>JAABUK010007423.1_pt1 | contig 15831 bp, 6 predicted proteins | sample 5559141 | NCBI WGS metagenome assembly JAABUK01 (sample SAMN10711869, study PRJNA513367) | rock metagenome | isolation source: Antarctica rocks | place: Antarctica: Victoria Land, Pudding Butte nord | collected 2016-01-03
CCGTCCATTCAAACCGCGTTCCGGACCACCTTCAGACCGTGGCGACCGCCCGTTCAAACCACGTTCTGGACCACCTTCAGACCGTGGGGACCGCCCGTTCAAACCGCGTTCCGGACCACCTTCAGACCGTGGTGACCGCCCGTTTAAACCGCGTTCCGGACCTCCATCCGATCGGCCCTTTAAGCCTCGTTCTGGACCCCCGTCCGACCGTGGAGACCGCCCGTTTCCGCCTCGGAGATCAGGCCCGCCCTCTGGCGACCGTCCATATAAGCCACGTTCCGGTCCGCCCTCAGGTGGAGCAGGTCCGCGTAAGTTCGGTCCCCCGCGCAAGAGCAGCGGTCCTCGCAAAGACTATCCCTCGCGCGGACCTAAACGCGATTCTTAATTCCTGTAACTAATATCGATTACTTGTTTCCCGTAGATCGGGCTTACCCACTGTTCGAAAATCGCGTCGGTTCCGATAAGCCCTTTCACCACTAGCGCGCGTAATTCGTCAGGCGTGTACGCGCGTCTGATCGACTGCTTGCCATCCATCAGCACCAGCGGGTTCAGGAAGGGCCGCATGAAGATAGAGAATAGCGCAAGGGGCAACGAATGCCTCACTAGATCCACAATCAAAAAGCGCTTTGATGAGCGGCCCACATTCTTAACCAAGGCAACAATCTGCTCTTCGGTTAAGTGGTGGATAGTCAAAATGCTAAGCGCTACATCGCTATGCGGAAGCGGAATGGAGGTGGCGTCCCCCGCGATAATTTCCACGCCATATGTATGTGCCGGGTCCGAGTATAAATCTACCCCTATGACTTGCGCACCAAGGGTGTCCCGTATCTCCGCCAGCAAGGCACCCTCACCACACCCGATATCCAACACCCTTTGCGGTCGCTTACCTCGGAGCCTTTCTAAGATGAGCTTGTTGTTTCCTAGACGGCGGTTCAACCAGGCCAACTCCGCATGAAATTCTTTCCGGGCATCAACGGCAAACGCCGGGTCATCCATTAATTCTGGTGTGTGTGACCGTATCATTCCGTTTGAGTAAACTTTAATGATGCCATTCGCTGGAGGCCATAGGCTGGGACCTTTTGAAATCAGGTCAGAAGCCGATGGCAGCTTTGCGGGTGAAATTTACCGTGCCCGAAACACGGAGACCAGCCGCGACGTTTACCTGAGAGTGCTCACTCATGCTTACGCGGGGAGCGATGAAGATTTAGCCGGTGCCAACGAAGAGCTGCGTGCTGCGTTTGGGCTTGTTCATCCACATATTCTTGCTGTTAATGATGTGGGCTGTTCCGGCGAAGTACTGTTCGCTGTCTGCGATTTTCAAGATGGTGAAACTTTACGCCAGAGACTGCATCGGACGCGCCTGCCAAGGGAGCGCGCATCTGACTTTGCGATTCAAATTGCGCGCGCGCTGATTGGGTTACACAGGGCAGGGCTGCTGCACGGCGATTTAACGCCAGAACATATCCTGATCACGAAAGAAGGCGTGATCCGCGTGATGGAAGGTGGGCTGGCGAACCTCAATTTCAAAGAACGGCCCGCGCTAGATTCCGCCACCGCGCCTATTGTAATTGCGGACTATGCGTCTCCGGAACAGATCCGCGGAGAAAGGGAGACGTGGTCGTCTGACATGTTTAGCTGGGGCGTGATCCTGCATGAATTGCTATCAGGTACACGGCCATTCCTACGGCCTACACTCCCCGCCACCACGCGTGCCGTTCTTGCCGATGACATCCCGGAACTGAATCCTAGGGCACCGGCACTGGACCGGATCATCCGGCAGGCGACCCGTAAGAACCCTAGCGACCGCTTCGATTCCGCACGCGATCTGGCATTTGCAATGGAATCGTTCGGCGATCTTGCCCCGCCCGGAAACAGAGTTCGCAAAACAGTTCGGACACGGCAGACAGTGCCCTTTCTGGTGTCTGTTGCGATGCTGACGTTGGGGCTGGGTGCCGGGGCGCTAATTACCCGCCGCTATTTGCGCCCGACTGTCGTGACGCAACTCTCCTTCCGGCCATTGACGTTCTCAGGCCATGATTCCTCGCCTGCAGCGACACCTGACGGTAAGACGGTTGTCTTCGTTTCCGACCGCGATGGCGCGGAACGCATCTGGACCGCGCGCCTGGACCAGCAGGATGAGAAGCCACTTACAAGCGGACCCGACCGGGGGCCGCGTGTATCCCCGGACGGCCGCACCGTGCTGTTCCTTCGGACAGAGGGGGTGCACCAGAACCTCTACACGGTGCCCCTGGCTGGCGGCAACCCCGTTCCAGTGCTGGCCGATGTGCAAGGGGCGGATTGGCTGCCGCATGTACCGGAAATCGGATGGTTGCGTGTGAGCACCAGAGCGCAAAAGCCGGTTTCGATTCTAGGCACAACAGTCGCGAAAGGCTCGCCAGCGAAGGAACTGATGCGTGTTCCCGATCAGATTCTACAAAACCCGCGATGGTCAGCGGACGGCAAGTACGTGGCGGCGACGGCGGGTAATGCTATATTCGTCGCCCCCCTTAACAATCCAGGTCAATATCGGATGCTTTCGCCTCCGCCTACGCCAGGCAGCCTTTCGAGCATTGCGTGGATAGGCTGGGATCAATTACTTTACCTGCAATCGTTGACTCAGGCCGGTGCCAACGGGTGGCCGGGCGGAGCGGCAAACATCATCCGGCAGAATGTAGAGACTGGTGCCACGGCGGTCTTAGGATTTAGCCAGCAGAGCGCTCTACATCTGGAGAAGCTGAACGATGGCTCGCTGATTTTCGACAGCAACTCCGGGCGGAAGAACCTGGAAGAGATCTCGCTCGGATCCGGACGAACCCGCTTTCTTACGGTTGGCGAGAGCGATGATCAAGACCCGGCGTATGCCCCTGACGGGCGGTCCATCTACTTCTCTTCGTTCCGGGGCGGCAGCCTGGAAATTTGGAGGGCGGAGACAGTTTCGGGAGCGTTCCATCGTGTGGTGGAAAGCCATTCGAGCAATTCCGCGCCGTGCCTGAGCTTCGACGGCTCGCGCATTTTTTGGAGTTCCACACGGGAAGGCCACTTTGAAGTGTACTCATCCGGCGTGGAAGGTGGCTTTGCAAAACGGCTAACACATGACGGCACCGATGCCGAGCACCCCAGCATTTCGCCTGCGGGCGATTGGGTGGTGTACAACTCTTCGCAATCGGCTAGAAATGGAGTTTGGAAGATCCGGCAAACGGGTTTGGACGAAAGCATCCTGGTGAAAGGCGAAACCCGCTGGCCTGAGATTTCGCCCGATGGCCGATATGTTTTGTACGTGGCGGAATTGCCTGGCACGCGCGCAATACGCGTGGCTACGCTCGATACCGGCAGTGCGTTGCAGTTTGAGGTGAAGCTGCCGTATTCCGCAGGGAAGAGTAACGCGGCGCTGGGAAAAGCGAAATGGATGCCAGGCGGCAGCGCGATCGCGTACATCGGGGAAGGCGAAGACGGTACTTCCGGCGTGTATTCGCAACCGTTTAGCCCTGGATCCGATTCGGGCGCCGCACGAAGCAAGCTCAGCAGTTTCGATAGCCGCCGCGCAGTGCAGTCATTTGCCGTTTCGCCTGATGGCGCGCGGCTGATTATTGCAAGTTGGGAGTTGGGCTCCGGCTTGGTGCAAGCGTTAAACGTGCCTGGAGTTAACCGGTAGCCCATTCGATTCAGCGGATCACGATGTTAACGAGTTTGTCAGGAACGACAATCACCCGTACCACCGTCTTGCCTTCCACAAGCGCTGTGATTCGCGAGTCTTGCAGGGCGAGTTGTTCTAGTTCGCCGCGATCCGTGCCGGGAGCAACGGTCAGCTTCGAGCGATTCTTCCCATTGATCTGAACGACTACTTCGGATTCCTGTTCACGAGCAAGAGCTTCATCGTAAATGGGCCAGGGCTGCTTGAAAACAGGGCCGGTGTTGCCTTGTTCCACCCAGAGTTCCTGCGCGAGGTAAGGCGCGAACGGAGCAAGCACCAGCGTGACGATCCGGATGGCTTGAGCCATGGCTTCGCGCGAGATGTTGGCTTCGTTGGTGTGTAGATCATTCAGAAGTTCCATCAGCGCGGCGATGGACGTATTGAAGTGCCAGCGTGAATCGAAATCTTCGGTGATCTTACGCAGGGTCTGGTGCAGCTTGCGCAGAACGACGGCATCGGCCGAGCCATCGCCCGGCTTTTCCATCGGCGTATTGCGCGTGGCGAAGCGGTACAGGCGGGAGAGGAAGCGCGCGATGCCTTCTATGCCGGAATCGCGCCAATCCACATCTTTTTCCGGGGGCGCGGCGAAGAGGGCAAAGAGACGGGCCGTATCGGCTCCGTGCTGTTCCGCCACGTCGTCTGCAGGCACCACGTTGCCGCGCGACTTGGACATCTTTTCGCCATTGCGAATGACCATGCCTTGCGTGAAGAGCTTGCGGACAGGCTCATCGTTTGAGATGACGCCGATATCGCGCATGACTTTGGTCCAGAAGCGCGAATAGATGAGATGCAGGATGGCGTGCTCGACACCGCCGATGTATTGATCGATGGGGAACCAGTGCGCGACCTTGGCGGAATCGAACGGAGCGGTTGAGTTCTTCGCGTCGCAATAGCGATAGAAGTACCAGGAAGAATCGACAAAGGTATCCATCGTGTCGGTTTCGCGGCGTGCGGGCCCGCCGCACTTCGGGCAGGTGACGTTAACGAACTCCGGAACATTTTCCAGAGGCGATTGACCCTGTCCGGTGATGTTGATTTTCTCCGGCAAGCGCACCGGCAGGTCCGCTTCGGGAACGGGGACGGGGCCATCAACAGGACAGTGGATGACGGGGATGGGAGTGCCCCAATAGCGCTGGCGGGAAATACCCCAATCTTTCAGGCGGAAGGTGATGGCGCCTTTGCCGAAGCCGTGCTCTTCTGCAAAGCGGGTCATCTGGCGGCGTGCTTCGGCGCTGGTCTCGCCGGACCACTTGCCGGAGTTTTCGACGATGCCGTAATCGCAAAACGCTTGCGTCATGCCGACCGGGCTGGCGAGGCCGCCGTCAACAGGGCGCACCACGGGACGGATAGGGAGATCGTACTTGACGCAGAATTCAAAATCGCGCTCATCGTGGCCGGGGACAGCCATAATCGCGCCGGTGCCATAGCCCATCAGTACGAAGTTGCCCGTCCAGACAGGGATGCGCTCTTTGCTGAAGGGATTGATGGCGTAATGGCCGGTGAAGTAGCCTTCTTTTTCGACTTCGCCCATGCCTTGCGAAGCGCGGGCATCGATCATGGCTTTGGCGCGTTCATCGGCGATGCCGCCCCCAAACGCGTGTTCGGGCGCGACGATCAGGCAGGTTGCGCCATAGATGGTATCGACACGTGTAGTGAAGACGCGCACGGGAGGCAGATCGGCATCGGAGACTTGAAAATCGACCTCGGTGCCTTCGGAGCGGCCGATCCAGTTGCGCTGCATAGCGAGCACGCGATCCGGCCAGCCGCCTTCGAGCAGCTTCATGTCATCGAGAAGCTGGTCGGCGTAGTTGGTGATCTTGAGGAACCATTGTGCGAGTTCACGTTGTTCAACCGGCGTGGTTTCGTGACGCCAGCAGCAGCCATCGACCACCTGTTCGTTAGCGAGAACCGTTGCGCAGAGGGTACACCAATTGACCAGCGCCTTCTTGCGATAGGCGAGGCCGCGTTCCAGCATTTTGAGGAAGAACCACTGGTTCCAGCGGTAATATTCGGGGTCGCAGGTGGTAACTTCGCGGTCCCAGTCGTAGCTGAAAGCGAAGCGGCTGTGCGTCTTCTTCATGCGCGCGATGTTCATGCGCGTCCACTCGGCGGGAGGAGTTTTGTTGGCGATGGCGGCGTTTTCAGCGGGCAGGCCGAACGCATCCCAACCCATGGGGTGGAGCACGTTGAAGCCGCGCATCCACTGATGGCGGGCGAGCGCGTCACCGATAGAGTAGTTGCGGATGTGCCCGATGTGGAGCGCGCCGGAGGGATACGGCAGCATCTCCAGCACGTAGTATTTCGGCTTGGTGGAATTGTCTTCGGTGCGGTAGAGACTGCCGTCCGCCCACTCGGCGGCCCACTTGAGTTCGACAGCTTTGAAATCGTAAGTCTTCTCGGGCATTTAATCTTTTATCATCGCCCAGAGGGATTGGACGTTGGGATGGCGCAAGATGTGGCGGTTCGGCGGGCTTGGGTTCGTTACGGCCGGTGGGTTGTTCTTGGGATTTAGCGGGATATTTTTCGGTTTGCTTGGGTTGGTTCTTGGGTTCCGATTTGAGGGAGTTTGTTTGTTTTCAGCTACTTGTTGGGTTCGTTCCCTCATTTTCGATAATTTTCGAGATCTGAATTCGCTGCGATTTGCGTTGGCCGGAATCTGCCCGGCTAGTTAATTCATAGCATGCGAGTGCGGAATAGTTCGACCAGAAAAACTGTAAGTTGAATAAGGTAAACACCTATTAGGGCCGGAGCATTTCGGTGATCGCTGGTTAAGGTTGTCTGCTAGCTTAACCGAGCCAAGTGGCTCAGTTCCTGTTTGAGTAATTGGGGATCACGGCAGACGTGGAATTTCCAGCGACCCAACTCACCCCAATTATCAACGGCGATGATCCATCTGTGGGCCGCGTTGTGCTTGGCTTTGGTCTGATCGTCCTCATAGCCTTTGATTTCTACGAGAACGGTCACGCCGGACCTAAGCCGCACCAGAAAATCCGGTTCGTAGGAATGGTCAATACCCATGTACTCGTAAGGGATCGTCAGACCCAAGTGATCGTTACGGGCGTAGAAGCTGACCTCTTCACAACTTTCCAGACGGAATGCCGCGCCGGATTCCCAGGTGTTGGTATCGAGCACTACTTGGTCGATGTGGCTCTTCTGGGTGGCGTGACAAGGCCGCATGGTTTTGAAATCCACCTCGGCGGTGGTTCCGATAGACTTGTACCGGTTCAGAATCGGCATCAGGGGCGGTTCACCTTCGGAGTCATCGGGAACAATTCCGTCCCGAATGCGCTCCACAATTCGAGTGACATACTTTTCCAGCCCTAGTTCGCAAGGATGGCAACTGCTGAAATCGACCTTACGCCTTACATAATCGTTGACGAATGCGAACACCTGCGGAAAAAGTTGGTGTCTGGATTGAAGGCCCAGAACTTTTCTTCTTTTAGCTGACGGGTCCCCCGCGCCGCCTGACAGTTGATCTACGATCAGCCTTGTAATTTGAAACTCGATGGTTTGGAGATGGGTTTGACGATAGTAAGCGTCGCGATCCTGCTCAATGAACGAAAACGGGCTACTGTTGCCAGCGGGAGAGCCGGTTTGATAGCCGACTGTGGGACTGACGAAGGTAGCGCTCGGTTCGAGGTTCGGTTCGAGGGGCAACCGTTCGAGCGCGGCGACGTCGCAGCGTATCAGGTTCTTATGAAGGGCGAAGGCATACCCTTCCAACACCGGGAAACGCATTTCCATGTGCTTCCGTTGCGAAACGGCGTGCACGTGATTTTTGGGGCGATCGTCAGGAACCGGTCCTTTTACCGGGCGGCCCTTGAACGGGATCACGGAGAAAGGTATTCCGTAGACATCGACGTACTCTTCGGTCAGCAAACCTGTCGCTGGATCGGGCTCATAGTCTCTGCGACGCAGACCCCGACCCACCACCTGTTCACATAGCAATTGGCTGCCAAAGGCGCGAACACCAAGAATGTGGGTTACGTTGTTGGCATCCCAACCCTCCGTAAGCATGGAGACAGAGACAACACAGCGCACGTGTTCGCCCGGCTCGCCGACCTTACCAACTGTGGCGACCACTTTACGAAGGTCCTCTGCCGCTTGCGGCTTTTTCTTTTTGGGATCGTCACTTTCCGCTTCGGCAAGAAGCTTGGAATCGATTCGAATGGTTCGCTTCAAGTTAGCGGAATTCGAAAAATGGTCAGGGAAGATTACACCACGGCCATAAGTGGTGGTGACCTTCTTCTTCGGCGCTTTGACTTTTTTGGTATTGGCGGGTTCCTCCAGGGAATCCTCTTCACCGAGCACCTCTTCCACTTCGGCCTGGGTCACAATCTCCTGTTCGATCTCACCGCTGATCTTATGAAAAAAGATCTTCGCAATGTCGGTGTTATCGCAGACCAGAATCAGCACCGGGGGCACTCGCTCCTGGCCAGGCGTGGCGGCCTGAATCTGATCAAAATGTTCTTTCCATTGCGAGGCAATTTGCAACAGTGCGCCTTCCGCCTCGCGATAGATGACTTCCGGTTTGGGGCGCTTGGCTTTCCCTGGTAGGCGTTCGCCGGGCTCAAGATTGTCGGTGATGGATTTCCAGAGCTTGAAGTATTTAGGATCGGGGCGACCAGTGGTGTCCTGAACCGGCAAACGAGGAATTTTGACAATGCCGCTTTCAATAGCATCCACCAAGCCGAAGTCGCTGACAATCCAGGGGAAGGGCCGGCCTTCCGGGTGATTGCTGCCTTGTAAGTAGAACGGCGTAGCAGAGAGGTCAACGCAGACGGAAATGCCGGACTCGGTCTCCGGCTTTTTGGTGCAGTTGTTGATGCGGTCCAGACCTTCGAGCCAGACGCGCGCTTCCAGAACTTCGTCATCGAGTTGTTCGGGATTTTCGAGTGCAAGGCCCTGCGGATCGGGAGCCTGGCGCCAGCAGTGATGACCTTCATCGTTCATCACCATGATGGGCAATCGATCATAGAGATCCTCGAGAACACGGCGAGCAAAGGAATCGAGTGTTTCAGGACCTTTATTCACGACCGGGAAGCTCTTACCGCCTTCGACGTGTTCCGATTCGGGAGCGAAGCGATGCCAATTGGTGACCAAGACCTTACCGGCTTGCAAGAGCGGCCGGTACTTCATGGGCACAATGTCGAAGGCTGCAAAGTAACTGTCGGCTCGCTCGGGACGAAGGACCTGCAACCGTTCCTTGACGGTAAGATTCGGGCAGCAGATGAGCACCGCGTTGGGGAAGGCGCGAGTGGCTGGATTCTGCCCACGATTGCAAAAAGCCCACGCGATGAGCATGGACATAACGACGGTTTTGCCGCTGCCAGTTGCCATTTTAGCTGCTAGACGGCGCAGGGGAACAAGGGTGGGATCACCGGACGGATCAATCAGAGTGGGGAAGAAATCCTGATTGGGGTTGGTGAAGCTGGGGCGCACTCCCGCGAGCAGTGCATCCAAATCGGCTTTGGCGAGTTTGGGGTTTCCCCTGAAGCCCTGCTTTCCAGGAATCCGGATTTCGAGCAGGTAGATGATGGTCTCGACCGCTTCCAACTGACAGAAAAACAAACGGCGACCCCGGTCCGGTTTTGACCAATGGCGCAAGAGGTCGCGAGTGACGTTGGTTGCACCGGGGTATTCCGAGTCACGCCAGCGGCGGACATCATCACGGAGCGCGTTCACCAGGGGAAGATCATCCTGCTGTTCTTCGGCGAGCCCTTCGAGTGTGAGCTGCGAACTGCCGGTACGTTCTGTTTTGAACCAGTAGTTCGCAGGGCGGCGAAACCCGGCGCGACTGGGGTTACCGGTCTCTTTGTCGTAGATCCAGTGCTCACGAGGTTCCCCATAGGGATTACAAATAATCGGCTTATCGACAGGTTGAACGGGTAAGCTCCCCTGGCCTGGGGAAGGGCCGTTAGCTTTGCGGGCCATGGGCTAGGCGGCGCTTCCCGGTAGAGAATGAACGCGCATCACTTCATTACCGCGAGGATCGATCACCTTGACGGCAACGGATTTGTAGCGACCCGCGGCAAAGGGCAGGGACACGGTTCCCGAGAGAGCTTCGAATCGTTCCGGATCGACAACGCCGCTCAATGCTTTGCTCAGCTTTTCCCAAGCGCCACGATCGGGGAAGAACGCCTGCGTGATGCAAAATGTGCGGCCATCGTAATCGGAATCGATGAACCAGGCAGCCACCTTGGAAGCGCCGGTATCAACAATATTGTTGGTGACTGGATCGTAGACGTCCACGCCTTCCATCTCGAGAGTGAACATGCCTTCCGCGTCCGGTCCATCCAATTTGGTTCGGGGGCGACCGAAGACGGTAAATAGCTGGCTGCCGGGCTGTTCTTTCAAGAGGCCGTTCATGCCCGGATTTACATCCGGGCGGATGTGAGCCAGATGCAAGCGAAGCCGCGGGACGCCTTCATCAATGACCGCTTGAGCGTTGCCATCGAAACTGAAGCCAGCAAAGACCAAGTCGTCATAACGCCGGGCGGCTGGCTTGATGACTTCTTCGATCATCTTGGCAGTGATGGGCCCGTACTGTGGGCCGAACACGATCCCGACGGTGGCGTGCCCGTCCATCTCGGGGTCGGTCTCACCGGCATTCACCCAGCCGCCTTCGGCGTGGATCAGAGAAGATTTCCCGGTTGCGTAAATCGGTTCAAGGCTGCTGAACTTTAAATGTTTGTTCCCGGGAAAGCGAACTCCGTCCATCTTGAGGAGGTCGACCATCTTGCTGAGGTAGGCTTCCACGTTTTGCGGGGATTCTCCCATCTGGACCTCGCGCAGTACAAATTTTTCGCCAAGGGAAAAGCTGTCTTCGAGTTCTTCTGGTTCACCGTCGAACGCGCCGGTATCAATGTGCATAGGGTTGCCCAGCGACATTTCGGGGGGCTGGACGGCTTCAACGGTAAACGGACCGCTGACACGCGTGATCTTGCGATCAATTTCGGGTTGGTCTACTAACTCTTCCATCTCGGCATTGGCGGCGATGCAGGCATTGACCTCGTCCATTTTGGCTCGCCATGCAGCGCGATAAGCTTTTACGGCGTTGGCGAGAGCTTCGGGATAGTCGGGGTCGGTGTCGAAGGGGACCTGCCAATGCTCCCAGCCTTTGTCTTTGGGTGGAAGGTCCCAGCGGCGGCGATCTGAGTCGGTTATGGACTTTTTTCCTTCTCGCTTTTGTTTGAGCGCTAGCTTGGAAAGAAGATCGATGCGGAGTTTGTCTGAAACCGTTGCCATGCCATTATTAAGCGCGGCTAATGCCGTATCCAGAAACAGTTGATTAATCGCGCAGATTGGATCTAAGTTGGTATTCTGCGCGATGCTCTTAAGTGTTATGTGAGGAATCGTTTTGTAACGTAAGCCGCGAACCAATCCAATAGACTCATCTTTTAGTTTGAAGTACTCGAATTTTGACGTGACAAGTCGCTGACGAGCAATCGATATAGAAACCCTACTTGTATCCGTAGTCACCCAACGCCGCCCCCATAGCTCGGCGACAAATGCCGTTGTCCCAGATCCACAGGTGGGATCTAAGACCAAATCTCCAGGATCCGTAGTCATTAACATACATCGCTCGACAACCCTCGAGTTTGTCTGAACGACGTACACCTTCGGATCAGATTTACTGGCACCGCTGCTCGTGTCTTCCCAGTAATTTGCTATTGGCATAGCAGCAAAGTCATCGAAAAATCGTCTATATTTGAGGATCCTTCCCGCTCGAATGATTCGCTCTGCGTTTCTTAATCTCTCCATCCCTATCTTCCCAGTCTTCCAATAGCCGGTGATTGGCCTGAACGGCTCTCCCTCGAATGTGACCGGGAAGTCCCCCGGAGGACGTTGGGATGTTATTGGGTGGGAGGCAAAGATAGCACCGTCTTTTGGCTTATCAATAGCTGCATTGCTTTCTTGGTCAGCGAGACGCCTAATAGCTCCTGTTGACTGCAATACAGACTGGTACTCTGTCCCACCTACGCCCCCAATTTCTTTCATTTGATGCAATTGCCTGTACTTCATTCGCTCAAGATCTTTCGCGTACAGCAGTAGGTAATCCGTTGCGCCGGACAATCTATCTGCTGTCTGCGATGTGGTTTTCTTGAAAGTTATTTGTGAACATAAATTTCTCGGCCCAAACACCTCATCGAGAACCGATCTGACTAGATGTACATTCTCATCGCCGATCTGGACAAAGAGAGAACCAGAGTCGGCAAGCAGTTCACGAGCTATGAGAATTCGGTCACGAAGATAACTGAGATAAGAGTGAACACCCAGCCTCCAGGTATCTCGGTAGGCCTTAATTGTTTCAGGCTCACGCGTCAAATCCGCTTCTTTGTTTTTTACATCGCGAATCCCTATCTTGCTTTGGAAGTTACTCCCGAACTTTATTCCGTAAGGCGGGTCCATAAAGATCATTTGGACCTTTCCTGCCAAATCCGCGCGCTTCGCGAGTGACGACATTACCTGAAGACTGTCGCCTAAGATCAGCCTGTTAGACCAATCGACATCGTGGCGATAGAACTGGACGGCTTCGTTGTATTCCTGTTGCGGGTCGGCGAAGAGGTTGCGGTTAACGTCTTCCCTGGCGGCCACTTTCAGGATTGCCTGGGCGCTCACGCGTTCATGAATGTGAAGGGCAACGGGATCGACCGTGAATGACCGCGCTTCCTGTTTGCCGGCCCATTCGAGCCACGGTTCCTGGTGGCGAAGCGCTTCGGCCAGGGTCCAAGCTTCAGCCTCGGTCAATTTTTCGCGGGTGGCTTTGGCGAGCAATTCAGGTAGTGCATCGGCACGTCCCGTGGGATCGAATTGAAGTTTGGGCGGACGACGGGGACTGTACTGGTATTCGGCTTTGGCAACGAGCGGGACGAAACCTTCCGCTGCGATCTTGGCCGGGGGGTTATTCTTGCGCTTCGCTTCGGAGTGGCGGTAATCGGCGACAGCACCGGCGCTAGGGGTTTTGGACTGAATCGGTTTTCTTGCCATTTGCGAAGCTTTGATTGTACTTGTGGCGGCGGGTGCAAGGGTTGATGGGTAATCCCGCTGGATTGCGAAGGGCTTTACTACGTTTGAGGAACGTAGGTGAGCAGCAGTAGGGTGGGGTTAATTACCGGGTTCAGGCCAGCAGATTTTTTCAATATTAGATGAGCTTGGCGTTAGCATTCAAGATCTCGACAATCGTATCCGAGCCAGACTTCGTGCTGTTTCAAAAAGCCGTCCAGGTCGTACTGGGATTCAAACCCGACCAGGCAGTGAAGTTGTGGACGGCTTCCGTTTCCGGTAGGCTCCGAGTGCAATGGCGTGCAGGGCAGCATATGGAAGATCTTTGCCGAGGAGGGATGCATCGCCGGAGGATCGAGGATGAACCTTAACTTGAGGAATATCGCTGTCTGCGGGTAATCCGGAAATCAACCAATTTAAACTTCATAAACACCATATTGTTAACTTAATTGACAGCAAGGCGAAGTTGCTGTTAACTTGTTGGTATGTCACTGTTTCCTTTAGACTCCGAACTGATCGGCTTATACGAAATTGCAGATCTCGCCCAAGTGACGCCTTCGGCCGTCACGAATTGGAGAAAGCGATTTGGGGACTTCCCGCAACCGGTAGTGGAGCTTAAGTCAGGTCCTGTATTTCAGGGCAGTCTGGTGCGGTCGTGGTTAGGCAGGAGGCCGGGGAAAGATTTGCAGAGTCTTTCAACGTACTATGACCAACTTGCAGCAAACCGTGGAGACGAACCTGAGTTGATGGCAAAGGTTGAGGAGACTGTCAGACTACTCGCCCACGAGAGCACCTCCACACGAAGCCCGGGGATGCTGCTGGGTAAAGTGCAAAGCGGCAAGACCCGCGCGTTTTTGGGAATCATTGCCCGGTGTTTCGATCGCGGGTATGGCGTGGCTATCATTCTCACCAAGAACAACCTTTCATTGGCCCAGCAAACCCTAACCAGGGTGAAGGAGGATTTTCGCGAATTTATTGTTAACGAGAACGTACAGGTTGAGGACATCATGTCTCTACCCAATCTCGAAGATTATGAGCTCAACAAGAAGTTGATTTTAATTGTAAAGAAAGAGGATGACAATCTGGATCGGCTTCTGGCGGCGTTCGAGCACAAACATCCGAAGTTACGGGAGAAAAAAGTGTTAATTGTGGATGATGAAGCGGACTATGCCTCGGTAAGCGCTCAGAAAAAAGAGGGCGTAGTGGGCGTGGGCAAAATCGCGCGCCAGATCGATCGGTTGCGCGAGTTAGTTGCCGATTCGGATTTTCTGCAGGTAACGGCAACCCCGTACTCTTTGTACTTACAACCTGAGGGTGACGGGCCTACGACTGGGACACTGCTGTTCAAACCGAAACGCCCGAAATTCACTGTTGTTCTGCCGACCCATGGGAAATATATAGGCGGCGATTACTACTTCGAAAGAAGTATGGACGCCGAGTCGCCCGCGTTTTTCTTCTATCGGGAAGTTCCGCTGGACGAACGAGAGGCATTAAAGAAGCTGGATCGACGTCGGTTAAAGATTGAAACTATCTTGGATGAGAAGAGGGCTGAAGTTCTTAGAGATGCAACTTTGACCTTTATCGTAGGCGGAGTGATTCGAAGGCAGCAAGCGAAGGCGGCAGGTTTGCGGCCCGAAAAATACTGTTTTCTGATTCATACGGAACAGGCGCGTGAGGCACATCTTTGGCAAGAAAAAGTGGCGACAGCGATACGGAACGCACTGGTTGATGACGCAACAAAAGACACGCCTCGATTTAACGGGTTACTGCAAAGCGCATATTCCGACTTGCGACGTTCGATCCTGTTGGACGGATCTTTTCTGCCGACTTTCGATCAGGTGAAGAAAGGCGTTCTGAGTGCCCTGTCCGGCGGAGAACTCATGATCACAAAGGTGAATTCGGATGAGGCAGTGAAGAAGCTTCTGGCGGACGATGGACAGCTTCGCTTGCGGACGCCGCTGAATATTTTTATTGGTGGGCAGATTCTCGATCGCGGGATCACGATTAGTAATCTGATTGCCTTTTACTATGGAAGAAGCCCGAAGAAGTTTCAGCAAGACACTGTGCTGCAACACTCGCGGATGTATGGAGCGCGAGCCAAAGCGGATCTAGCAGTAACTCGGTTTTATGCGCCGCAACATGTCTATCAGGTGATGCGCAAAATTCATGAGTTTGACGCGGCGCTGCGGGAAGCGTTTGAGTCCGGGGCGCATGATCGAGGAGTGTACTTTATTCAGAATGATGCACAGAATGTGGTTATTCCTTGCAACCCTAACAAGCTGATGTTCTCCGATGTGGTGAGTATTCGGCCCGGGCGCAGGATGCTGCCAATTGGATTTCAGACGGTGGCCAAAACAAAAGGAGCAAAGAATCTGTGTCTGCTGGATCAAAAGATCGCGAGCTTGGTGGGCAGTAAACCGAAAGAGCCAATTCTTGTTTCCGCGGATCAAGCAACCCGACTCCTGGAGCTTGCGTACGAAAATCTAGAATTTGACGATGCTGGCGACAGTGAACGCAAAGCGCATCTTGCAGCGCTAGAGCATTTGTCGCGAACCTGCAAAATTCCAGAACTGCAGGGGAAGGTCTGGTTATTGACGGCAACGGACCGCGACATTAAGAGGTACCGCGAGTCTGGGCGCTTCTCCAACGGGCCCGACACAAAGCAACAAACCGATGTAATCCGGGAGAAAGCAAAGGATATTCCGGCTTTGATGTTGTTGCGGCAAAAAGGCGAAGAGGCCGATGGGTGGCGAGATCTGCCATTCTGGTGGCCTGTGATCGTTACTCCGCAATCGGCGGTGACATCGGTCTTCGCTTCCGGTGGGCCGGCTGTGTGAATGCTTGCGCGCAAGCCGGACAACGCCAGCAGATCTGAAATAATCTCGACGGCGTCGGCAGGCGACGTCGGCACGGCACCCGTTCTCGATTCGTAATGACCGCGCAGAATTCCCAGAGAATTTGAGACGTGACGTAGAGAAGTGCCGAGCCATCCCGGACCGCCTCGAGCTGACCTGCTCCCCGAAAACCGCATGAAGTTGATTGTGATTTCATACGAAAGGGAGAGGAAGGATGCCGAAGAGCAAACACAGTGAAGCGGCGATATTGGCAGCGCTGAAGCAGTTGGACGCGGGCCG
>JAABUK010007425.1_pt1 | contig 15827 bp, 11 predicted proteins | sample 5559141 | NCBI WGS metagenome assembly JAABUK01 (sample SAMN10711869, study PRJNA513367) | rock metagenome | isolation source: Antarctica rocks | place: Antarctica: Victoria Land, Pudding Butte nord | collected 2016-01-03
CCTAATAATTATTTAATAAACTTCTAATCTCTTATATATAAAAATAATAAGTAATAATAAGAGATAAGAAGAAGTATCCGCATAAAAATAACTATACACTTAATTTACGAATATCTTTAAAGAAGATCTTTTAGAATAACTCTCTTCTTCTTATAATTTAGATTATATAATTAAAACTAAAGATATAATATTAATTAACTTAAACTTATATCTATTATCATCTATATATCTAACTAAACAGTTATAATAAATTATAAAGCTTCTTAAATAAGATCTAATTAAAGAATTATTTAGTTTCTAAAGATTTCCTATTCTATTTATTAAGAAGTCTAGCGGAAAATAGTAAATATATATTAACTTTTAAGTCTTAAATATAATTATAAAGAAGAATGACTATTCACTATCATAAATTTAAGAATATCTTAATTTAATAGATAAGGCTTATTATCTCTTAAAGATTAACTTTATATAGGATTACTATTAAATATTTATTACTAAAAAAGACTATAAAAAGATCACTTTTAATATAAGAGAGGATAAATTTTAATAGCGCGTAATACTATTTAGTCTTTATAATATATTAGTCTCTTTTCAGATCTTAATAAATTATATTATAAGACTGTTTCTTAGAAAATTTATAATAGTATATCTTAATAATATTATTATATACTCTAAATTAATAACTAAGCATATATATTATCTTACGCAAATCTTTAAGCTTCTATAATAATATATACTTTATGCCCGATTCTTAAAATATATATTCTATATTTACTTTCTTAAATTTTGCGAATATCTTATTAGATTCGAGATTATTCACTCTCTCTTATTAAAGATTATAGTTATTCAGAACTAATCGGTACTGATTAATATTTATAAAGTACGCGTCTTTTTAGGTATGATTATATATTATCAGCGCTTTATTTATATTTTCGCGTAAATAGTTATATCCCTCTTTAATTTATTAAAAGAGATTAATTCTAAGATTAGAAAGAAGAAATATTAGAGTATTACTTAAATAGTATTTATAACTATTATATTTAACGTACTAAAACTAGCTCTTATAATTACTTCTGTGTTATAATAATTTAATACTACTTAATCATTTCTTATCTAATATAATACTAGTAAATAAGCTATTAGAATTATTCTATTATAATAAGAAAATAACTCTTCTAATTTAAAATAACTATATTCTATTACTTATAATAATTATAAACTTATAGCTCCTAAGATTAATTATTTAATATATAAGAAAGAGTTATTAGTAATTAAGTATACTTTATAAACTTAATGAATTTATATTAATAATGAATTTACTATAATAATCTATACTAATTATAAGAGTCTGAAATATCTTTTTATTATATATAATCTATTAAAATAACTTATAAGATGAATTAAAGAGTTTAGAAAATATAATCTAAATATTTAATATTAAAAAGACTTTATAATAATAGTCTCAGACGTAATTAGTTATAGACTAGATCTTATAAATAAAGATGCTCATAATCGGACGGTTATAATTATAATTATATGAGAATTAGATAAGAATGATTAAATTACGCATATGACTTACTTCTTAAAGAATAATATTAAACTTTCAGATCTCTTCTATATAGATACTTATAAGATTAAAAATAGTTTTGTAATTAATAGTAATAGATATCTTCTCTAATAATTAGATAACGAATTCTTCTCTTATATCTCTTATATATTTTAAGCCGATTTTCTTAAACGTATATATTTAGAATATAAGTATTTAGATTATCCCGGATTATTAGAAGTTATAAATAATTAAGACTAATAATATATACTTAAAAAAGATATTAAAGAATATATCATGATTTATTTTAAGTGCTAAATAACTTAAAAATCTTAATTTAGTTAAGAGTGTAAACTCTTATAAACGCTCACATTTAAAAATACTCCGTTATTTTATTAATAAGTTATTAATCTTATCAGCATTTTATCTTAAACATCTATAGAAAATTAATAGATTCTTATAACTATTAAATACGCTACTAAATAACCTGTTATAAAAGCTTTACTAAATATATGAGCGGAAATGATCGCCCGTATTATTTATAATAATATTATAATAATCTATAGATTATTAAATAAGCTTCTCTCTAATAATAATAGTAATCTAATTAGATAAGTCTTAACTATATATATAAAACTACTCTTTATAAAGTATTAAGTTATAACTTCTTATTATTTATAAATAAATAGTAAAGTTAAAAACTTAAATAGACTGCTTAAGAGTATTTTAATTAAAATACTTATTAATAAACTAACTGTTTTATAGAATTAATATCTTTAATAAGTAATATTTTCCGTGCGTGTATAAATTTATATAATAACAGAATATTCATCTTACTATCTTATATTCAGAAAATAATTAAAATTACTATCTAATAATAAGAAGTTATAATCTCTTAAGAGTAATAAAGAAATATTATAAGTCTAACTTAATAATATTAGAAAAATGTAATATATTAGAATGATTACTAATAAAAAGCTCATGAAAAAGGTAATCAAAACTTAATAGACTTATAATTAGCTGATAAAGAATATTAACTTTTATAAGAATTAGTAAGTGCTTATATAAGCTAAGAGTTATAATAAATTTAAAGAATAATAATTTAGCCTCTATTAAATTAATAAGAAAATATTTTTAGGAATCTATTATCTCGCTAACTTAGAAGAGAATATTATTAAGAATCTAATTAATAACTAATAAATAATTACAGTAAATATCTTAGATAGATAATATATTTTAAAACTTTAGAACTCTTTAAGAATATAGAAAGCTTTATATAAAAGAAGTATTAATATATTAAATACTTTCCCTGAAGTTATTCCTTGTGTCACTGAATCTGTGACTCTTCCCTTGAGAATTTAGCGTTACCGCGCTTTAGCGTTAAAATTTTGCTGCAGTCTTGGCGTAAGAAACATCAAAAAATCAATTTTTAATACTTTTCACGTCAAGACTGCAGCAAAATTTTGATTTTTAATGTTTCTCACGTCAAGACTGCAGCAAAATTTTAACGCTAAAACGCGGCAACGCTAAACTCTTAAGGAAAGGACCACAGATTCAGTAATATAAGAGATAGAACTTTTTAAAAATGAAAATATAAATACGCTAAGTTATAATAAATTAGTATTAATTCTGATAAAAGAATAAAAAAAAAAATAGAAAATTATAAGGAAGATGATTTATTATAGATGAGAGAGAAAGATTAATTAGAATTTATTATTAATAATCTTAAAGTCTTAAAAGAAGATATTAGAAAAGATCTTAATAAAGATTAGTTTATAGAAGATTCTTAGTCTCTATAAGAAATAATAAGAGCTATTAAAGAGGCTAGCAGATTATAAGCTGCCGCAGACTTAATTAACACGCCGTAAATTATCATATCTTCGTGCGAGAAGAAGGAGAGCTTAATAGAAGTTAAGATCTCTTAAAGAAATTAAAATCTAGATTAGAAATAAGAGAATATAATAATAAATAATCTAACTTTTAAATCTAATATCTAGAATAAATAGAATTAAGAGATTATAAATATTAATCTAAAGAAAATAGTAAAACTATTCTCAGTACTAAAATTTATTAAGATTTCTTTATAAAAGTAAGAATTTACAGTTAGTATCGCGGAATATAATTAAATAATAACTTTATATAAGTTATAATAAAGGCTAAATAGAAGAATAATATAGAATTAGATCTATCTAAAAATCTATATTATACTTACTTTTTCTTTCTTATATTTTATTATAATTACTTATAAGTTAATATTATTAATTAATTATTATAATTTTATATCTTTTCTTTATTTAAAGTCTATACTATAACTTTATTCTATTACTTTTAGATTAAGATTATAAGTTATTATCTCTCTTTTCTATTTAGATTAAACTATTAAGTTACGAGCTATTACGCACTTTAACTATTTTACATCTTTATACTAATCAACATTATTTAATAAGGAAATTATAATAGAGTTATAAAGAGAAGTAAGTTAAAAGACTTAAAAATAATTATAAAGACTATTAAAGATAAGTTCTCTATTTAAAGATAGAAAATAAGTAATTAGTTAGTTATAATTAGAATTAAGTTACGTTAAAGAGTTCTACCGCCTAATTATAATAAGTTATAATTAGAAATGATTAATATCATCTCATCTATTAATATTATATTTATAATTATTCATGTTAGTAACTTTAGATTATAAAAAAAGTTAAATAACTTTACTTCTTTAATTTACTAAACTTTTTAGTCTTAATTATAAGATTATTAAAGAGATTATAAGTAGAATTAAGTAGATACTTACTAATATACTTTAAGATATTTATTAGCTTCTTTAAGATAAGAGACTTAGCTTTAACTTTAATTAAGTAATACTTCTTAGTATTTTTAATCTCTATTATTATAATATAGTTAGTTATAATTTAAAGCGATTAATACTAACTAAATCTACTAATAATAACTAAAATATAGTCTATTTATTTTAACTATTATATATAATAATTACAGGCTAGAAGTAGTTAGTTATAATTATAATTAAATAGTAATAATATAATATTAATTATTATAATAGATCTCTTTAAAAAAGTAATAAAATATAAAAGCTTTCTCTTCTTTTTTATACTTCTTATAAACTACTTATATTAGCTAAAGAGTTATAAAAGAGTGTAAGTACTTATCTTCAGTATTATTAGAATTTATAAGCTAAATTAATATTACTTTCTTCTAATAAGTACGTTCTATTATAAAATTAATATTAATCTGACTAATTATAACTAATTATTTTTATTTATAACTTATCTCGAACTATTATATCTCTTAATATTAATCTTAATTATATTATTATAAACTTTAATTATTACTAAAGTTTTTAAATTATTTATTATTAATATAAAGAAGTTATAAAGAGTTATAATTACTATTATTCTTTATCTCGCTAATTAATTTTATCTACTAACTTCTTATTAGTAGTAGCTATTTAAAATTATAAATAAGTTATAAATAGAAGTAAGTAAAAGTAATCTTATTATTATTACTAACTTATTCTTTAAAAATTAGTTAGAATACTTATTAATATAAGATATTATTTAATTATAAAAGAATATAAATAAGATTAATTAAGTAATACTTATAATATAGAATTAAATTATAAATATTAGTAATTACTCTTATATCAGTCTTCTTATTTATAATCTATTATATACTCTCTTATCTAAAAATATAGAATAAAAAGACTTATCTTAATAATTATAAGAATATATTTAAAAGAAAGTATAACTTAATAGAAGAAATAGATTATATAAGAAACTTAAGTTTAACTAAATTAGAATTTTATCAGATATTAATAATCTTTTTACTATTCTCTCTTATTATTCTTACTCCCGAATTACTTAATAACACGTTACTTATAGTACGCTATTATAAATTATCATAACCTGTCTATTTATAATAGTACTCAAATCTAGATGAGAGAGGATGTGATATTAAAGCTAGGCGAGATCCATCCTTAAGCTAGCACGTAATACTGCTTGGTACAAGGCCTTAGCATAAGACCTTAGCACAAGGATCTATACTTAAGAGTGCGTAGTTACTCGTAACCTAGCAATCAATTACCTTTTATTTAACAGCCCTAGGTTTTTATTTTTCCTGGAATTCTGTGTCCAATGAAGCAACAATTCTGGCGCGAGTCCTGGAAGCTGGGTCTACATGGCTATGAGAGTATTTGCCAGCAAGCTAGGAGTTGATGACATGTTCCAAGCAAGATGGAGACAATAGTTAAAGTGGAGGCGGTAGGCATAAGCTATAGCACTGCTCAATCATGGTACCAAAGCTTGACACAAGAGTTTGGAGAGAGGAATTCGATGAGGAAGACAGTGTTATTCAGATGGATGACGCCCTACTTGATAATCTTGAGGATGCCCTGTGCATCCAATTTGAAACAGGATAGGCGACTTGTTTCTTGTATTAGTGTCATTCAGATTCAGATACCCGTGTCGATCTCATATCAAAGTATATTAGATACACAAACTCGCAAAGTAGACCAAGACAGCACAAACGCCAGTGAATTCTTGTGAAAGGCACAGGTCCAACATTCCTGGACAGTAGAATCGAGTTAAAGCCCTCGCTCATTCACCCCAGCTCCCTTGACTTCCTTCGCATCCGCTGGTTCAATGCCATCTTTCTCCCAAAAGCGATTCTTGTTATCCTCACCTGTGATCAATCCTCCAATATTGAAGGGATCAAACAACGTCAATAAGAAATGTCGCCTGTCCTCCCAGCCAGGACCCTCGAGCTCTGTCTTGCCATCCCTCGCCAGATAGACCTTGTTATCCGAAGGCAAGTATTTCGCTGGTGGCCAGACATTGAGCATCACGGTATTGGCTAGCATTGGCACCATTTCCCAAACCCATACCATCCACTCGGTTGAGTTGGTGTAGGAGTTCCAAGCCGTGAAGAATGCGACGGTGCGGAAGAGGTTGCGCGTGACGATGAGGGTGCAGGATGCGTACATGGTATAGATGATGACTTTTAACTTGTAATTGACAACGCCAGCTCTTCTTGCGCGGAGGTGAAATATCGCTACGACGCTAGCGAAGGCCACGAAGAGGATCACCTGTAGAATTAAGGAGGCTTTGACGAGACTGAATCCAATCTCTCGGCGTTTGGGTGGAAGGCCCTGATTTGAGGCTAGAGCTGCACCATTGCCTGCGAGTGCTTCGACGATGACATCGAGACCGATGAATGTCGACCAAACACGACCGGGATGAAGTGGGCTGAGGTAAGGTATGTAGTAGAGGGCGCGGCCGAGGACGAAATAGTCAGCGCCGCTGTAGATGGGAGGAGCAGCGAACAGAAGGACGGCGGAGGCGATGAAAATTGGAAGGTTATTAAGATGGCCTCGAACGCTGTATTCACGCAATATTAAGCCAGCGACGAAAAGAGCGGCAGCCCATGGAAGTAGCATGCCAATGCGCCATGAGCGATACTTGATGTTGTTTTGCCAGATATGTAGTACGCCGGAGATGAAGAACAGGATAGCAAAAGCTATGGATATGCCCTTGACGGGAACGTAGGGGTAGTAGGAGTCTGGGGTAGGTTGCACCGTTGGAGTAGCTCGACTCATTGCAGGAATATATGAGATTAAATTGCGCCCTTTATTCGAAGCAGTGTAACAATCAAAGCAACAGAGGGGTCAGAGAGGATAGTGCGTTGGATTTACATGGCGAGAGCAATGCTGTGGGTATGTGTGACATTATATATTATGAGATTTGAGATCAGACAATCCGAAAAGTCCAAACAGATCCACTGGGCATGCGTGTAGCATCAGTGTGCCTCGCCAGAAATACACCATGAACAGCAATCAGAAAAACAGGAGTGAAAACCACCTCCCATGGACAACTTCGATACGAAGAGCAGATACGTCGACTGGTGTCCGAGACAGCCGGGATAGGAAGCCGGGCAACGTCGAATAAGGTTATTCATCTAAGAGGGGGATGACCGAGCCGCTGGGGACATGGCTGGCATCGTTGTGAAGCCTTGGTATAAGCCTTGTAGACTGAAACCTGGAGGCTGGGCTCCTAGGCGTTGGTGAGTCGTTGATCTTGGGACAAGGCTGATAGATGGGAAGAAGAGGAGCGGGACATTCTCAGCCTCCTAATCAACCCTCCTCGTGTATTGAATTCTTGGCGCCATGGCCTTAACGGTCCGCCGTACTCGTGCAACAATTATTCGATGCCAAGACGGCCCCAGTCACTGCCACGTCGATCATGAAGACAGACAGTCTCTAGTGAAAGGTTGGAGTAATTAGTACTCCGTAGGAAAGTTCATGTTGGAACACGTTGCACAAATATCATCCTCTACAGTATCAATGGCAGTAGTCCCGATAGGACAAAAAGATTGACGCCGGAATGCAGACCCTTACCGTCATTCCAAATAGCCATACTCGTAATCAATGCCTCACAACAATCGTCTCCAAACTTCAATATTTCGACCTTGGATGTGTACCGAATGACACCGTCGTCGGTCTCTTTCCTTACATCTAACAGTGCTGAACGATCTGCGCTATCTCCAGCAATCTCGTTGCGAAACGTCGCATCCTTGCCACTTCGATACCTTTCCGAATCCTTCCCTCTTAAGATGCAATCCTCAGCCGGTTCCTCAGTCCCAATGCAATGCCCCTGTTCGTCCTTGGCATAATGCTTGAGATGTTCACCTCTTTGCACCTTTCTCATCGTGAAATCGTCGGGGTCATTTACGCTACTGTTCGACGTCGACGACTTTCTGCGCCACCACTTCTTTTTCTTGTCATTGGCCTCTCCCGACGTAGAGACAGAATCCTGCGGCCGTGGTCTTAGACAAGGAACAGAGACCAAGCTGCCGTCTGTGTATTTCCATGGCAAGGTCTTGCCAGCAATACCTTGAAAAGAATCGGCGTTCCCAAGACCGGGGACTTCAAGATCTTCCACGGTTGTCTGATTTTGATTCTTGTCTAACTTCATAGTTGATCCGACCGTCTTGTCATGAAGGACCGAATATCGTGAGAAAAGTGGCAAAAGAGATCTGGTCGAACTTGACACGCAAAAGAATGGGATCTTAGAGATTTTTGTAGTTTGGTTGAGATTTAATAAAAAAATATAGATTGAATACACAGATTCAGAGGGAGTACTCTCAGAACAGCGGGATGACAATACCGGGTGTTGCAGCCCTCATACTGGAAAGATGAAGAATCTGTTGTAGGTCCTCCTTGACAGCTGACTCAGCCTGCGCCCCGTGTTTAGCCTTCGCAGAGTTTTCGTAGTTAATTCCGACCAATGATAAATTGGCTCATTTGGCAGATACTTTGAATGGCAGCGACACAAATAGATCACCAATCGGCACGAACAGTGCTGCGTGGGCATATCGAGCCATGCCTCGCCCAAATCGGAAAAGCACCAATGACCATGGAAGCACATTTCTGCAAGTAAACCTGATAGCAGATGGTGATCCGATGAGAAAGAGTGAGATCTGCCCAACCCGAGACCATGTCACGCAGGTATAGAATTAATAGAGAATCAAATACTACAGCTAATGAAAGGGGTATCAGTAAGAAGTTGGGCCCAAAACCGGGGCCAAAAGCACAAAGACACTCGAAGCCGACTTTCATGCAAAGCCATGCAAGCTCATCCATCCCTTTAGCAACCTCGACTCCTTCTGACTCCAACAAAATGTGCAATCATCGCCCTGGCTCCAGTTGAGGTGAACCCAGCATACTTAGAAGCAAGCAAGCAAGACTCTTCAAGCAGTCATCATGATAAATTCCACCTCCTCAATTCATCTCCATCGAGTATTCATCCTCTTCCTTGAAGCTGATCCCAGGATGTCCTGCGTTGTTCCAGTATTGTGGCTGCCCAGACATTCCATTGCCGCTATTGGTGCCACTGCCTTCACTGTGAAACGGTGGACTCAGGCTCTGGGGGCTGAGCGTTCCAGCAGCTTGCAAAGATTCGCCGGCCATGTTGGTATGCCTTGGAACACGCAACCCACTGCCGTTCGTCCGAGTGTAAGTGAAGGAGCTGGGATCGTTCTTCTCAAAAGCGTCAATCAATTCCGAGCGCATTCGCCTCTCATCTTCTGTGCACTCGAAAGGCCATTCAACGTTCAACTGCCTCAAGCGCACTTGTAGTTCGTCTTCCTGCATGTATTTGGTGTATAGAGCCCACATCAGATCTCTTGTCCAGCTCACGGAGCCATTGAGGATATCACCTTTGTTAGGACCCTTCTCCTTCTCCTCGATGGGCAATCCAAGGGTAATGTTACCGGCAGTGCTGGCTGCGCGACGGCCGGCGGCGCCTGCAAGCAAAGACGTAGCGGCGTTCGGAGGACTGATGCTTGTTGCTCCCGTCGTTGGCGACATTGGTGTGTTGTTGACTATCTGCTTGCGGATCTTGTCGTCGTCAAGGCGATGTTGAGGAATGAGATGTGACAGATCCTGAATACGCTCATTGATGTTATCTCTTCGTCGACGCTCAACCGCATTGTGCGATGCTCGTCTCCTCTTCTTCTTCGCGTCCATTGACTCCATGCCTTGTCCATGATTATTCTCAACTTTTGCTGGCAACGAAGCATGCTTTCCGGACCTGATGATCTCGGATATATTGGTATGATGAGAGGGGTGTCCAGGGGATGAGATTGGGGAATCCACAAAGGAATGGAGACTGTTCGGAGTGGCATCCCATTGACCAGATTGCGTTTTGCGATGGCGATCTTGTGAGCTACCGGTTCGGATTGGGTGAGACCCAAAGTTGCCAGACTCAGGCGTAGTAATATGTAACGCCGAGATTGCAGGAGTCCTTGGAGTCAAGGGGCTTCGTTGCTCCGAAGTCCTTCTCTCCATGCTTTGTACGCTAGGTCGCTTCACATAGTTTGGCTGGTACTGTGGATTGGCCTGGTTGTTCATCTGTTGTACCATTCCATTGACTGGACGAAACTGATCGTAATTGAAATTGCCAAGGAATGGACTTTGAATAGGAGGACCGTCTGGCGTGCTCGAGTAGACGTTGGTCATTTGGCCTTGATGGCTGAGGGATATGCCCGTGGGATGGCGCTGCTCAGGATACTGCCCGCCCACTTGATTGTTCTGCATGGCATTGAAGTCGGTGATCGGAGGTGGATGGCCATTCAGATCGAGGTCAATTAACTCGTCATCACCAATTCCAGAATTGCCAAGATTGAAGCTGGAGGACAGATTCTGTTGGGATCCGAAAGGGTACTGCATGCCAAAGTTTCCATTTTGCAGTTCCAACGGATCGACTCCATCATTCATCTGAGGGCTATTGAATTGATTGCCAAATTGTTGCTGACCGCCTCCATACCCGTGCGATGCCATCATGTATTGGTTTGGGCTCAAGTTGTTCTCGTCCGGCTCGTGCTTGATGTATGGCATGCCGTTGTCCGCGTCAGTCATCATGTAAGGCGGAATACAGCCAGCTGACTTGATTTGATCGGACAGCAATGTGAAGTAGTTCGTTGTAGAGGGTGGCTGAGAGTAAATTTCAGGAATAAGGGCTCTTGACAACCATGAGCTTGCTCAGACTGCATTACCAGAGATCAGCAAACATATATGCAAGTCTCATTGGATCATTCGACTCACAATATAAATTGTCCCGGTACTAAAGTGAGCAGGCACAAAGAATCTCGCACTTAAAGGTTGCCTTGGACGCAAGACGACTTGGTAGGCCCAGGATTATACTTTGTTCGTCGTCGACTGCTCTTGAGGTTGAGATTAGTCTTTGGATAGAGGATTGCCTAACAGGCCTCTGGTGACTGGAACGGTGTGAGGGACATTCGAGGCCGAGTTATCCAGTCCGAAAGATCCGGGAGTGATTGCGACCTGACTAGCAATGGGGACTGCTCCCGTGTCAGAATGACAAGCAGAGTGCTGGCAGTGCCGCTTGATATGCAGTAGAAAGCTCAGCACGATGAGGTGAATTACTTGCACGTCGAGGACGGAGGGTAATGGGTCGATGGATTGTGGGGAAGATGCAGGGTGGCACGTTTCCGTAGCGTCAGAGCGGAACTGACTTGGAACTGACTTGGAACTGACTTGGAACTTCTGGAATGCTACTTTGCAGCTCGGAGTTGAACAACCCACGGTACAATAAGCACCGTACCCCACAACAGAGTAGGTTGACGATGTTGAGGAAGAGCAGATTTCGAGACCGTTTCTGAGTGCAGAACACGACTAACGTCGGTGTTATAGCTGATGGAAATGGCTGAGAGCCTGATTCGCTTGACGGTGCGGTGCCAAAGTGAATGGATCTCGATTACCACAAGAGGCAGGAAATATACGGAGCCTGCAGAGCTAGAGTGCGGAGACTTTGCCCAAGAAAGATCAAGATCTAGCAAGGGAGTTCAACAAGCAAGTCTTTATGGACAAAGAAGTGGACTAGGTTCCATTTCCTGCGCCTCTCATTTGACCCAGGCCCATCTGTGGTCATGCACCATCCTGGAACACCACCACATCTAGCCAGGCAAGACATCTGAGGCTCCTGGTCCTTTTGAGATTACGTTGCCTATATCGACAGCCCTCTGATTATGAGGATGTGTGGGGGGCAGAGGCAGGCCGTTGTAGCCAGGCAATCACTCCTGTGCCGCTCTGATGTGAGTCACCAGGAGTGGGCAGTGGGTGAATGATAAGCTTGAAATGGTCATCAACTGTCAGGGATGAGACAATGCCCTAGGCAGATGATCATCTATATGGTCAGCTTGAGATGGATGGGCTGGGTGATCAACTTTCAAACTGTGGAGGAGGAGGGGGTGGAGGAGGTGGGATGGAGCTATATACACATTTGTGCTCCGGCTACAGTTTCAAACGGACCCAGACATTGTGCGGGCCGACAGTGTATCTTGAACATGTGAAAATGGAGGCCAGATATCTAGATGGCTGGCAGTGATGATGTCTTTGGTCGCTTGCACTGCTCAACCTGATTGTGGTGGCATATCAGGCGGCTGAAGGACTGTTATTGACCAACGGAGTGAGCATCCGGGTCGCCTCTGGGCCGGAAGGTTAATGCTCGAGATGACTCGAGAGGGGAAGCAAGCCTCATCGCGTGGGCAAGGATGGCGATTACTAGATTTGTGCTTCGCAGCATCCATTGAGACACTTTGTACAACCAGGACGAGTATGTCGAAGGGGATGCGCTGCCTCGGCCCTTGCACCGAAACGTTTCAGTTGGTGGTGGTGGCCGCTGCACTTCTGACTGGCTGCCAGACGGGCAATTCCTGGAGGATTTCGTGGGGTGCAGGGTCCTGCGGTGTGCAAGCCACGGCTGCGAGGATCTCCGATGCAACACCAGCGGCCTCTAGAGGCGCCAGTTGCAGTTAGTAGCAGCTGTCAAACTTCAAGCCCATTGCAAGCCCACGGCTCCCATACACCAAGCCTCCAAGATGTACGCGCAACCTTCTGTTCGAGCTTCAGTGAAAAGATATCCATGACCCTCCGTTCCAAGAATCTGCTACACGACACCCTCAATTTACTCCAAGATCCCCATCATCTGACCTATTAGCAGTCTTTGCCCAACATCGACCTCTGGCACATTCCGATAGTGAAGCCCGAGCACTGACAAGTCTCTTCTCTCATCATTCGTCCATCGCGAGTCATCTGCCAGATATTCGTTTCGTCACAGCCACACCTGCTCGTTGCAGATCATCTGCACGAAACATTACACACCCGGCGCTTGCTGTGCATACATGGTCGGAAGATTGCTGCCTCCCCTACAACGTCGAAGCTTGGACTGCGAAGCAATTGCGAGAAGAGGATTCTCCTGTTCATGAAACGCGGACCTGCAGGCGGATACTGGAAGAAGAGACTGTTGAGGGATTGTGGGGTGGCTTGAATCGAGCAAAAGTCCCAGAACATGGCGTCAAGCTCTTTTCGCAACTCGATGAACTCACTGGGCTGGTCTCGGAGGGAAGCGGACCTACCTGCTAGCACGAATTCAACCACACCCATCCTCTCAAAATTGTCGTTCTTGAATCCATTTGGAAGTGGTGGCCATGTACAATTGCCAACACATGAGCCGTCAGGCGCTCCGCTGCCTGCTCCTTCACGAAGAGAAGAAGAAGAGGGCTGGTTTGCCCGTAAGTGGTCCTTTCTGCCTTATTTTTCTTGTTCAAACTTGGTATTGCCTATAATCGGCCAGGGTAGCTATCAGCGTACTATTGAGGCGCTCAAGATTCCGAAGCGAAAACACAAGACAGGACTCCCATCAGATGTCAGCTGACCTCTACAATAGTGAGCAGATGGGACCGTCTTCTCATTTTTGGCGGTTGCAACCTGGCCGCAGCGGCATGCTTTGTCATTTGCTTCTTCCTCTTCCCGATTCTGGCGGTGAGACAGCGGAAGTTCGCTATTCTGTAAGTGGTCTGCTTGCGCTCACAATCACATACCTCCTTCCTCTCTCTTCCCCCCCCCCTTCTCGCATGGATTCAAAAACCGCACGGAGTTTCCATGATTCCATCCGTGCACTCTAAGTCGGAAACTCTCCGCCAGATGCGTCATTGATTGATGGGGCCTCGTAAGACTCTGGTACAGTACAATGTTTGAAGTGCTGTGCACCGCCTTGTTACGGTGATCCAAGTCAAGTTTTCAAATGAGCTAACGTGGTCATGCCACCAGATGGTCTGTCGGCTCTGTGCTCTTTTTAGCCTCCTGGGCCGTCCTCATGGGACCCCGGCAGTATATTCAGCACCTGATCTCGGGCGCTCGACTTCCATTTACTGCTGCCTACTTTGGCACGATAGGATTAACAATCTATTTTGCTGTTGGGGTGAGTCAATTTCTTGCTGTTTCTGCACTTGTGAGCAGCCATCTCAAATCACATCGTGGCTGTACAATATCATAGTTAGATCAGATTTCGAAACACAGTGTTGCTTTGATGTTTCGGCCTGTTGCCGTTTTCCTCTCTCCGTCACTGTTGCACGCAACCGCTGTGGAACATCCGTCAGCATACGATGACAGCATCCGTTCAATCTTCAGCACCGATGGACTGGGGCGGAGTCATAGGGCAGTAGCCATATTTTGCAATCTCTTCACAGCTTCAAAAGGGCCACGGCTTGATGTTCTCCAGTACCTAAAATTTCGTCTTGTTGGCCTGTTTCTATTTGAAACAATTCGCTAACAAAATCATCATCTAGCTACATTCCACCTTCTTGACCTTTATCTCTTCCATCTTGCAATTGGTAGCGCTCGTCTGGTATCTCGTCAGCTACTTTCCTATGGGAAGCACCGGCCTTCGATTCGCGGCCCGCGTCGGTGGTGCCAGGGTTGGAGCATGGATGAATGACTAATGGAGGTAATGTGGTTCGTAAAGGCATATACGATTCAGATTCCGCTCGTACGTTTGAGGGGTCGTTGCTACGCCCCTCCAATAATGCCCGGTGTCCTATTGCAACCGTCTTCTAGTCTCCCTTTCCTCAGCAGTGACTCCTCGGACCGCGTCCGTTATCAGGTCCCGTAGCTCACGCTGTCTCTCCTCCCCATGGAAATCCTCCTTTGCTGCCAATTCCTCTATACGCCTCTTGAACTCGGGATCAGGTTCTTGAGTCTCGCCGTTCAACTGCTGATCTGCCATCGTGCCCACATCCACTGTAATATTTGCGGGAAGTGGTGGTGGGTGACTCCGTTCTGTGATTGGTGAAAAGTCACCTGTGTCGGATGGCCCTCCACCAGACCTACTTCTTAGATACGAAGCGACTTCCAAGAAATCTCCTTCCTCCTCAATCCTTTCTACAGCCATGAGGCCATCATCGCTCGTAATACTTGTATCGACATGTAACTCTTCTAGCAGACACGTGGCCAGCGCGACACTCTCTGTAACAAACAGACATGTCTCCCCATCCTCGTCTTTGAGGTTCACATCGACGTTGAACTCATTCACAAGTGAGCGCAACAAGGACGTATGGCTGTAGGAGGCAGCCGCGTGGAGCAAGGAATAGCCATGCTCGTCCTGCTTTGATGCAATTGAAGGATTCTGTCGCAGTAGTGGGAGCAGCGCCGGGGAATTGTCCGCGGCGAGCAGGTATGGGTTTGGCGACATCGTAGCTATCAGCGAGATACAATGCTTTCGGGGCCCTTGGGCACAGGCTGTGAGTCTCGAGTCGGATTGATTTTCCCTCCGAAGCGACTCCGATCGCCCAAATGTCATGCACTTTAGCGGAGGATCTTGCAGCGGGAGTGGCGCCCGCGCCTGCAGTAAGTTAGGCGACAACTGCGGCTGAGTCGCCTACACCGTTATTAGCAGCTTCTCACCCAAATTTC
>JAABUK010007426.1_pt1 | contig 15826 bp, 26 predicted proteins | sample 5559141 | NCBI WGS metagenome assembly JAABUK01 (sample SAMN10711869, study PRJNA513367) | rock metagenome | isolation source: Antarctica rocks | place: Antarctica: Victoria Land, Pudding Butte nord | collected 2016-01-03
GGGAAGGCCGCGCAAGCCGAGCGCACGCCCGCAACAAGGGTGTCCAGAAGCTCCATCCAGAGCTTGAATCACACCATGCAGCACAGCGGAACCCACAACCGTCAGCAGCCACTTAGAATTGCTGGCACATTCCGCCCGCTCTGGTCCAGGTGGTGCATCACGCTAACAATCTTGGCACCCGGCAGCGACCACGCGATCCCGTCATCCTGCTCGTCTGTGTCCATTCGGCCGCCGCTCCGGGCCGACTGCACCTTGACCGTATCCTTGTTCCCGTCGCTGGACGCCGCGATCTCCGCGCCGTAGCTGCCGGCCAGATCCCGCAGCAGCTCGACGGCGTGCTTGGCCTGCACGCGGTCCACTGTCACCGTGGTGAACACGACGTGTGTCGGTAATCCCATGGCGTTGGTTCCTTTCCTGTTTGGGAGACCAGGGTCGCCTCCGCGATCCCGCCCGGCCTTCGGTGGGCCGCTTAGGCGGCAGCAGCATGCCGAGAGCTGGAAGTCGCCATCCTCCCGGACCTCGAACAGCGAGGGAGATGCAGAAGGCCCGCACGATGGCGGGCCTTCTGGGCTGGTGGTGGGTGGTTAGGCGGCCAGGCCGGGGTTCCCCCGGTTGGCCTTGGTGACGGTCTTCATCCAGGCCAGTTCGCCCAGGCCGTCCCGCTGGTTGGCCGCATCGAAGCCGGCAGGCTTGCGCGACCCCTTGGCGACGCCGACCGACACCATGAAGGACTTGTCCGGGTGCTCGGCTGCGACGCCGTCGCCAAAGGTCTTCACAAGTGCACGGACCTGATCGAGGGTTTTCGCCTCGGCACGGGTTTGTCCGAGGCAGGTGCCCAGGACCTCGATCACGGTCGCCGTGGAGGCATAGCCAGGTTCCTGCTCGTGATGACCGGGCAGTGCCCTCAATGTTATCGTGGCCATGGTTGGTCTCCGAGGATGCGCCGCCGCCCGGCATCCCATGATGCCGGGTCGGGATAGGCGCGGGGTGATGGGTGAGGATCGTGCCTGGCAGGCGCGTGCCGATCCGCCCTGGACGTCGGGGTGTGGAGGCCAGCTGGGGCTGCTGCCTTGTGGTGTTCGGTGGTGATGGCGCTCCATTCCCTGAACACCTCCACAGCGCCGCGGCCTGGTGACCGGGGCAAAGGCGCAGCGCAGCTGCGGGACCGGAGCCACGCGCAGCCGGGCCGCTTGGCTCGGGGAGCATGGCGAGGACCCACCCTTTGCGCCGGGCGGCGGGCTGCGCCAGCTCCTCCGGCTCCACTGCCTCACCCTGCCCTGTTCCTGGGTGGAGCTGCCCCTCCCGGCCCTCGGCCGCGACCTGGCTGCATCTTAGAAGGGCATGTCCCAGTTCTCTTGGGTAGGCTCGGGGCAGGACAAGCGGTCCTGTGGTCGCGGACCAGCCACCGTGAGGTGTCCGGCGATCTCCTCGGCGGCATGTTCGTCGATTTCCTCGCGGCTGGCGTAGCGCGCGGCGTCGTCCATCCCCCGCATCAGCGTCCACATGCCCTGGTTCTTGCGGCTCCGCATCAGGACGTCCCATAGTCCCTGGCCGCCCGGGCGGGTCAGGCACCGGCCCGTCTCGCCGGGGTCCGTCCAGCGCCAGCCGCCCGGCCCGTCCGCGGCGGGCTGGGCCGCGAGCGCAGCGTGCAACCCGGCTCGCAGCCCGTGCTCCGCCATCGCGACGCCCTTGGGACCGGCCCGTGGCCCAACCATGAAGAGACGGCCAGCCTGTCCCGGGGCTGCCCCCATGCAGATGTATCCCTCGTCGTACAGGATCTCGCTGTAGAGGAGCGTCCCTCCGAGCCATGCCTCGGCCCGCATGACCGGCACATCGCCTTCCGGGCAATCGCCACACAGGATGCGGATCTCCGGGTATGCGAGCGACAGCGTCTCCGCGACGTCCCGGCACGTCACATCGTGCATGGTGCGGATTGCGACGCAGGCGCCGTCCGCCGTGCGGCGCACCTCGGTGGACAGCACCCAGCTGTCCCTGGGGTCCGCCGCCCCGCCCAGCGTGCCGATTGGCCGCTCCGACATGTTTGCTGCCTCCAGCACGCATGCGAAGGCGTCGAAGCCTGGCTGTCCCGCCGCGGCCTCGAAGTAGGTCGTTCCGACGTTCATGGTTGGCGCTCCTGTTTCTTGGGGGACCGCTGGTGACCGCGCGCATGCCCTCAGACAGGGTGACGCTCCGCTGGTGCGTGTGCCTGTGCCCGCAGGCGAGCGGCATGCCGCTCGCAGACGGCCGCGATCTCGTCATGGCAGCAGGCGCGCTGTTCCAGGCTGACGGCTCTGGAGCGGTCCAGGAAGTTGTCGATCACGTCCGGTATGCCGCTCCGGGCTTCGGCCGCACGGCGGTGGTGCGTCGCCGCGATCGACAGGGCCTCCTCGGGATCGTGAACCCGCCAGCGTAGCGCCTTGCAGAAGGGCGTTGCCGCCGCCGGCTCGTCGGCGATCGCCGTCTCGGTTGTGCTCATGGCCGTGCTCCAGACATGTGAGAGGCCCGCACGATGGCGGGCCTCCGGGAGAAAGGGCGGAATGAACGGGTCGGTGTCAGGCGGCGATCTTGCCCACCCGCTTGGCACAGGCCCGGTGCAGGTCCAGCACAAGGGCATCGATGTCCTGGACGGCATGGCCGTAGTTGCCGGGATCGATCCTGGGCCGGGCCTCCAGCGCATGATGGAGGCTGCTGGTCTGGCTGGGCTCCAGCAGCACGATGCCCTGGCCCGGATCGAGGCCGGGGACGGCTCGCGCTCGCCCAGGGGCATCGAGCAATGAGACCGCGATTGAGATCAGGTGCTGCCCGCCGGTAACGGTGGTTCTGCATCTGGGTGCTGCGCGCGTTGCGTGTCGCAAGGGTCGGAGAGAGGCGATGCTGCAGGTAGCACCAAAGGGGGACGTGGCCGGCGCCATGCCGGTCACGATGGAGGAGGATCGGCTGCTGCGCGCGGCCTTCGGGCGCTATGGCGGCCGGGCAGAGGCCCGCACCGCCGCAGCAACCGTGGTGGGGCGCTACCAGCAGCTGGGCGGCGGGCGGTGGTTCCTGTGCTGCTGCAGGCCGGGGGCGGAGCGCCCCCCTGCCCTGGTACTGGTGTCGCAGACGCATGTCCGCCGCCACGAGGATGGGCGGTGGCCGCTGCATGACGAAGCCTGCGACTTCTACCGGGAGCCCGCCGAGCAGCGCTCGGTGACGGCAAGCTATGCGCCGCCGTCGGTGGACAAGCCGCTCCGCCTGGCGCGCCCGCTCGGGCGGGTGGCAGGACCGGCTAAAGAAGCCCGCATCGAGACGTGCTCGCGTCACACGTCGCGGCCAAGCTTAGCCCGGCTGCTTGTGCAGTTGGTGACGGACGCCAGGCTACAGGCCATCCCGCCGGGGTGGCAGCCGCCACCGTTGGTGGATCAGGTCAAGGCGCTGTGGACGGCGGCACGGACAGTCGAGATCGACGCCGGCGTGCGGCTGTCAGCTTTCCTGCGGACCAGCCCGTCGCGGCTGGGCGAGTTGATGAGGCTGGTGGAGGCGGCGCCGGCGGAGGCGTTCACGCGCACCCGGCCGCACGGGGTGCTGATCGTGCGCGCCGCGGCCGTCGGGGACGGTGTGGTGCAGCCGGTGTCAGGTGAGCCGATCCGGGTGCGGGGGCGGCTGTCAGTGTTCGGCGAGCGGGCCGAGCCGGGCCGCGAAACGCGCGCGGAGCGGGGCGCGCGGGCGCCGTACCTGGTGGCGGCCCTAGTTGGGCGGGCGCTGGAGGGCGAGCCGGTGGAGGTGCTGTCGGCCTACGCGCACCCGTGCGCCGGCGACGCGCACCTGATGCTGCTGGACAGCGCCATAGAGCGGCGGACGCTGGCGCAGCTGCAATCGGTCCAAGCCTGGCTGTTGGCGAGGCACGGCCTGCCGGTGGCGATCGAAAAGCCGCTGTTCGACATCGGGCCGGAGGCCTCGGGCGACGCCGCGCCCCGGCCGCCCTTGATCCCGGACTTCGTGCTGAGGGCCGGGGCGGCGGGCGAAGCCGTTCGGACGGTGATCGCGGAGACGATGGGGTTCGCGGACGAGGACTACCGTGCCCGCAAGGCGCTGATGCACCCACTGATGTCGGCGATGCTGGGAGGGGCGGCGGTCGTGGAGCACGACTTCCACAACCCGCCGGACAGATCGCAGGTGCAGCGGGACAGGACGTTCTGGCTGGGAGCGCGTTGGGCGCTGAGGCCGGCATAGACGCCGGCACCGTCCCGGCCGCACCCGGACGCCCGGAGGACGGTGGGCCAGGGTGAGGCCAATACGGGAGCGAGGGCTGGCCTAACCCTAGAGGCCGAGGGCCTTGAACAGGGCGAGCAGGGCGCCGGTGAAGGCGACGCCGGCGGCGAAGGCGGTGGTGACGACCTTCCAGGGTTCCCAGCGGCGTTGCTCGAACTTCAGCATGGTGTCGGCCTCCAGGTTGCGGACCTTGGCATTGCGCTCGTCTTACTCGGTGAAGTCGGGCGCCATCTCGCTCATGGCGTCTGCTGCCGGAGCTGCATGTCGCGTGCCTTGCCGCCATCGCCAAGGGCCGGCATGGATGCTGTTCTCCCGGCCATGGGGCCAGCAGCGTCGGCAGGGCATCCGGAAGCGCGACAGGAGTGGCAGTGCCCGTCATCAGCCGCCTCCCGGCCTGCTGGAGTGCATGGAACGCCTTCCAAGGCGTGGCCAAGCGCGGGGCCGTCCTTGGGAGCGTCAGGCCCGAACGCCTCCGCGTCGCGGCCGCAGAGCTGGCACATGCCGGTGCGGTCCTGGTAGGTGCGGGTGCCGCAATGGCAGCAGTATTCGGCAACCGTGTCGGTGGCGTCGATGGCGACGCCGCGGCCTTTGTAGCCGCACATGCCGCACTCGCCAAGGTGGTAGAGCGGCTGGCAGCCCCGTGGGCACCAGTCATGTCCCTTCGGCTCCGTCTCTGGCTCGTCGTCCCTGTCGTAAGTAACGGTATCCGTCCAATGACGCTCCTCCTCCATCGCCTTAAGCTCCCTGATCCAGCAGGCGAAGGCGCGGCCGTGGGCGTGCATGATGCCGACGGCGAAGGGGTGGGCAGCGATGCGGCGCAGGGCGGCGAGTTCCGCCCCGGGGTCGTCCGGGTCGGTGGTCTGCCAGACCTCGATCAGGGCGAACGCCTCGCGCTGGGCGGCCCAGTAGGTGCTGGTGCCCGGCACGGGAATGGGCGCGAGGGAAGCGCTGCTTGGCGTGCCTGTGTTCATGTCCTGGGTCCCTTTCCTCTCCCTCGAAGGCGACTTCGGCCCGTGCCGTCCTGTTCCCTCGGGGTGCGGCCTGCTTGGAAGCGCTGGCCTGGCCGGGTCAGTCCCGCAGGTCTGCGAGCGGGCGGGGCCGGGCTGCGGCCGGCACGGGCTGCTTGGGGCCTGTGGCGGACGCGGCCCTGCTCAGCCGGCGGGAGCGGGCCGAAGCCGCGCAGCGGTGTGCGAAGCACAGGATTGACCCGGCCAGGGCGGCGCTTCAGGCCGCGGCACACCGGGGGAACAGGAACAGCACGGGCGCTTGTCGCCATACCTCTCCCCTTCGGTGTTCTCCCCCTCCTTCATGAGGTCCCGCTTCCTGCCGCCCCCTGACGCACCTACATGCCTGTGCCGGACGCCCTGTCTGCCGCGGGACCAGCAGGGTGGATGCAACGGCACGGAGGCAAGCCGCACGATGCCATGGACGCGCCTAGACCCCGGCAAGGTTGCCCAGCAGCTCCGCGCCGAGTTCGACCGGCCTGGCCCGGATGACGCGGTGCTGACCGAGCCGGCGCTGGCGCATCTGCGCGAGCAGCTCCTGAACGGCACCTACATCGCGGTGCAGGACCACACGGGTCACACCTTCATCGGCACTCCGGAGGAGGCAACGGAGCACATGCTGGGGCACGCCGGCGCCTGACCCGCGGCATGCACGACACCGCGGCAAAGAATATACAACGATAGCAATGGCTTATGTTGACACCTGAGTGTTTCCATTCTATGATGAGCCTGCGAATCGAGAGGGGCCTGCAATGCGTATCGAGATGCTGCCTGGCATGGACAACGTGATCCGCTTTCCAGTGGAGGAGCGGGCGCGCCCGACGCTGAGCCTGGTACGGGAGATCGCGCCGGACAGCCGTGAGGTGTCCCGGGTGGTGGAGAGCTTCGGGCTCGTTGAGCCCACCCACGACCTGCGGCACCACGTGGACCGGGAGACGGCGGAGCACATCCTGAACGCCGTGCCGGTCGAGCCGGGCGAGGTGCGGACGGCGATGCTCGATGCGATGCTGGCGCCCCTGGTCAAGACGGCCGTGCAGGCGTGCCGGGGGGCGAACGACGCGGCGCATGTGATGATGGCAGCCCAGCAGCGGCTGCAGGCGGCGGTGACTTCGGGCAGCCTTTGGGCCGAGCAGATGCGGGAGCGGGCGGACCAGCTGTGCGTCACGGCGGCGGAGCTGCTGGTCGAGGCGCACGCGCGCTGCGAGGTGGCCGAGGGCGCGGCCAGGGCGATCGGGTTCGCGCAGCGGGACGAGGCGTGGGCGCCGCACGACCCGCGCGAGGTGGGCGAGTGGCTCGCCTCCGGCGGCCACCTAGGGCGGTAGCCGCCCTGGCAGATCCTGGCATCGTGCCGCCCTGCGGTCGCACGTTGCCAGATCCGGCTGCCCGCTAACCGCCACCCGCAGTGGTGATGTTGGCGAGCCAGGCCAGGACGTCAGTGGTAGCGATCCAGTCGCGCCGGCTGCCGTCCGGGTCCGTGCCGGCGAACTTGCTGCCGGCGAGGTGGACCCGGAACTCCTGCACTGCCTCGGCGGTGGCGGCGATCGCCGCCTGAGCGGCGACGAGGTCCGTCTGCAAGCGGGCGATGTGGTTCATGGTAGCACCGTCAGGCCAGCCGCCTGGGCCGCGTCGCGGGCGGCGCGCACGGCTGGATCGTCGCCATGTCCGGCACGGACCGCCCAGCCCAGCAGGGCGGCCAGCGCAGACCGGAGCTGGGGTGCAGCGGCGAGCAGCCGGGCGTTGGCGATGTCGTCCTCATCGAGCAGGCGGACGAAGTTGTTGTCTGACTTCTGCCAGCTGAGGTTGCCAGGCACGACACAGACGGTACGGCCGTCCGGCCCGTCCTCCCTGTCGATGATCGTCAACGGGGTCTCTTCACCCGGGCGTGCGTCAGGCGGCACGATGTCCCACATGCCGGCCATCACGCTGCCTCCCTCGTCGAGGCGACGGCTTCTGGCAGGTTGTGCACCTCCGCTCCCGCCGCCCGGTACAGGCCGGCCACGTATTCGAGCGGCGCATAGGACACCGCGCCCTTCCATGGGGCGGGGCTTGCGTCCTGGCCCACGGCGACCATCGGCACGTCCACGGCCAGCAGCCACAGATCCGGCTTGTCATCGATGATGCGGCTGTCGATCACGGGAAGGCCGGCGGCGAGGCAAGCCGGCTTGACGATCGCGATGTTGCAGCCGCTAAGCTGCCACTCCTGCTTATGGAGGATTGCGCCGCCGCTGCTTACGAAGAGGTGGCCTCCCCTGGTTGCCAGCGCCGCGGCAATGTCGTCCGCGTAACCAGCGGCAGACCGGACCCGGTCCGTCACCTCCCGGTGGAGGTCGCGCGGGGTGTGGACACTACCGGCGCTTCTGCCCTTGCCGCCCCGCGTCGCTGTGTTCTTCGCCATCGTGGTGCTCCTCTCTGAACACCTCCCCGGCGCCGCGACCCGTCGGCCGGGGCAAAGGCGCGCGCTGGCGCGGGACCGCAGCCACGCGCAGCCGGGCTGCTTGGCCCGGGGAGCATGGCGAGGACCCACCCTTTGCCCCGGGCGCCGGGATGCGGCAGCCCATTCATCCTCGGCTTCTGCTCCTCGTGGTTCCCCTGCCCCCGTCTCATGCCCTGCCGGCCACTTGTGCAGCCATCCGTCCAGCGAGGCTGAACACGGGTTAGAACGCCTCGTAGGCTTCGACGGGCAAGGTGGACGGCACGAGGCTGACCGGCCCGAGGTCGGCGAGGACCGCGGCGGCACGCGGCACGGCGGGGTTGGCGTCCGCGCCGGGGCGTATGCGGAGGGTGATGGTCAAGCCTGCGTCCCCGACTGCCCGGACGACGTAGGAGGCGGGCCAGCAGGTGATGGTGGTGGGCCAGTCCAGCAGCAGGCCCCGGCACTGCCGCCAGGGGGCGTCCGGGTTGCGAACCAGGTTGGGGAAGCCCCACAGGCCCTGCGCCATCAGGCGCAGCTGCGCGGCGCGTAGGACGGCATTGCGCTCCAGGCGTGCGGCTTCCTGCCGCAAAGCCTCGGCCACCACGTCCAGCTCCTGTCTGGCAGCGATTGGCAGCGTAGCGGCTACTGGGACAGCTCCCGCGAACAGGTCGAGCTGGGCGACGGCGCGGCGGCCCATGGCGGCGATGCTACCCGGGCTCGCCGTCGGCGGACGGCGGGAGCGATGCCAGCCAGAACGGGCCGTGGCTGTTGCGCAGGCTGTGCAGCAACGGCTCCGCGGTGTCGTTGAACCACTCCGCTCGCAGCATCGGCTTCCACCGTGCACCGTACGTGCGGGCGTAGTCCCGCAGCGCCGCGGCCTGGGCCTGCATCAGCGGTGGGTATTCCGCCTCCCTCGACTGATGTGCCGTGCGGTCCCGTGCGGCGCGAGCAGGCGCTGTCGTGCCCGCCTGCCCTACCCTCACAGCTTGCAGCGCGCTCATGGCTTTGGATCGAGGGAGATGTGGTCGATCGCCAGCCGAGCAGGCTGGGTTGGGGTGCTTGTCCGTATGACCACGGCGCGCAGATGCAGCAGGTTGCTTGAGGTCTGGTCAGGCGTCTCGCATGACGCCTGGATACGGAGGTCGGCCAGATAGCCTTCGGCCGATACCGCACTGGCGACAGGGCTGATGGTCGGTCGCCCGTACAGGTCGGCATGGCACTGCAGCGTTCTCTGGAGGCCACTTATGCTGGCGAATTCATCCCAACCTTGCTGCGTGAAGCCGTTCTTCGCCTCGACCAGTTGGCTCTCATAGGAGCGGATGTCGATATTGAAGGGCGCCAGAGCCGCATCGACGATGTCCCTCCTGATCGCGAAATCAACGTGGGGTGGCATGATGGCGCCTCCCGGGAGTCTGGGAGCAATGCGCGACGGTTCCGTTTTGGCTGGGCCGGTTTGAGCATAGCCTGCCAGCGGCACGCCGAACCCGGCTATCCCGGCGAGTACAACGGCATTTTTGTGCATGGATGCTTTCCTTGAAGGTTGTGGCCGGTGCTCCTTGGTTGACCTCGCCGGGAAGCCGGGGTGTTCGGAAGAGTGCTGCATGTCCTCTGACCTCGGGTGGGATGACGGGCGTGGGATGGGCTCGGCGCCAGCATGGCCTGGAGTGGCGCAAACAGGGTTGGCTGGCAGCGAAAGGCGGGGGGCCTGCCTGGCGCCTATGGGATATGCCCATAGTCCCTGGCGCCGTCCTCCCAATAGGCTGCGCTCGCGTCGGCGCTGGCAGCCTCGTGCAGCAGCATGCCCTGGCTTTGCTCGGTCAGGTGCGGGAGTTGCGCATGGGCGCGCAGGTTCTCTCCCTCGCGCCGCCACCGCCCGGCAGTCTCCAGGCAGGAGTTGATGCTGCGGGTGCGGCGATCTTCGGCCTCCCGCGCGGGGTCGAGGTCAACCATGTCGTGCTGGCTCATGCCCCGCCCTCCGCGACGGAGAGGAACGGCGGATCGCGGTCAGCCTGCCACTGGATGCGGCGCTCGGTCCCGTCAGCGTCCACCAGGATACCGGTGTCGTTGATGTCCTCGATGCGGCCACGGCGCGGCGGAAACCAGCCATGTCCGGCGATGTGGCAGGCGAGGTAGAGCACCCCGTCCAACGAGAACTCGCGCGTGCTGCTGATACAGCAGGGCGTGATGAAGGCCCGCCTGGTGCGGCAGGCGTCGGGGAACGGTGGATTGGTCGTGCGGTCTTCCATGATGTCGCTCCAAACCAAGGATGTGGATGGCAGGGCGGCACCGGGCGGTGAGCCGGTGCCGCGCGTGCGGGTCAGAGGGGCTGGAGGGAGACGAAGCGGCCCTAAAACGGTATGTCGCTGTCCTGGTCGTCACGCCCGCTGGCCCACGGCGGGCCGAAGCCGCGCAGCGGTGTGCAAAGCACAGGATTGACCCGGCCGGGGCGGCCCTTTAGGCCGCAGCACACCGGGGGAACGGGACGGCACGGGCGCTTGTCGCCATGCCTCTTCCCTTCTGCGTTCTCCCCTCCCTCATGGGGTCGGCATACCGTCGTCCGTCAGGCTTCAGCTCGCCAACATCCGCTCAGCGCCATTCCCCAGCCAGGAAATGTCAGGTTGCTCCCGACGTCGCCTCGCAGGTTCCATGAGCGCGCTGCCCCCGGAGGTGGCTGTTGAAGGTGTAGTGGTTGGTGCGGAGGTCGATGGCGATCACGAACACGTCGGCGCTGGTGGCTCGGAGGCGGCTGCCCCAGGCAATGCGGTCGTCGCCGATGTCAACGAACTCGACCTGGTTCTTGGCGATCGCGTTGGCCGCTCCGTCGATGGTGATCATCCTCTCGTCCCGCACGCTGCGTGCCACCGTGTCGATGTGAACTGTGCGGCGATCCGTCGTGCCTGTGTCTTTGTAGGTGACCGTGCAGGTGAACCCCAGTTTTGCAGCGTGGCTGGCGGTCGGGAAAAGCAGCAAGCAGGCGAGGAACAGGGCGAGGCAGCGCAGTATTGGCGGCATCCTTGGTTGTCAGAGCCAGCGGCCCTGTCTGGGCTACAGCAGGCTGAGTTGGTTCGGCACGGGGTTGCAGGCCAGAGACATGTGGGGCCGCTGTGCTGGTCGCGCCGGCTGGCCTGGGCAGGGTTGAAGTCCGGCGTTAGTTTGCGCTCTCCAGGTCCATTCGATCAGCAGCCTGATCTGCTCTGCGACGCCGATGCCATCTTTGACCGTGCGCTCGCGGATCGTGTCGAATGTCTCATCGTCCAGACGCACGACCAGTCCGACCTTACAGTCCTTCCGGACACCCTGTGCAGGGATGCGCCGTTTAGTCATGACAGCCTGCGGTGTTGGGTTCGGCAGGCTGCTGCACGCTCAATGCGACGGCTATCGGCTTGACCCAGATCGGCAGGTTGGACAGCATGAACCCGGTGCCGCTCCAAGCCATCAGCAGGGTGCGCCCCATGGTTTCTGCGATGGCTTGGGCGGCGCCGGGGGGCACTGCGTTCCCGATGCGCTCGCGCCAGGCACTATCGGACAGGCCGTCCAATTCCAGCATCTCCTCGGGCTCCACAAGCGACTGCAAAATCCCTAGTTCCAAGGTCGTGAAGGGCCGGTGCCAGGTGCCGTCGAGCGCGCAGATGCGGCATGTCAGGCGGGCATCCGGGGGTGTCGGTTCGGGGATCGGCGACGTTCCACCGGCCGCTGTCCGGCCCGGCGCTGCCGGTCACGGCCCCGGTCGTGCCGTCCCAGGGGACGACGCCATACTGGCCCCCGTTGGCCCAGGGTTCGCCGTCCTGCTTGGTGCAAGCCTGGCGCGGGTCGGCCACGCACTGGCCCGTGCCGTGTGCGCTCGTGACGGCGCATGCTTGACCAGCCCAGGGCACGATCCGGAACTCGTTGCAGTGCTTTGCCGGGCCGTGGTGGCGGGGGTCGGCGATGGAGAACGGGCCGTTGGTGGGAAAGCTCTCACCGGCGACGGTGTGCGTGGTGTCGCTCCATGCGTGGACGCCGAGCGGGCCACGTCGCTGGCCGTCCACCCGTGGATCGGCGACGCAGCCCGCGCCGTTGCTGGGCGCATGCTGGCCGGTGATGGCCTGCGAGGGATCGGTCCAGCCGACCGTGCGGAATGCGTTGCGGAACATCGCATCAGCCGACCGTGGGTCGGCCACGCCCAACCTGCTATCTTGCCAGGCCGCACCGGGCATGATGGCATAGTCCTGCAGCATCCCGTCCCGGACCCTCAGCTTGTTGAGGCTACGCCAGTCCGAGCCGGCTTCGACGAAGGCCAGTCGCACCCAGGTTCGCCAGGACAGGTTCGGCACGCGGTGCATCGGGCCGCTCTGGGGGTGTCCCGGCAGTGGCATGCGTCCGAGCACGTCGCCGACGCCGCGCAGGCTTCGCTTAGGCGGCTCGTAGAGGAAGGGCGGCACGCGTTCGATAAGGCGGGCGACCAGGAGGAATCTTTTGCGACTCTGTGCCAGGCCACCCAGCACTCCGCAGTCATGTTGCGTCTCTGCAACGGCGTGGCCGAAGGCGCGCAGCAGGCCCGTGATCCGGTCCAGCAGGGATCGGCCGCGGGTGGCGACCCGCAGTACATTTTCGAAAACGATCAGCTCCACGGGGTCGTTGCGATAGGCTTCCAGCGCCAGCCAGATCCCGCGCAAGGTCAGCCGGTTGAGCGCCTGGTACCTGGCCAGCTTGCTTTTGGTTTCCGATAGCAGCCCGGAGAAGCCTTTGCAGGGCGCGCTGAGGAACAGGATGTTTGGGTGCTCGCCGCCGAAGGCGCGGTGCACGTCGTCTGGCCCAGCCTCCCGCCAGCCCGTCGGAGGTTCGTGGCCGTGGAAGGCCCGGTATTGATCCCGGTCGAACAGGTCCAAGCATGTCCCCGGGACACCAGCGAGGCGGGCGAAGTCCCGGATGACGGCGGCGTCCACATCGATGCCGCCCAGGCAGCGGAAGTCCGCCTCCAGGGTGCCAACGCGAGCCGTGGCCTGGTTGAACCCACGAGCACCTCCGCCCAAGCCGCAGAACAGGTGGGCGTGCGTGATCGTCCGGCGATCCGGGGTCCTGGCGTGCATGGCATGTCTCCTCTCGTCCAGTCCTTGCTGGGCTGGCGGTGGTCGTTGCGTAGGGGGATGTGTGCGGGGTGTCCCGCTCGGTTCAGCCGATCGTGAGGGAGAGCTGTGCCGGATGGTCCGTGCTGCGGGTTGCGGCACGCGCCGTTGCGGGTGGCATCGGTGGGGGTGGCTGCCGAGTAGGGGCTGGCACTCCGTCTGGCTCGAAGCGGGCTTTCAGCTGGGCGAACTGTGCTCGATCGGCGGTCTCTTGCTCGCTGCGGTCCTTCTTGCGGTAGAAGTCGAGCAGGTCCACCTGGCGCAGCCGTCGGCGGATCTCTCGCTCTACGTCGCTGAAGGTGTGGCCGGGATCGCCGTAGCAGGGATGCTGCATCACCTGTTCGATAAACTCGATCTTGCCGGCGGTGTTGGTGAAATATTCCGTCCAGAAACCTGTCCGATCATAGTGGGCTATGAATGAGAAGGTGTGCATCACCTGGCTGTAGAACCGTTTCGTAAATTGGTGCTCCGGAAAATCTGAGGAGACGAACCGGAGAAAATGGGAGGCAAACCAAGCTTTTGTATCAGCAGGGGTGAACTTCGTAGGCCGAAAGTCGGAGGCTGTCGGCGCCGGCTCACGCAGCGCGCGGACGATGGCTGGTGGCAGCTTGTATTCCATGGTGTTTCTCCAGGGTTCCGTCCTCCCATCCTTTCTGGAAGACCCCCATTGGCGGCCGCGTGCGGGGGACGGCTGCAAGGGCGCGGCGCTCGCCGCGGGATCGTAGCCGCCTAGCGAAGCGGCGGCGGAGACCCACCCCTTGCAGCCGTTCCCCGGACGTGGTGCCCCTCGATCCATCATCCGTCGTTTTTGTTTTCCGCTCTTGTTCTCCCCATGGCTATGCCGGATTCAGCACGAGCGGGCGGGGCTGCCGGGAGTGTGTGCGGTAGAGCCGCAGGTCTGGCAGGCTTGGATAGTTGTTGAACCCATGGGTCAGGCTGCGGTCTTCGTGCACTTGGAGGATGTGGGTCGTCACCGTCAGGCGACGTCCGTCACGCAGTGAGCGGACGACGGCCGTGTCGTTGCGCCCCGACCAGGGGCTGCTGCGCCAGTGTCCGGTGTTTGGATCGCGGCTGCTGGCGCCAAGCTGCCCGTTCAGGAAGGCTTCGACGATCCAGGGCGCTTTGCAGACTGGTGCTTGGGGGTAGCGCGAGCGGAAATAGGCTTGGTCTTGCAGGTAGAAGATGTTGCCCACGGCGATAACCCCGACGCGGAGTGGGTTGTTGCCCGGCCGGCAGCGGGAGGCCCCATATGCTCGTATCATCGCAGCACCGGCTCTACTGCGTTCATCCTGCATTCCTTTCCATGGGGGTCACGACTTGATGGCCGGGCTCGGTCGGGTGCCACGCACCGACTCGTGCTCATCGATGGCAATGTCGGCGGCTTCCGCCGGGGGCACCCGTTAGGTCACGTTGCAAGTGTCCTGCCGCTGGTGTGCTCGTGATAGCCGCTAACGACCCAAAGCGGTCATTCAGCCAGGAGAAGGCCCCGTCGGATGACCCCTCCAGAGGGTTTTGTGCTAACCCTTGCTGGTTAAGTCGATCAAAAGCAATCAGCAGAGTAATTTGCCATAATCGTGCGTATACACTCCCTCATTAAAATCATCGAAGCTCTGGGTCCAGCACTGACCCGGCCAAAGATAATCCACCCTTCCCTCCGCAGGTCGGTAGACGGCCGTGTATACGGTGGTAAAGTTGATATGACGCGAGTAAAGCGGAGGCTCAAAGAATCGCTGCTGAAGCGTTGATAAAGTCATGAATGGCTCCCCCAAGGCTTCGTTCAACACACATTGGCGCAAAACGGAGCGAGAGGCAGGCGATGCTACCTCCTGGTGGTTCGTGCACGCCCGGAGGTGGGTAATGGCGGCCTCGCGGTCAGGCCCAAGAAAAAGTGTCGCGTAGTCGCCCGTCCTGTCCAGCAGTGTGACGTTCTGCGGCTGTGCTACGGGGATGCGGCAGAGCGCTGCGACCGCCTCTCGGATGCAACGGCATGTCTCAAGCACGTAACGCAGCATCAAGATGATGGCGAACCCTGATCCATTCCTGCCGCTCCCGCCGCGCGTGAGGCTGACGACCAGCCCGTCATCGTTCATCCCGTCGAGGCACCCGCCCCACGGTCGCTGTGCCTTTGCTATGACGCGCCGCTGCGACCATGCCGTCAGTTCAATGCGGTTGGAGACTATGTGGAGGGGGAAGTCGTAGTTGCGTATCAGCGCCAGACCGTCGTGGCCGAGCCACACCACTTGACTGCATCCGTGAGCAATCGCAGCCGGACGATAGTGACTGAGGATGCGGTGCGCGAGGGCATCGTCGCCAACCAACCCGCACACGTCGTCGTAGTGTGGGACGAGTTCCGGCATGTGCCGCCGCAAAGCGGTGCGGCACTCGGAAGCTGTCGGCGGCACCCTCAGTCCATCTCCGAAGTACCAGCGCACGGTTTCCTCTCGCCCGGCCTGAAAGCGTTCAAGCCATGCGGTGCCGGGGCGGTCCTCTCGCTCGGCAACGAAGGTCTTTTCCATGAGGTCAAGTTCGCACACAGGCGACATCCGTCCTACACCACACGATTGTCCGCTCACCATCATAAACGGCCGTTCGGGATTCCACAGGGCGAGGGCGCCCGGCGAGGTAAGCATGGTGCCGTGCGCAACGCCCGTCGAGGACGCTGCGCCCCGCCTCCGGCGGTGGCCTGCGGCCATCCCCGACCGCCGCTGCGCATGGCGCCCCCGGAGTAGTGCAGGCCGGGGCGGAGAAACGGCTCCCAGCCGAACCGAGAAACGGAGATGCGCCGGGCCGTAATTAACGACGTGGCCCTGTTGCCACATGGGACATGGATTGGAGCTTCTCTTCCGCCGCCTGCGTGCGGTGGAGCAGCAGCAAGTTCTCGCTTGCTAGCCGCCATTATTCATTAGGCCGGAGCGACACCGGGCAGAGACAGGCGTTTCTCGCGTGATGGTTGTGCGGGCGTGCGGGATCGTTGCCACCTCGGGGGTGGCATGCTGTCGGCGCGATACGGCGGCGTTGGGGGTTGGCGGAAGCGGGTGACGGTGGGGCACGCTGCC
>JAABUK010007427.1_pt1 | contig 15826 bp, 7 predicted proteins | sample 5559141 | NCBI WGS metagenome assembly JAABUK01 (sample SAMN10711869, study PRJNA513367) | rock metagenome | isolation source: Antarctica rocks | place: Antarctica: Victoria Land, Pudding Butte nord | collected 2016-01-03
CGTCCGGGTCGGACCGGCCGAGGGCCTGGCCGACCCGGACCGCCCCGGCCGAGGCGACCCCGAGCGGGACCATGTACGTCAGGCTGGAGATCTGGAGGACGATGTTGTGCGCCGCCAGGCTCGCCGGATCGAGTCGCCCGGCCAGCGTCGTGGCCAGCGCGAAGACGCCGACTTCTAGCGTGATCTGCAAGGCCGCCGGCAGGCCCAACCCCAGGAGTCGGCCGAGCCTCCTCCATTCCAACGAGGGGAACCCGAACACCGGGGAAGATCCGCGCCCATAGAGCCCGAAGGCGGCGATCCCGACGATCATCAGGTAGACCCTGGCCACGCAGGTCGCCCAGCCCGACCCCTCGACCCCCATCCTCGGCAAGCCCAGGTGCCCGTAGACCAGGGCCCAGGCCGCCCCCAGGTTCACCAGGTTGGCCGTGACCAGGGCGAAGGTGATCGGCTTGACCACCCCGATGCCTTGCAGATAGCGCCGGAATGCCGCGAAGATGAGGAGCGGGCCGGTGCTCCAGGCCAGGGCCTTGAGGTACGGGACCGTCAGCGCGATGACCCCGGACCGGACCCCCCAGCCGGGCAGTCGGGGGGCGATCGCCAGGACCAGCAGCATCAGGGGCGGCGTCATGGCCAGGGCGAGGTAGAGCCCCTGGGCGAGCGACCGCCGGGCCTCCCGCTCCATCCCCGCCCCGTGTTCCTGCGAGACCATCGCGTCGAGGCCGAGCATCACGCCGAGGCCGAAGATCGCCACGGCCATGTGGAGGTTGTTGCCCAGCCCGACCGCGCCGGTCGCCTCGGCCCCGAGCCGGCCGACGACGATCGTGTCGACGATCCCCATCACCATCCAGCCGACATCGGCAACAACCACCGGCCCGGCCAGCCGTAACATCGGCCCGAATTCGACGGCCATCCTCGACCGCCCGGCCTTCGAGGAGCGATGGGGAGTCTCCTCGGTCAGTTCTCTGCTCATGGTGCGCCGGAGGGGCCAAAGGGGGGTCGTCCGTGCCGGATCGCCGCTCGGCGGGTCGGGCCCGATGATACGGGAAAGCCTCGCTCTCGATCAAACCGAGATCGGAGGCCGACGGTCCAGGCCGGACGTTGCCGCCCCTCGCTTGATCGATTAGCCTGAGGGCCGGGCCCGGCGAGATCCTCCCGGTCCTCATCCTCCCCAACGACGAGGCGGTCCCATGAAGCGTCTGCTCGGTCTGCTGTTCGCGACGGCCTGGATCACCGGCCCGGCCCAGGGCGCGGACAACGACGCCACCCCGATCCTCGACAAGGCCATCGCGGCGCTCGGCGGCGAAGCCAAGCTGGCCAAGGCCGCCGTCACCTCGTGGAAGTCCAGCGGCACCATCGTGTTCAACGAGAACGAGGCCCCCATCAAGACCCGGTCGATCATCGAAGGGTTCGAACGCCAGAAGTCCGACTTCGAGTTCGAGATTAACGGCAACTCGGTCGTCGGCGTCACGGTCTTCGACGGCGCGAAGGGCTGGCGGAAGATCGGCGACATGGTCCAGGATCTCGACGGCGAGGCCCTCGCCGTGACCCGTCAGAACACCTACCTCCAGGCCATCCACCTCTCGATCCTCCCGCTCAAGAAGAAGCCTTTCGAGGTCGAGGCCGCCCCCGACGAGAAGGTCGGCGACAAGATGGCTTCCGTGGTGACGGCCAAGGGCCCCGATGGCAAGCCGTTCACCCTCTATTTCGACAAGGAGACCGGCCTCCCCCTGAAGCTCACCGCGACCATCAAGAATTTCCAGGGCGAGGACGTGAAGCAGGAGTCGACCTTCTCGGAGTACAAGGATTTCGATGGCATCAAGCGGGCCACCAAGGTCGACATCCTCTGGGACGGCAAGCCGTTCCTCAAATCGGACCAGTCCGACTTCAAGACGATGGAGAAGGCCGAGCCGGGCACCTTCGCCGAGCCGAAGTGAGGCCAGGCCGAATCTCTCCCGCGTCGGGGCCGATCGGCGACGTCGGCGGCTTGGGCCGCCGAGATCCAGGCCGGCAACTGTCATGGGAAGTCCCCCAGCAAGCGGGCGAGGACCTTTCCCGTCGGCGTTTCCCGCCCCGCCAACTCCTCGGGCGTCCCCTCGCCGACGACTTCGCCGCCCCGCTCGCCCGCGCCGGGGCCGAGGTCGATGATCCAGTCGGCGGCGCGGAGGACGTCGGGCCCGTGCTCGACCAGGATCAGCGAATGCCCGAGGTCGAGCAGCCTCGTCAGGGTCTCCAGGAGCTTCGCCACGTCCTTCGGGTGCAGGCCGGTGGTCGGTTCGTCGAGCAGGAAGACCGTCTTCGGCCCCTTCGCGGCGCGGGTCATCGCGGCCGGGGATGAGGCGAGGAAGCCGGCGAGCTTGAGCCGCTGGGCTTCGCCGCCCGAGAGGGTCGAGGCCGATTGACCGAGCCTGAGGTACTCCAGCCCGACGTCCATCAGGGGGCGAAGCCTGGCCTGGACCTTCGGCCGGTTGCGGAAGAAGCCGAAGGCCTCACGGACGGTCAACTCCAGGACCTCGGCGATCGACTTGCCCGCCAGTTTCACTTCGAGGATCTCCGGACGATAGCGGCTCCCCAGGCACTCCGTGCAGGTCATGCGGACGTCGGCGAGGAACTGCATGTCGATCGTCAGCTCGCCCGTCCCCTCGCAGACCCCGCACCGCCCCCCTTCGACGTTGAAGCTGAACTTCCCCGCGCCGAAGTTCCGGGCCTTCGCCTCGGGCGTCGCGGCGAACGCCTTGCGGATTTCGTCGAAGGCCTTCAGGTAAGTTACCGGATTCGAACGCGAGCTTCGGCCGATGGCCGACTGGTCGATCATCACCACGTCGGCGAGCCCCTCGAACCCGGATAGTTCGCGGAAGGGGAGGGCGGGGAGGTTCTCGCCCAGAAGCGCCCGTGCGAGGGCCGGGTGCAGGGTCTCGTCGACCAGCGTGCTCTTGCCCGACCCGCTCACGCCCGTCACCACGCAGAGGACACCCAGCGGGAACGAAACATCCAGGCCCTTCAGGTTGTGACCCGTCGCCCCCCGGAGGATCAAGGCACCTTTCGGCGTTCGACGTGACCCGGGCGGGACCGACCGCATCCTCCCGGAGAGGAAGGCCCCGGTCGCCGACCCTTCGACGTCGCCGACCCCTTCCGGCGACCCCTCGTAGAGGATCCGGCCGCCCGACTCCCCCGCGCCCGGTCCGAAGTCGACCAGCCAGTCGCTGGCCCGCAGGATCGACTCGTCGTGCTCGACGACGACCAGGGAATTCCCCGCGTCCCTCAGCGCCATGAGGAGTGAGACCAGCCGGCCGACGTCGCTCGGATGGAGGCCGACCGAAGGCTCGTCTAGTACGTAAAGAGTATTGACCAAGCCCGAACCGAGTGCGGAGGCCAATGCCAGACGTCGCGCTTCGCCGCCTGAGAGCGTCCGGGCGGGACGGTCGAGCGTCAGATAGTCGAGACCAATTTTCTCCAGGGCCTCGAGCCGGGTGAGGACCGGCTTGAGGACCTTCAGTGCGACCGGCTGGCCTCCCTCGCCGTTCGCGAAGTCGAAGAGGAGGGAACGGACGCGGCCGATCGACAGTTTCGAAAGCGCAGCCAGGTCGAAACCGTCCACGCGCACGGCGAGGGCCGCTGGGCGGAGCCGGGCCCCCCGGCAATCCGGGCACTCGTGATAGCCCCGCCACCGGCTCAGGAAGACCCGGACGTGCATCTTGTAGGTCTTCGCCTCCAGCCTGCGGAAGAAGTTGCGGACCCCCTGAAAGCCGGAACGGGGCACGCCTTCGTAGACTTGCGCGACCTGCTCGGGCGACAGGGTAGAAAACGGCCGGTCGACCGGAAGCCGGGCTTTCGGGGCGGCGGCGAGCAAGTCGCGGAGGTTGTTCGCGTAGCTCGGCGAGTTCCACGGGGCGACGGCCCCTCCGGCCAGCGTCTTCGAGGGGTCGGGCACGATCCGGGTCGGATCGAGGTCGACGATCGACCCATAACCCTCGCAGGTCGAGCACGCCCCGAGTGGACTGTTGTAGCGGAACAGGCGGGGGTCGGGGTCGGCGAAGTCGAGCCCGCAACCGGAGCACCGCCGCTTCCGGTAGAACGTCAGGTCCGGGCCGCCATCCTCGACGAGGACTCTGGCTCGACCGAGACCCTTGGCGAAGGCGGTCTCGATCGAATCCAGACGTCGACCGATCGCTTCGGAGCCGCGGGTCAGCCGGTCGACCACGACGTCGATTCCGCCCGCGACCGGCCTGGGCAAGGGGCCGGTTTCGACCCGGAGGACTTGGCCGTCCACCCGGACGCGGGCGAAGCCGTCTTCGCGGAGGGCGTCGGCCAGGCCGAGGAGGTCGGAATCGGGGCGAACGTCGAGCGGATAGGCCACGAGGTAACGGGCGCCCACGGGCAAACCTTCGATCGACCGGACGACGGCCGAGGGGTCGGCAGGCTCGACGATCGTCCCGCAATTCGGGCAGGTCACCTGACCGACCCGGGCGTAGAGCAGGGCGAGGTGGTCGTGGACCTCGGTGACGGTCCCCACCGTGCTCCGCCCCGACCGCTTGCCCCCGGAGCGCTGGGCGACGGCGATGGCGGGGGGGATGCCGTCGATTTGGTCGGCGTCGGGCTTGTCGAGCCTTTCGAGGAATTGGCGGGTATAGCTGGAGAAGGTCTCGACGTAACGCCGCTGTCCCTCCGCATAGAGGGTATCGAAGGCCAGGGAGCTCTTGCCCGACCCGCTGACGCCGGAGAACGCGACGAGTCGGTGCAGGGGGAGGTCGAGGTCGACCCCTTTGAGATTATGGACCCGGACCCCTCGGAGTCGGATCGTCCGCGAGTCATCGCCCATCCGTCGTCTCGCCCCCATCTCGCCCCCGGCCCGACCCCGGGCGATCGTAACCCCGAACGCCTCACACGGGCAATCGATGCGCGGAGCGATCGCGGCCACGGCTTTCGCCGGCCTGTTCAGACCGAAGGAGGGTCATCAACCCGCCTCAGGGACGCTTGCCGATCGCGAAGGGGACCTCGGAGACGCCCCTGGCGGGGCCTGGCCGGGCCGAAGCGGGCGGCGCGGGGGCCTGGCGGGGTGCCTGGTCGAAGAGTTCGGCATACTTCGCGTCGAATTCCTCGTCGGTGAGATCGCCGGGCGAAAACGAAGCCAAGAGTTCCTCGTCCCGCTTCGACTGCGCGGCGTCAGCCTGCTTTTTCATGCGCTGCAACTCTTTGAGGGTTCGGAGGAAAGTGCGGATGGCGGCGTCCTCGCAGCGGCGAGCCTCCTTCGCCTCGGCGGACGGGTCGAACATGGCCCCGCATTCGGCCTCGGTGCGGAGCCGCTTCAAGTCGGCCGGTGAAAGACCCGGAGGCGGGTTAAACTCGGCCAGCGCGACACGACTCCGCTCGATCAGGACCGCATTCTCAAAGTTGGCATAGCGCTCGGCCCGGACCGACATCACGGCGGCGATCCTCGCGAGGGTCTGGCCGATCGGGCTGTAAGCGTCCAGTTCCTTGCAGAAGTCGGCCTGGCGGCGGTCGACCTCGGCCGTCTCCTTGTGCGGGAGGACGAGGGCGGCGAGGTTCGGCAATGTGGTCTTCATGGCGGGCGTCCTCGAAAAGGGGCCTTCGCGGGGGAAATTCGCCCCCCTGTTCGTATATTCACAATTGGGCCTCGGTTTCGAACAGTGTTTTCGGGAGGCCTCGCACCAATTGGCGAAGGACCGGGGATCGGTGCAAACCTGATCCGCCCATTCGAGAGCGAATTTCATCCACAAATCATTTCGACGGACTTGTTGGTGCGAAAGTTGCACGGGCGATGCCGAAGATTGACTTTGCCTCCCTTGGCAACTACATTAACGGCGGGTTCGACGCGATTGCATGCGCCTATCTTGTCGCGTCCCCGATCGGCCTTGCGGGCGAACCTGGGTCGACCAATGGAATGTCACCAGGGGTTCACCGGCCCGCGGGCCTCTCAAGAGTAAGCTTCCCCATGCCGGATCCAGACCGCACGCCCACGCCCGGTCGCCCCTCGGCCGGATCGGCTTCGGTGAGGAAGGCGATCCCCGACCGAGGGGATCCGGCTGGTGGTGCCGACCCTCCAACGCTGCGGTCGGGTCGTCCCGCCGGGTCGCATTCGGGAGGGCCGGCGGGCCGGCGATCCGTGGACACGCACAGGCCGGAGGTGCCGCCCTTGCCGCTCCCCGGCGACCGGGTGGGGGATTTCGGGCTGGAGGAGGCCATCGGCGCGGGCGGGATGGGGGCTGTCTTCCGGGCCGTCGATATCAAGCTTGATCGCCAGATTGCCCTGAAGATCCTGCCTCCCGACCAGGCCATCGACCCCGACGTCGTCCAGCGCTATTACCAGGAAGGGCGCGCGGCGGCCCGGCTCGATCACGAAAACATCGCCCGGGTCTACTCGATCGGCCACGACGGCCGTTTCCATTACATCGCCTTCGAGTACATCGAGGGGACGACGATCCGCCAGCGGGTCGAGGCCGGCGGCCCCCTGGCCGTCAACGACGCGATCAATTACACGCTCCAGATTGCCAATGCGCTGGTCCATTCCTCGAGCCGGAGCGTGGTTCACCGCGACATCAAGCCGTCGAACATCATCGTGACCCCGCAAGGACGGGCCAAGCTCGTCGACATGGGCCTCGCTCGGCGGTTCGAGCGTGACGAGGATAACGGGCTGACCCAGAGCGGAATGACCCTGGGGACGTTCGATTACATCAGCCCGGAGCAGGCCCGCGACCCTCGCGACGTGGACGTCCGGGGCGACCTCTACTCGCTCGGCTGCACGCTGTTCCACATGCTCTCGGGCCGACCGCCGTTCCCCGAGGGGACGGTGTTGCAGAAGCTCTTGCAGCACCAGGAGGAGCCGCCGCCGGAGATCCGCACGCTCAACCCGGCGGTGCCCGACGACCTCGCCGCAATCCTCGTCAAGCTGATGGCCAAGGACCGCGACCGCCGCTATCAGACGCCCGAGCAACTCGTCCGCGACCTGTTGACCCTCGCCGGTTCGCTCGGCCTCCGCTCGCTCAACCCTGAGGGGTTGGTCTGGATGGCCCCGATCGCGAGGCCCGCCCCAGCCTGGGCCCGACAACTCGTCTGGAGCGTCCCGGCGCTCTCGTTCCTGCTGATCGTTGGCGCCATGGCCTGGTGGGGCGACCCCGTCGGCCCGCCCGTCCCGGTGCTGTCCGACACGCTGCCGGACCTCACGGTGACCAGGCCTCGCGCCTTGGTAGCTCCAGCCGATACCGCCCCCAAGCCGCCGACCCAGGAACCCCCGCGCCTCTATCGGGTCGAATCCCGCGACGACCTGCGCCGGATCGTGGCCGAGGCCCCGCCGAAGTCGACGATCTTGCTTTCCGACCGGGGCCCTTACGAGATTCGAGGGGCCGGGACTTCGCCGTGGAAGGGGCTGGACCTGACCATCCGCGCCGAGGCCGGCATCAGGCCGGTCCTCCGCGTCTCCTCCGATCGCGGGGGACTCGCGACCGAGCCACCCAGCCCCTGGCTCGACCTGATCGGCGGCCGATTGACCATCGAGGGGGTCGAGTTCGCCTCCGAAGGGGCCGAACCCTCGGCCTGGCTCCGCGCGGAGGACTCCGAAGTGACGGTCCGCCGTTCCACCTTCCGGGCGTCCTCGGGGTCGCCCGGCCGACCGAGGACGGCAGCGATCGCGTTCAAGTCGGCCGATCGGTCTGGTTCGCTCGCCGTGGAATCCTCGGAGTTCGAGCCCGGTCAAGTTGCGATTTTCGCCACGGGCCCGGGCACGGTCAGCCTGCGTGATTGCACGTTCGGCCCAGCTCCCGCCGATCGGGCGACTTTCTGGGCCGAGAACCTCGGCCCCGGCTCATCCCCGGCGACTTTCCGGATCAAGCACATCAGCGTCCTGGCCGGGGCCGGGCCCGTCTTCCGATTCGACGGGATCGCCCCGAAGGTCCGGGCCACCGACTCCGCCTTCGCCCCGCCAACCCCCAACTCGTCGCCACCGACGCTGGTGGTGGCCGACGCGCCGGAGCAGCTCGATTGGGTCGGCGATGACAACCTCTATGGTCGATTCGGCGTCTACCTGGAATCGCCGAAGGCGTCGTCGACGAGGGCCCCGATCCGCACGTTCGCGGGTTGGGCCGACGACCCTGCGTCGTTCCGCGAGTCCGGCTCGATTCTGGTCGAGGGGCAGCCCTGGCATGAACGCGACCCCCTGGAGGCATTGGCCTCGGGCACCCCGCCGTCGTCTCGGGACTTCCAGCTCGCCCTCCCTCGTCCGACCCCCGGGAAGCCGGGGGCCCGCCTGGGTCCCGCCGGTACTCTGCCCGCCCCGGTCGCGATCGGTTCCGCCGCCCGGGTGGAAGGCTCCAGAAAGCCGACTCCGGGAGAGTTGGGCGATCGACCGATCGACATCCCATCCCAAACGCGCGAGGTCGCCTCGACGGCCGACCCATCGGCCCCGACCCTGCCCAGGCCCGCGACCGCCGAGTCCGAAGATGGCATGCGAGCCATGCCCTTGACCTTGCCGGGCGAGCGGGCGACGAAGGTCGACGATCCCGAGACCCCCGGCGAACTCGTCGCCATGCCGATGCCGACCGAGCCCGACCTGCCCCAGGCGATCGCCCCAACGCCCCCCGCGAGCACCTCCCCTCTGCAGCCGGTCCTGGGATCACCGACGGTCGAGCCCAGGGTCATCCGCAATGCTGATGACTTCCGCGACGCTCTGAACCAGGGGGGGCCGGGGACGGGGACGAGGACCCTGATCGTCGCGTCGGGGGCCGACTGGACGCTCCCGGCTTGCCGGGTCAGGGGGATGTCGAGCTGGGTGATCCGGGCCGAGAAGGGGCCGAGCCGCCCTCGGATTCGATTCCGCCCCGAGCCCGTGACCGCCGGCGTCGCCGGTTTCGCCGAGGCCGACTCATGGTCACCCTGGATGACGATGCAGGCGAGCGGCCTTCGCCTCGAGGGGATTGACCTGGTCTTGCCCGCCCCGGACCCGGAAATGCCCGCTTCATCGTTCCGCAAGAGGGCCGCATTTGCGCTGGCGACAGGGACGGTCGACCTGGCCTTGGTCGATTGCTCCGTGACGATTGAAGGCGATGCGGTCCCTTCCGCGGTCGTGGCGCTGATCGCGGGCGACCTCGGGGGCGCGGGGCGGGTGCGGATCAAGGATTGCCTTTTGAGGACCGGGGGAGACCTCGTCGACGTGGCCGGCGGCCGGAGGCTCGACCTGGAGGTCGACGACGCGGCGATCGGGACCGGTGGCGCGATGGTTCACGCCCACGGATTGCCCGAGGGCCGATCAAGCGAGGAGTTGAAGATCGTCCTCCGCCAGGTGACGGCCCGGATGCAAGGCGGCCTGACCTTGCTCCAGTCCTCCGCCCTCGAACCCGAGTTGCCCGTGGCGAGCATCAACGCCCGAGACGCGATCCTGGCGACGGGCGACCCCGATGCCCCTCTGCTTCGGATCCTCGGCCAGGGGAAAGTCGACGACCTCCGCCCCTTGATTCATTGGGAGGGCCGGGCGGTTGGTTATCACAGGTTGAACATTTATCGGCGAGATGAGTCCGCCCAGCCCGGGGCCTCGCCGATCAATTACGACCGGGATTTCTGGAATTTCACCTTAGGCCCGCGAGACGAGGCTCCGATCCACGGCGACCTCAAGTTCCTCGACAACTGGCCGGCCGGCCGGAGCCCCTGGACTCTCATCCCGGACGACTTCCAGCTCCAGCCCGACAGCCAAGCCCTCGGGGCCGACCTGATGCGGCTGCCCGACCCCTCCGGACGTCATTCCTGAATCAGTCGGACGACCGCCTGAAGGTTGTAACGGGCTCAGGCTTTTTGGATGAGCCCCGCGTCAGCCTGGTCCCGGGCCTGAGGGTGACGTAACATCGCGGCGGACCGGAGCGTGAATCGGGTGATCTCCGGGTTGCATCCGTAGCGAATCGGGTGCTTGCCACCGACCCCCTGGCTGACGTAGAGGGTCGAGTCTCCTTCGCCGGAGCGGAAGAACCCTCGGTCGAAGTGGCGACTGTAGCGGCTGGGCATCAGGATCGGCCCGAGAGCCGGCAGGCGGATCTGGCCCCCGTGGTTGTGCCCGGCGAGGACCAGCTCGACCCCGGCCGAGGCGGCCCGAGGGAACTGGTCGGGCGAGTGGCTCAGGACGATCCGAAAGTCCGCCTCGCGCATCGCCGAATAGTCGATCGACGGCCCCCAGGGGGCCGAGGTCCCCCCAAGGGCCAGCGTCGCTCCCCCGAGTTCAAGGGTCTCCCAGCGGCCTTCGAGGTCGACGAAGCCGGCCCTGCGGAGCGCCCGTCGGGCCCGGCCGGGTCGGAGCCGGTGATCGTGGTTGCCGAGGATCGCGTACTGTCCGAGCCTCCCTCGGAGCCCCTTGAAGACGGGCTCGACCCAGTCCATCGTCGCCGGGTCGTCGAGCAGGTCACCGGTGAAGACGAAGAGGTCGGCGTCCCATCGCGCGGCCTCCTCGGCGACGGCCTCGAAGAACTCGAGGCGGTAACAATGGGCGAAGTGGAGGTCGGTCAACTGCACCAAGGTCAGGCCGTCGAGCGAGCGGGGGAGGCCCGGTAAGATCAATTCGCATTCGACCCTGCCGAGCTTGAGCGATCGGTTACCCGGCAGGCGGAGCAGCCAGTGATGCCTGCCCTCGCCGACGAATCGGTCGAGGCCCGACTCGCTGGCGAAGTCGACCACATCGCCTCGGACCTCGATCCCCCCCGGCAACCGGCGGGCGGCACGGAGGATCGTGACCATAGGGAGGCCGACGAGGGATGTTGCCAGGCAGAGCAGGGCGTAGGCCCTCGGGACCGCCGACCATCCCGACCAGGGGCCCTGCGTGACCAGCAGGGGAGCGACGACGAGCGTACTCCCCAGCAAGGTCAGGTTGCAGGTCGAAAGCCACCGGTCCGGCATGCTTAAGGAGTGGGTGATGTTCAGGATCAAGACGAAGAGGGCCAGGTGCCCGACGAGGAGGGGGATGAGTGGAAGGAGGTGGGTGGGGTCTGGCGGCTCTCCCATGATAGGCAAAGGGGAAGGGGTCAGGACCCCTTCGATCGCCTCCTGGAGGCGATCGGCCCGGAAAGGCTTGAAGAGCACGGTGCGGAGGCCATCCTGGCGTGCCTTGACGATCGAGTGGCTTGGGTCGTAGCCGAACCCGGTCATCAAGATGACCGGGACGTTGGGTTGGATCGCCCTGAGCCTTCGATAGGTCTCGTAGCCGTCGAGGTCCGGCAACCGGATGTCGACGACGGCGGCGGTGTAGGACGTCTGTCGGGCCAGGGCGAGGGCTTCGTGGGCGTCACGCGCCGTTTCGACGGTCGCCCCCAGTCTTCCTAGCATCTGGTGGGCCGCCTTGCGCACCGATTCGTCGGCGTCGACCATCAGGATGGCGGTCCCGGCCAGGCGGAGTTGGGGAAGGGGACCGTTGCGTCGAGGCTCGGGGGCCAGGGACGAGCCGACCTTCTGGATCAGGCTGCGGATCTCCCTGGCCCGGAAGAGGAGGTGGCGGAGCCTGGCGACGATGTCCTCGTCGTGCCCGGCATAGCGGTCGAGCACGGTGGTGGCGTCGTTGAGGATGTCGTCGAGCGGCAGGGCGACCTCGCGACTGATCGCCTCGATCGAGGCCGTCGCCGTGCTCAGCTTCTCGGCCTGGAGCAGCTCCAGCGTGTTCAGCGCCGAGGCGACATTCCGGGCGTAGATTTCGAGGAACTGGCGGTCGCGATCGTCGAAGGCGCCCGGCTGGGCGTTCTCGACGTTAAGAGTCCCGATCACCGTCCCGTGATAGATCAGGGGGACGGTGAGCGAACTTCGGGCCCCCGCCGCGCCTTCGAGATAACGCGGGTCGGCCGCGGTGTCCGGGCAGAGGTAGCTCTGGCCGGTCGCCGCCACGTAGCCGGTCACGCCATTGCCCTCCTTGCTCGCCTTCAACTCCCGGCTGGCCGCCTGGGTGGTCATCCCCTCGGTCAGCAGCGGGACCAGCCGGTCATTGGTCCGGTCGAGCAGGCGGATCTCGATGTAATCCAGTCCCAGCAGGTCCTTCATGTGCCGGCCGATGTTGTACTTGAGGAGGTCGGTTCGCTCCTCGACCCCCATCTCGGCGAGTTCCTCGGGCGTGAGGTCGGCCAGCTCGTCGCCCGCCTTGTGGATGGCGGTGATCTTCTGTTGCTGGAGGGTCTCGTCGGTGATGTCGCGGGTCAAGGCGATCAGGTGGGTGAGGTGTCCCGAGCCGTCGAAGACCGGCGTGGCGGTGACGCGGAGGTAGCGGTTCGCCCCGATCCGCAAGGCGGTGCTGGCCGGCGTCCGGGTGGCCACCGCGGCGGTGAAGGGGCAGGCGTGGGGGCCTAGGACCTCGGGCGACCCAAGCGAGCGGTAGAACGGCGTGCCGACGATCTCGATCGAAGGATCGGACAGGATCGAGAACTCGGGGTTGTTCCAGATGACGTGCAAGTCGGGATCCACCACGGCCACGCCGTCGGCGATCGCGTCGAGTATCTCGTCGGCTTGGATCAGCACGCCGGCCCAACGCACCGCCGAGAGCTGGGCCGAGTCGACGTAGACCCCGGTGAACTCATGCTCGCGGAGCAGGACCATGGCGCGGGCCATGGTCCGGGCGCAGACGAGCGTGAAACCTTCGGCCAGGCGGGCCCTCGTCAGGGCGGCCTGGGGCGTGTCGCGTTCGATGACCAGGAGTCGGGGCTTCTCGGCCACGGGTGGCGGCTCCCGCCCGGTTTGCGCTTCGAAGGTGGGTGTCATCGAGTCTCGGAGGACGTCTCCATCCCGGCTCACAGGCTCTCCGATCATAACCGATCCGCCCCCGACTCTCCATGCCGAAGGCCCGGGTTGACGCCCGAGCCCGCCGACTCGTAGCATCGCGGTCGCCCGGTACCGCCGCAAGCGCGAATTCTCCGGGATGGGCCGCACGATGCCGGGGGGCAACATCATCCAACCTGACCAACGGAGACTCGCCGAGGCCGGCGCCCTGCTCGTCGTGGACTTCCAGGAGAAGCTCCTTCCCGCCATCGACGGGGCCGAAGCGCTCCTGGAGAACACGCTCCGTTTGGCCCGAGGGGCCGGGCTCCTGGGGGTGCCCACCTTCGCGACCGAGCAATATCCCCGGGGTCTCGGCCCGACCGTGAATCCACTGGCCTCGTTGATCCCCGACCGGCCGGCCAAGACGACCTTCCACGCGCTCGGTGCGCCGGGGATTGTCGAGGGGCTGCGGCGGCTCGGCGTTCGCCACGTCACCCTGGCGGGGATCGAGGCCCACGTCTGCGTCGCCCAGACGGCCCTGGAACTGCTCCAACTGGGCTACGCGGTGCAGGTCGCCGCCGACGCCGTCGGCTCGCGATTCGCCGTAGACCGCGAGTTCGCCCTCCGCCGCCTGGAGCGGGCCGGCGCCGTCGTCACGACCACCGAGGCCATTCTCTTCGAGTGGATCGGCGACGCCGCCGACCCCCGCTTCAAGGCGTTCACTGCCCTGATCAAGGAGCGGACGCGGGGCTGACTCTCGCTCTGGCCTAATCTCGGATCGCCTGGCCCGGCCGGATCGCTTTCGCCGCGCGGACTCCTTCGGGCGTGACCCTGGTTTTGGACACTCCGGTGAAGGAGTATCGCTTGTTCTTGACCAGCAAGGCCAGGCCGGCATCGCTGAGCTGCGTGCCGGATAGGTCGAGATACACGAGCCTCGGGCATCCGAGGATGTGGGCCAGCCCGGCGTCGGTCACGCGGCAATTCCGCAGGTCGAGCGATTGCAAATCGGCGAGACCTTGGAGATGGACGAGTCCTGCGTCGGTGACGGCGGGATTATCCGCCAGGGTCAGGTGCATCAGCCCGGGAAATCGTGCGATCGGGGCCATCCCCGCGTCGTCGACCGGGACACGCATCAGGTTGAGCGACTTGAGGCCGACGAGCGGGGCCAGTCCCTTCAGGTCCGTGATTCGGGATCCGTTCAACGAGAGGTGCTCCAGGCGCCCCATCCCGCCGATCAGGGCCAGGCCCTCGTTCGAGAACTTCGAGTACCCGTCGATTCCCAGTGTCCGGAGCTCGCGGAGCCCGGCCAGATGCTCGAGGCCGGCATCGCCGACGGTCGAGCCCTCGCCGCAGGTCAGGATCAACTCCCGGAGCCTGGAGAGGCCGGCGAGCGGGGCGAGGTCCGCGTCGTGCAGGCGGGTCATCGGGTACTGAAGGTCTTCGAGCTGATACAGAGTCGAGAGGTGGGCCAGGCCCGGGCCCGTGAGGCGGGCCGAGTGGCCGATGATGAGCTGCTTCAACCGGAGGTTGCCCCGGAGCCGTGCCAGTCCCGCGTCGGTCAAGTTAAGGGCGTCAAAGGCGCCAAAGACTTCGAGGTGATCGAGACGGCCGACGGCGGCCATCTCGTCGTCGCCAAAGGCGGGATTGGCGTTCGGTTGCGTCCCGATCGCAATGACCGGGCGGAGGGCGTCGTACCCGACGAGGTCGACCAGCCAGCCCGGCGGAGTGGTCTCGGCGTAGCGATAGCTGCCGTCGAAATATTGGCCGCCGTAGTCGATGCCGACGCCCCTCCGCGAGAGGAAGGCCACGGCCTCGCGCTGGACCCTTGCCAGGTGCAGCCACCACCCGAGCGAGCCGCCGAAGAGGAAGACCAGGGCGATCAGGCCCCGGACGCTCAGGCGGAAGGCCAGCCGGCGATGCCAGGGCTTTCGGTCCGTCGATCCCGTCGTCATGCCGATCCCCACGCCCTTCAATCCGATCGCACCGCCCGACTCTAACGACCGGCCGCGGGGCCGTCCACCAGCGAAGGCCATTGAACGATCGGCCCGAATTTCCTAATCTGAGTTCTGAGTCGCCCGTCCCGCCCCTTCCGACCGAGGAATGCCGCCGTGTCCTTCCCAACCTCCAGGTCGATGAACGCCCCAGCCCCCCTGAGCCCCTCGACCCGCGTCCTGCTCGGGCCGGGTCCGAGCGACGTCCATCCTCGGGTGCTCGCGGCGCTGGGGATGCCCCTGCTCGGGCACCTCGACCCCGAGTTCATCGCCCTGATGGACGAGACTCAAACTTTGCTCCGGCACGTCTTCCGCACCGAGAACAGGCTGACGATGGCGGTCTCGGGGACGGGGTCGGCGGGGATGGAGGCGGTGGTCGTCAACCTGATCGAGCCGGGGGACAAGATGCTGGTCTGCGTCAACGGCGTCTTCGGCGGCCGGATGGTCGACGTCGCCGAGCGTGCCGGCGCCGAGGTCACGGCGATCGAGCGGCCCTTCGGCGAGGTTTTCGACCCCGAGGAGGTCAAGGCGGCCATCCGCAAGGTCGGCCCCAAGGTCGTCGGCATCGTCCACGCCGAGACCTCCACCGGGGCCTGGCAGCCGATCGAGGAGATCGCCAAGATCACCCACGAGGCCGGGGCGATGATCGCCATCGACACCGTAACCTCGTTGGCGGGCGTCCCCGTCGAGATCGACGCCTGGGGGATCGACGCGGTCTATTCGGGGACCCAGAAGTGCCTGAGCTGCCCGCCGGGGCTGGCCCCCGTCTCCTTCAGCGCCCAGGCGGCCGAGGTCATCGCCAACCGCAAGACGAAGGTCCGAAGCTGGTACCTGGACATGCAGATGCTCCAGCGCTATTGGGGCTCGGATCGGTTCTATCACCACACCGCCCCGATCAGCATGAACTACGCCCTTCGCGAAGCCCTGGCGCTGGTCGTCGAGGAAGGTCTGGAGGCCCGCCACGCCCGGCACCTGCGAAATCACCTGGCCCTCAAGGCGGGCCTCAACGCGATGGGCATCTCTTACGTCACCGCCGAGGGGCACCAGCTCCCACAGCTCAACTGCGTGAACATTCCAGATGGGATCGATGACATGACCGTCCGTCGCCGCTTGCT
>JAABUK010007428.1_pt1 | contig 15821 bp, 11 predicted proteins | sample 5559141 | NCBI WGS metagenome assembly JAABUK01 (sample SAMN10711869, study PRJNA513367) | rock metagenome | isolation source: Antarctica rocks | place: Antarctica: Victoria Land, Pudding Butte nord | collected 2016-01-03
CCACCCGGCGACTTCGCCGGAAGGCCGGACCTCGGCCGCCCACTTCGCCCGGCGCTCGACGAACGCGGCGGAGGGTGCGGCCTCGGCGTCGATCTCGGGTTGCTCGGCGGCGAGCCCGTGGATGATCGCGTTGGCCCGGCTCCGAGCCTTGCCGGCCTCGGTCTTGGGTCCGGTGCTGCGTGTGGCGTTGCGCCGGTTCGCCTCGATCTGCTTCGGAGTGGCCATGTCGGGGTGCCCCCTCGCGGTTTCGCGGTCCTTGGATGCGCCGTCTGTTGATAAGATCGTTAAAACCGGGGGTCGGCTAACCGGGTTTTTCGAACGCGAGGCGATTTTGAGGGTGGCCGGGGTCGGGACCCCCCACCCGGTCGCCGTCACCTCGATCCCCGATCGGCATCGCCTTGCCCCGACGGGCCGGGGCGGAGATCATCGGGGCGTCCCCCCTTCGGAGGGTCGTTCCCCCCGAGGGCCAGGCCGGCCCCGATCTCCAGGATGACGCCCCGATGAAAACGCAACTCTCCCTCGTCGCCTTTCTGGCGGCCTCGCTGGTGGCCGCGAGCCCTGCCGACGACTGGCAGCCGGAGCCCGGTTTCCGCAGCCTCTTCAACGGCAAGGACCTCACCGGGTGGTGCTTCCGCGCGAAGCCCGATCCCAAGGCCCCCAGGGTCGGCGGCGTCTCCGAGAGGTTCGACGGCAAGGCCGAGTCGAGCGACGCGGGCCGGTATTCGGCCCGCGACGGCATCCTCACCGTGAACTTCCCCAAGGGTCGCGAGCGGCTCGTCTCCCAGATCGACACCGTGGAGGAGTTCCCCGGCGACTTCACCCTCCGGCTGGAGTTCCGCGCCAGCGTGAACGCCGACAGCGGGATCTTCCTCCGCAAGCCCCAGCTCCAGTGCCGCGACTACCCGGTGGCGGGCCCTTACAAGGACCTGAAGAAGTACAAGCCGCAGGACTGGAACGAGATCGAGGTCGTCGTCAAGGACGGCGTCGCCCGCTGCACCTGCAACGGCGAGGTCCTGGAGGCGGCGCTCAAGCTCCCCGGGACCGGCCCGATCGGCCTCGAAGGCGACCGCGGCCAGATGGAATATCGGCATCTTCGGATCAAGTGAGGATCGCGAATGGGATAACTTCCCTCTCCTGGGAGAGGTCGGGGCTGATGAGGGTGGCAGGGGTTACGGTACTCCGTAACCCCGGGAAAAGTCCGGCCCAAGGGGGAGCCATCGCCCCGGGTGCCGGCCCGACCGATCCCGGGGTTGCGGAGTACCGCAACCCCTGCCACCCGGCCGCGACGACCTCCGAACCGGGGCCGCGCATTCCGGCCGGGGGTCGTGTATCTTGCGGGCTCCTCCACCTCTTCTCATCGGTCTCCGGGGCCTCTCCCATGCCCAGAGCTTTTTGCTTGCTCGCCGCCGCGCCGCTGATGCTCGCCGCCTCCGCCTCCGCCTCCGCCCAGGAGTCGAAGCCGGTCGACCCCGCCCCGCAAACCCTGACCGCCCAGCAAGACCACAAGCTGATGATGGAGGCGTTGAAGATCGATCGCCTCCGCCCGGGCGCCAGCGGGAATCGTCGCGACGCGGCCAACGCCGCCAACTACGACGAGGCGAAGGTCAGGCCCTACACGCTCCCCGACCCGCTGGTCTGCAAGGACGGGTCGAAGGTCACCACGCCCGAGCAGTGGTGGACGAAGCGTCGGCCGGAGATCGTCGAGGACTTCGACCGCGAGGTCTACGGTCGCGTCCCGAAGGACGTCCCCAAGGTGACCTGGGAGGTCGTCGAGACGAAGCTGGAGGTGGTCGGGGGCATCCCGGCGACGACCAGGAAGCTCGCGGGCAAGGTCGACAACGCATCCTGCCCGCGGATCACGGTGGAGATCCAGCTCACCCTGACCACCCCGGCCAATGCCAGGGGGCCGGGCCCGGTGATGATGGAGTTCGGCTTCGTCCTCGGTCCCCGGCCGGTCGGGGTCCCGGGCAAGGCGGCCGCGCCTCCGGGCGGGGGCGGGCCGTCGTGGCAGCAGCAGGTCCTGGCCAAGGGCTGGGGCTACGCGATCATCGTCCCGAGCAGCATCCAGGCCGACAATGGCGCGGGGCTGACCAGGGGGATCATCGGCCTCTGCAACCACGGCCAGCCCCGGAAGCCGGAGGACTGGGGCGCCCTCCGCGCCTGGGCCTGGGGGGCGAGCCGGGCCCTCGACTACTTCGAGACCGACAAGGCCGTCGACGCCAAGCAGGTCGGCATCGAGGGGCTCTCGCGCTACGGCAAGGCGGCGCTGGTGGCGATGGCGTACGAACCCCGCTTCGCCATCGGCTTCATCGGCTCCTCGGGCGAGGGCGGGGCGAAGATCCACCGCCGGAACTTCGGCGAGCTCGTCGAGAACCTGACCAGCTCGGGCGAATACCACTGGATGGCCGGGAACTTCCTGAAGTACGGCGGCCCGCTCAAGCCGGATGATTTGCCCGTGGACGCCCACGAGCTGATCGCCCTCTGCGCCCCGAGGCCGACCTTCATCAGCTACGGGGCCTCGACGGGCCCGGGTGCCGAGGGGCAGTGGGTCGACCAGCGCGGGAGCTTCCAGGCGGCCGTGGCGGCCGGGCCGGTCTTCGCCTTGCTGGGGAAGAAGGACCTGGGGACCTCGGAGTTCCCCGAGGTCGAGTCCGGCCTCACCGAGGGCGACCTCGCCTGGCGGCAGCACAAGGGGGGCCACACGACCGGCCCCAACTGGCCCACGTTCCTCGACTTCGCGGATCGCTACCTCAAGACCAAGGACGCCCCGGCGACGGCCGGGGCCAGCACCCCATGAACTCGGGAGTTCGCCAATCACGGGCCGCTGGGCCTGAGGTGGTGCAGGAAGTTGGCCGCCTTCGCCTGCATTCGGTGATGATCTCGTCTTGCAGGTCGACCACCAGTTTCACCGGCGCGTCGCTGCTGACTCTCGGGTCGTCGGTCGGCGGGATCGGCACCGACCGGCCCGGCGGCCGGCCGCTTGTCGGCGTCCCGCCCGCCGGATAACCTCGGCGCTCGGCGTGACGCCTCGATTCGAAACCCCCCCCCCCCGCACCCGAAGGGACGCAGCATGATCGACAGGGCACGACGGAGATTCCGCACCTGGGCCGCCGCGACGGCCCTGTCCGTCGTCCTCGGGGGCGTCGCCCGGGGCGGCCCGGCCGCCGAGCCCGACGCCGGCCCCTTCGGCCCGAACGTCCACGTCTTCGACCCGAGCATGCCCGCCTCGGAGATCGAGCGGACGGCCTCGGCCATCTACTCGAAGATGGAGGCGAACCAGTTCGGCCCCGAGCGCCACGCGCTGCTGTTCAAGCCGGGGTCGTACGACGTCACCTTCAAGGTGGGCTTCTACACCCACGTCGCCGGGCTCGGGCGGCACCCCGACGACGTTCGGATCAACGGCGGCGTCAACGTCGACGCCAAGTGGCTGCCCGACGGCAACGCCACCTGCAACTTCTGGCGGACCCTGGAGAATTTCTCCGTGACCCCTTCGGCCACCAAGGGGGTGACGCGGATCGCCGTCTCGCAGGCGGCCCCGCTGCGGCGGCTCCACATCAAGGGGGACCTGCACCTCTTCGACTTCGACGCGAAGTGGAACGCGGGCTGGGCCAGCGGCGGCTTCCTGGCCGACTCGATCGTCGACGGCAAGGTCGTCCCCGCCTCGCAGCAGCAATGGCTCTCGCGGAACAGCCGTTGGTCCGAGTGGGGCAACGGCGTCTGGAACATGGTCTTCGTGGGCTGCGAGAACGCCCCCACCGGCCGGTTCCCCGAGCCGCCCTACACCGTGGTCGACCGGGCCCCCGTCATCCGCGAGAAGCCGTATCTCACCGTCGACGCCGCCGGGCACTACGCCGTGGCCGTCCCGGCGCTGAGGTCCGATGCGAAGGGCGTCAGCTGGGCCGTCGGGGCGGGGCCGGGGCCGGGCACGTCGATCCCGATCGACCGGTTCACCATCGCGAGGCCGGCGACCTCGACCGCCGCGACCCTGAACGCCGCGCTCGCCGCCGGCCGGCACATCCTGTTCACCCCGGGGATCTACCCGCTCGACGAGGCGCTGAGGGTCACCCGGCCCGGGACGATCCTCCTCGGCCTTGGCGTCCCCTCGCTGGTCCCGACCCGGGGCCGGTCGGCGATCGCGGTGGACGACGTCGACGGCGTCACGATCGCCGGCCTGATCGTCGACGCCGGGCCGATCAAGTCCGCGAACCTCGTCGAGGTCGGCCCTCCCGGGAGCTCGGCCGACCATTCCGCCAACCCGACCTTCCTCTACGACCTGACGGTCCGCACCGGCGGGGCGACCCCGGGGAAGAACGACGTCGGCCTGGCGATCCGCAGCAACCACGCCGTGGCCGATCAGGTCTGGCTCTGGCGGGCCGACCACGGTGAGGGGGCCGCCTGGGACGCCAACCCGACTCGCAACGGCCTCGTCGTCGACGGCCGCGACGTCACCATCTATGGCCTGTTCAACGAGCACCACGAAGGCTATCAGACCCTCTGGAACGGCGAAGGCGGGCGCGTCTACTTCTACCAGTCCGAGCTGCCCTACGACGTCCCCGACCAGTCGTCCTGGATGAGCGGCAAGGCCGACGGCTACGCCTCCTACAAGGTCGCCGACCGGGTGGCCCGCCACGAAGCCTGGGGCCTCGGCGTCTACGCCTACTTCCGCGACTCGGCCGTGAAGGCGACCCGCGCCATCGAGGCGCCCGAGGTCCCGGGGGTCAAGTTCCACAACATGACGACCATCTGGCTCAACGGCCGGTCCGGCAGCGAGATCACCCACGTCATCAACGACGCGGGCGGCCGGGTCTCCGCGAGCTCGCCCCCCGAGGCGATGCGGCAGACCTTGCGCGAGTTCCCCGCCCCGCGATGAGGCCACCCCGGCGACCGCCCGGCCGATCAAGTTCGCTCCGTCGCGGGCCGGGGGCCGCCCCGGGCGACGGTTGGATCTCGTCCTGGGCGCGAGGGCCCGCGGGGCGGTCGATCACGGTCGAGGGTGGCGGGGTCGTCGGCTCGTCGGGCGGGCGGTGCGCCCCGGCCGACGCCGTGCCGGGGCAGGGTATGCGTCCGGTGAACCGGGTCTTTTCCGGCACCTGATCGTTCCTGATGATGGGACGGGTTCGTCCCCCCTGGACCAAAGTATCCGCGGTTGGCATCATCGGGATCGCCAATCGGCGGTGCTCGGCAACCTGGCGAAACAGGAACTTGCGGCCCGCCGGCGACCCCTGGGGTCGCCCGGTCCTGCGGCAGGAGCGACCCCGTGAGGCTCAAGATTCGCGATTCCGACCCGCCGGTCGGGGACGAAGTGCTCTCCGAAATCGAGGGCCGGCTCGGGCTCGTCTTCCCGGCCGACTACCGCTCGTTCCTGCTGATGCACAACGGCGGCGTCCCGCGCCCCGGCTGGTTCCTCCTGAGGCATCGGGGCAGGTGGCCGTCGGCCCTGCGGTCGCGGGGGAGCCTGAGGTGGCTCGGGCAGAAATACGGTAATGAGTCGATGAGGGAGCGCCGGGGCGACTAGCACCGCGTGTCACGGCTCTTCGGGGTGACCGCCAGCGGTGGGGACGATCCGGCGCACCCGGACTTCGAGCAGGCCTACCGCGACCGGCCCCCCGGGCTCTCTGCCCACCTCTCCCCGATCGCGCCCGTCCAGGGGTTCGACGTGGACGGCCACCTGTGCCTGGACGTCTCGCCCGACGGCCCGGGGCGCGGGCACGTCTCCTACTGGCCCGACGTCGCCCCGCCCGCCGAGGGCCTTGAGCCCGTGCCGGTGGCGAGCTCGTTCGACGCCCTGCTGGAGATCCTGGGTTACCCCGGCGAGAAGCCCCCGGAGTGGCTGACGCTCGTGCAGGACGGCGACCTCGACGGGCTCCGGCGGTGGCTCGACCGGGCCATCTCCCGGCTCCGCGAGCAGGACGAGTGGGGCTGGACGGCCCTCGACCACGCCGTCTTCGAGGGCCGCTGGGAGGTCGTCGACTATCTCCTGGAGAAGCGGAACGCGACGCCCGGCATGATCTTCTACGACGCGCTGGTCGACGGCCGGTTCCCGACCGCCCGGGGTTTGCTCCGTTACGAGATCGCTGCGGAGCTGACCGGGCCGTCGCTGGCCCGCAAGGCGGAGGTGTTCTGGACCGACCCTGCGATGGTGGGAGCGTTCCTGGACGCCGGGGCCGACCCGGATTACATCGACGACCAGGCCGCCGACGGCAACGCGCCGCTGCACTACGCGGCCCAGGCCGGGACGGTCGAGGCCGTCCGCCTGCTGCTCGCGCGCGGCGCCGACCCGACGGCGGAGAATGAGACGGGCGAGCGCCCGCGCGACCTCGCCGCCAGGGGCGGACACGACCGAGTCGTCGAGGTCCTGGACCAGGCCGAGGCGGCGCGGCCCCGCGGCCCGTCCTTCGAGGATGAGCCCGAGGACTTCGACCCCCACGTCGTGACGCTGAGGGGCTCGCCCGGCGGGCTCAGCGAGGACGCCTTGGCTGCCCTCGAAGCTCGCCTGGGTGCACGGCTGTCCGGGGAATACCGCGGATTTCTCAAGCGGTTCAACGGCGGTGTGCCGCGACCGGCCCGGTTCCGCCTGCGCGGCGACGACGGCTCGGGGATGAAGTGCGAGGTCAAGCGCTTCCTCGCCGTCGGGGCCGAGTCCTCGTTCGACGAGGACACCGACCTCGAAGCGGCCCGCGCCCGCCTGGCCGACTGGGGGCTGCCCCGGCGGATGCTGCCGATCGCCTCGGTGGACGACGAGGTCGAAGGCGGCCTTCTCTGCCTCTCCCTGCGCGGAAAGGACCGGGGCCAGGTCGCCTACTACACGCCGACGGACGGCAGTGACACGACGACCCACCCCGTGGCGAAGTCGCTGAGCCGCTTCTTCGAGCGCCTGAGCCGGCACAAGGACACGACCCCGACGTGGGTTCGCGTCATCGAGGACGACGACCCCGAGGCGTTCGGGGCCTGGCTCGCCGGGGGCGGCACGCTCAAGAAGCGTTACCGCGGCCGGATTCCCCTGGAGATCGCCGTGGGCGAGGGGAAGCTCCGGGTCGTCCGGTGGTTCCTGGATCAGGGGGCGAGGCCGGAGGCCGCGTTCCGCCTGGCGCTGGAGGCCGGCCGGCCCGAGGTGATGCTCGAACTCCTGAGCCGGGACGGGTTCCGGCCCGACGTGAACGCGTCCGCGCTGGGCGGCTTCTTCTTCGCGCCGGCCGTCTGGCGCGACGCCGATCTGGTGGGTCGCCTGATCGACCTGGGGGCCGACGTGAACGCCGCCGACCGGTCGGGCCAGACGCCCTTGATGACGGCCGCCCAGCATGGGACTCCCGAAGTCCTGAAGCTTCTCCTGCGGCGTGGCGCCGGCGCCAACGTCTGGAACCAACGAGGGGAGACGGCCCTCCACCGCGCCGTCTGCTCGACGCCGCGTCCCGAGATGCTGGAGAAAATACGCCTCCTCCTGGACCTGGGCGAGAGCCTCCACGCCCGCGCCCCGAACTCCGCCCTGCCGGAACACGTCCTGAAGACGGCCCGTGCCTTGCAGACGCCGATCGGCGACCTTCTCACGCAGGGCGGCCCGCAATCGCTCCTGCTCAGTCAACTGCTCGAGTCGCTCGCGGGCGACCCCGAGGGCCTGACGCCGAGGATACCCGACGTGCCCCCCGGGCACACTTACTTCGGCCAGTTTCAGCGCACGGCGGCCGAGTACCTGATCGAGCTCCGCAACGACGCGGAGGCCCTTGCGGAGCTGGAGACATACTCCACCCGCAACCAGTCCGGTGATCGGTGAACACCCTTGCGATTTCGACCCGAGGCAGGGGACGTCGGCCGTGTCGCACCCCGAGGTACGAAGCGGTTTACACGGCCGACTGATGCGTCCTCAGCGGGTAGGCTCCTGGCTGACGCCGCGTCAATCACGGTTTTCACCGGACGGATACGATTCAGGAGTTGAAGACGCGGCCAGATCCCTGGCAGCGGTGATCGAGGATCGGGGCGCGGTCGTGGCGGTCCGCGACCCGGGGGTCCCGCCCCGCCCCGCCCCGCCCCGCGCCGGATCAGCGGTGGTTGCGGTGGGCGTGGGAGGGATGCCTCGGCCCGGCCGGGTGGTGGGCGGCGCGGTGCGTGGGCCTGGGAACCGTCAGGTGGCCGGTGAAGCTCGAACCGGCCAGGCCGGGTCGTCCCTCCAGCGGGAGGCCGGCGAGGTCGACCACCCGATGGTCCCGGCGGCCGTCGACCGTCACCCGATAGGTCGAGCCCGCCCGCGGCGCCTGCATGGTGGTCAGCGTCACCGAGTCGTCGATCGGGTCGAAGAGGGCCGATTCGACCGTCAGGGCATGGCCGTCGGGCCCGAAGACCGCGTAGTTGCGGGGGTCGTTGGCCGGTCCAGGGCCGGAGCGGGCGGTCGAAGGCGACCCGGATCGTCCGGGGCGTGGCCGAGGAGAGCCCGACCACGGCCGGCCCGATCGTGGCGAGCGAGGGGAGGACAAAGACAACCAGGTCGCCCGCCAGGCTCGGGGCGTGGAGGTCGTCGCCGAGACGCCGACCCCGCCGGCGAAATCGAAGGCCGCGAAGCCGGAGGCGTCGGTGGTCACCCGGGTCGCCCCGAGGTTCTTCCGGCCCTGGGGAGAAGCGTCGGCGTCGGAGAAGAATTCGATCGCGTAGGTCGTCGAGGGGGCATCGAGCAGCGTGCCCGAGGCCGTCACGCCCGAGGCCCCGGTCCGCGCCGCCCCGAGCGTGGGGGCGGCGATCCGGTCATTGACGCGAGGCGGGTCGCCGGGGGCGGGCGTGTATGGGATCGTGTTGTCAAAAGGCGGCGCATCCACCTTGGACCGCTCGAACGAAGCGGCCTGGTCCAGGAGCCGGATCCCCTGGCCCTGGTTGGCGAAGATCGCGTTGGTCGAGATCGTGATCCCCTGGCCGCTCGTCGGGTCCTGCTGGTGGAAGCGCTCGGTCGCATCGATGCCGGAGATGTACACCGTGATGGGGACGAAGTAGAGCGCGGCTTCCACGGCGTCGCCCCGGTTGAACGCGATCACGTTGCCCGCGCCCGAGGCCGTGCCGCCCACCAGGCTCGAAGATCCGGAGACCTCCAGGCCGCTGCCCCCGTTGCCCAGCGGATTCGACCCGGTCAGGTCGGTGCCGATCCGGTTGCCCTGCACCACGGCGGCCGAGCCGTCGAGGCTCAGGCCGGCTCCCGTGTTCCCGGAGACGAGGTTGCCGGCGCCGGGCGTCGTCCCGCCGATCGTCGAGCCGGAGGAGGCGGCGACCATGTGAAAGATATTCGACGGGACCGGCGGGTATCCGTTGGTCGTCTCGGATTGGCCGGCCGCGACGATCCCCCGCTTGTTGGGGACGGCCGACGTGCCGCTAGCGTCGGTGCCCACGAGGTTGCCCTGCACCAAGGCCCCGGCCCCTTCGAGCTTGATCCCGACGAGGCTGTTGCCGGAGATCACGTTGCCCGCGCCGTCCGCCGTGCCGCCGATCGTCTGGTTCGCCCCCGCCGATGGTGTTGGAGACGCCCAGGTCTTCGACGCCCGCGTCGTTGGCGTCGGCCAGGGTGCCGGTGACGTCGGTCCCCAGGGACGAGCCGCCCTGGAGCTCCAGCCCGGGCGAGCCTTTGTCGGAGACCCGGCCGCCATCGAGGTCGATGAGCAGGGCCGCGTCGTCCCCCTGGTTGGGCCCTCGGGTGTGGGGATGCGACCCCGGCCGGGAATGGCCGTCGATGATGACCGGGCGGAAGATCGCGGGGATCGGGGAGGTCGGCTTGATGACGAACGGCCCGGTGCCGGGGATGGCGAAGTCGATGGTGTCGACGCCCCCCATCGGCCCGGAGACGAGCGTGGCCTGGCTCGGCGAGAGGGACGAGGTGGGCAGGGTGCCGTCCACCATCTCGATCGCCTGGCGGAGCGAGAGGGTCGCGCGTTCGTCCAGCCCATCGGCGTCGCCGGCGGAGTTGACGAGGATGGTGGCCAGGTGCTGGCGGCGCTCCAGGATCTCGGCGGCGAGACGCCCGGCGCGGCGACGCCCGGGCTTGATGCGGTCGGTCGACATCGCTGGCCTTCCCGGAGAAGGGTGCCCCGCTCTGGCCGCCCGGGTGAGTCGAAGCTCCTCGGGTCTTCGGCCGATTTGGGGCTCTGGGAAAGAGGGAGAGGTTGATTCTGGCATCCAGGACGATCGATGCCCAGGAAGTTTCGCTCCATCGGCCGCGATTCGCGGGGCATCTGCGAACGGCGGCGGGATGGTCGTCCTCCCGCAGGGTTCGTGGTCAGGTCATCATGTCTCGCTTTGGGGGACGAGCGCCCCCTGGCAGCCCGACCCGCTCCCGGCCGTGCAGCCGTAGCAATGCTGCCCGGTCACGATCGGCCGGGTCGCCAGCCGATCCGGGTCGAAGTCGCGGACGTGCGACGGGAGGCCGGTCGCCAGGCCGAGGCCGAGCATCTGGTTGAAGTCGCAGTCGTGGAGCCGCCCGTCCCAGGCCACCGAGAGGGTGGTCCGGCACATGACTCCGGCCGCGGCGGCGGGGTTGTAGGCGTCGACCAGCGTCCGCATGTACTCGTCGTACTGCCCGCTCTGGACCAGGTCGTCGAGGAACCGGCTGATCGGCATGTTCGTGACGGTGAACAGGCGGTTGAACTTCACCCCGTGGCGCGACTCCAGCTCCCGATGGTAATCGGCTTCGAGGGCCGCCTGGGACGGCGGCAGCGACGGGCCGGCCGGGTTGTAGACCAGGGTCAGGTCGAGCCCGCTGCCGGGCTGGCCGTAGCCCACCTCGTTCAGCCGGCGGAGGGCGGTGATCGACTTGTCGAACACCCCGTCGCCGCGCTGACGGTCGGTATTCTCGGGCCCGTAACAGGGCAGTGAGGCGACGACCTCGACCCGGTGCTCGGCCAGGAAGCCGGGCAGGTCGTCGTAGCCGGGGGCGAGCAGGATGGTGAGATTGCACCGGTCGATGACGTGACTTCCCAGGGCCCGCGCCTGGCCGACCAGCCAGCGGAAGTGCGGGTTCATCTCGGGGGCCCCGCCGGTGATGTCCAGGGTCGTCGCGCCGGATCGTGCCAGCAGGTCCAGGCTGAGCTGCATGGTCTCGCGGCTCATGGCCTCGCGACGGTCGGGCCCGGCGTCGACGTGGCAGTGCCGGCAGGTCTGGTTGCAGACCTTCCCGACGTTCACCTGGATGACCTGGAGCCTGACGGCGTGCAAGGGCCAGAGCCCGCCCTCGGCCAGGGCGAGGTCGAACGGCCGGTTCGATCCCGCCGCGAGGATGCGTCGCTGGGAAGCGGGGTCGGCCAGCGGGTTCCCGTCTCGGAGCAAGGTCAAGGAAGGCACGGGCTCTCCTTTCGGTCAGGCTGCTAGCAGCAGGCGCCGTCCGGCCCGCAGGAGGGTCCGGCGGGGTCGGTGGTCGGCGAATAGTCCGCCCCCTTCGTCTCGCGAGGGCTGCGCCGGGCCGATCGACGGCAGTCGAACGGCCGGGCCTCGCCCGCCGGGACCGCCTCGATCGGCTCGACCGGCTCGAATGAGTCCGAGTACGGCTCGCGCTGGAGGAGGTGGAACGTCTTGTCGCAGACGGCGATCCGCTCGCCGCGCGGGAAGGCGTGGCCGTCGTCGTCCTCGACCTTCTTGAACGGCCCCCGGTAGATCAAGGCCTGATTCCGCTCCAGGCAAGGGCCCTGTTTGCCCTTGTGGGCCACCACGGTCACCGCCCGGAACTCGATCCCTTCGACGGTCCGCCAGGGCTCCCGCTCGCGCTTGACCATCTCGATTCCGTGGAAGCCGGCGGCCTCGAGGGCCTTCAGGAACGCGTCTTCGCGGTAGGCCCCCGAGATGCAGCCGGACCAAAGCTCGGGGTCGCGCCGGAGGTGCTCGGGCACGTCCTCGTCGGAGACGATGTCGCTGACGGCCACGCGGCCGCCCCGGCGGAGCACGCGGAACATCTCGTCGAAGAGCGGCCCGCGGTCGGCGGGCCGGACCAGGTTTAGGACGCAGTTCGAGAGGATGCAGTCCACGCTCGAGTCGTCGACCAGCGGGTGTTCTCGCCGGAGCCGCTCCTCCGCCGAACGTACTTCGAGCCAGTCCCACTGGTCGCGGGCCGGCCGGCGGGCCAGCTCCTCGGCGAGCCGGTCGAGGTCAAGCCGCAGGTCCTGGATCAGGCCGCAGCGGAATTCGACGTTGTCGAACCCGAGCCGATGCGCCACCGCCGGCTGGTGTCGCCGGGCGAGGTCGAGCATGTCCCGGTTGCAATCCACGCCGATCACTCGCCCCTGGGGGCCGACCATCTGCGCGGCGATGAAACCGACCTTGCCCCCGCCCGAGCCCAGGTCGAGGACGGTGTCGCCGGGCCGGACGTAGGGCGTCGGGTCGCCGCAGCCGTAGTCCCGCTCCAGGACCTCGGCGGGGATCGCCTCCAGATAGCGAGGGTCGTAGGCGACCGGGCAGCAGAGGGCGGCTTCCACCTGCTTCGCCCCGGCGCCGTAGCGCTGCCGGACGGCTTCTTCCTCGGTGGGCATGACCGGGGCTCCATTGCTCGGGGCGGGCATCGTCATCATCCTCTCAAGCCTGGGCTCGGTCCACGCGAGCCGATCTCAGGGTCCTGCTCCCGGAGCGACTTCTCGATACCGATCCATGAATCGACGGTCGATGAAGTCTTTCAGGAGCCAGCACCATCGGCCTCGGGCCGAGAACCCACTATACTCGGCGATCGCACGACCGTCGCCCGTGTTGAGCAGCTTGAGGTATCGGCCCTGGGGGCGATAGGCCAGGAGCGGGCGACCGTCCCGGAGCCGGGCGAGGTTTTCCCCGAGGATCGGGCCCTCACGGACGGCGAAGACCCCGGCCTTGGGCGTCGGCGAGTCCTCGATGGTCCCCGAGTCGCCGACGGCGAAGACCGGGGCGTCGGCCATGGTCTGCAAGGTGGGACGGGTCCGCAGGAACCCTTTCGCGTCGGTCGGCAGGCCGAGCGACCCGAGGATCGGCGGGGACGCCGCGCCCGTCACCCCGATGATCACGTCGGCCTCGATCCGCTCAACGCCGTCAACCTCGATCACTCCTCCCCCCACCCGGACGACGCGGAGCCCCGGGCGGAGATGGGCCCCCCGCGCCTCGAACTCCTTTCGGACCCGCCGGGCCGTCCCGTCGCGGAGCCCGGTCCCGATTTGGGTGTGCGAATCGATCAGGGTCAGATCCAGCTTCACACCGCCCAGGACGGCTTCGACGCGCCGGGGCAAGCAGAACGCGACCTCGATCCCGCCCGCGCCTCCGCCGATCACCGCCGCCTTCAGGGGCCGCCGGCCGAGCCCGGGGGCGACCTCGCGGAGCCGGCGATCGAGCCGGTCGACGAAGGTCTGCATCGGCTTGATCGACAGCATGTCTTCGCCCCACGAGCCCGCCGGGTGCGCGGGGACCGACCCGATGCCGACCGAGAGGATGTCGAAGCCAACCGGGGGGAGCCCCCGGACCGCCAGACGGCGGGAGCCCACGTCGACGGCCTCCACCTCGCCCACGATCAGCCGGGCGCCGGCCGCGTCGCAGAGCCGGGACAGGTCGGCTTCCATCCGGTCCTTCGAGTACTGGCCGGCGAGGACGCCCGAGAGCATCCCCGAGTAGGCGAACCTCGGGAAGTCGGAGACGCACGTCAGCCGAGCCCCCGGGATCGGCGAGCGGGCCCACCGGCGGAGGACGTGCGCGTGGGCGTGGCCGACCCCCCAGAGGACCACCTCGGACGGGCCGGACGGCGCTTGCCCCCGGGACGCTCGCGCGGGCTCAACCATCGAGGATCTCTCCGCCGGGCGAGCTCGGGCGCCGCGCCCGGTCCGTGTAGGTCCCGCGCCAGGCCGCGACCCGGGCCGCGGGTACCCCGGCGAGATAGCCGGCCAGGCAAAGCTGATTCAGGAGGGTCGTCTTCCAGGCGCCGCCCTCATGCCAGCGTCGGCCCGAGGTGACCACCAGCTCCGGGGCGATCCGAATCCGGCCCAGGGGCTTGAGCCGGCGGGTCAGTTCGAGGTCTTCCATGATCGGAAGCTCGGGGAAACCGCCGACCCGGCGGAAGACCTCGGCGGTCAGGAACAGCGCCTGGTCGCCGTAGGGCATCCCCAGGGCGGTCGAGCGCCAGTGGGCCAGGGACTCGATGAAGCGGAGCGACCGCGAGCCGCCCTCGATCGCGAGGCGGAACGCGCCGGCGACCGTGCCGGGGCGGTCGAGCGTCCGGGCGACCGCCTGGTCGTACCCCTTGGGGAGGACGGTGTCCGCGTGGAGGAAGACGAGGACCTCGCCCGATGCCCGCCCTGCCCCGGCGTTCATCTGGGCGGCGCGGCCCTTCCGGCCCGAGAGGACCAATGCCCCGCGCGACGCCGCGACCTCCGGCGTCCGGTCTCGGCTCCCGCCGTCCACCACGATCACCTCGGCGTCCGGCACGGCCAGCGCCGAGTCCACCGCGCCCGCGACGGCCGCCTCCTCGTTCAGGGCCGGGATGATGACCGAGAGGCGGGGCCTCGCCCGGCCCCGGGCGGAGTACCAGGTCTCCAGATCCGCGGGGCGGTCGACGTCCGCGAGCGGTTCCAGGGTCCGGATCGGGTAGCCGGCGTCGCGGGCGGCCGCTTCCGTCTGGCGGAAGACGTGTTCGGTCCCCCAATCGATCCCGCGGAACAACTCCGGACGCCTCCGGCTCATCCCGACGAGGTAATACCCCCCGTCGAGGGCCGGCCCCATCACGACGCGTTCCGAATCTTCGCCCAGCATGTCGAACGCCCGTCCCAGGATGTCGGGCGTGATCCCAGGGCAGTCGGAACCGATCACGACGGCGGCCGGAGCTCCTGCACTCAGTGCGTCCGCGATCGAGCGGGCCATGCGTTCGCCCAGGTCGCCCTCGCCCTGCGGGCGGTAGACGAGGTCGTCCCCGAAACAGCGTCGCATCGAGCCGTCGTCACCGCCGGCGTACCGGACCTCGACGTCGATACCGCGGGCCGACCTCATCCCCCGGGTGGCCGTCAGGGTGTGCAGCGTCATCTCCCGCTGTAGATCCGCCGCTCCCACCGTGCCGAGTACTCCGCTCAGGCGCGTCTTCACTGTCCCCGGCTCGGGATACCGCGTGAAGACGATCAGCCGCGGGGCAACGGCCAGAGCGGACGGGAAAGGCCGCGACGACTCCCCGTTCGCCGGGTTGGGGCTTCCATTCGTCACGGCCATCCAGGCTGCTCCGCTCAACGGACACCGCCTTGAGGGGAATTTGCGGTCGAGATCACGTAGTGCCCGATCAGGCTGTGACGCTCGTAGGAGAGCAAATAAACGTGCAGTAGCGTGGGGTCGTCCGCGTCGAGGTGCATCACCGGGCCGTCCACGGCGGCGTCATGGTGGTTGATCCAGCGGCCTTCGGCGTCAAGCAGGACGCTGAAATAGGGGCTCCGGTCGGGCGGGTGGTTCCGCAGTTCGTCGTAAGACTGGAAGAACGGCGGGACGCCGATCCCCATCGGCATGTAGAGCCCGTCCGGATACTTGCCGACGGGAAGCCTCGGGAGCGAGTCGAGGTCGAAGCCGCTGACGAGGAACCGGCTCCGCGCCCCCTTGGCATTGTCCCGGAAGACGAGTTCCAGCTCGTCCAGGGGTATCGGGGACGCGGGGGAGACGACCTCGCGAAGGATCGCTTTCTCGAGTCGGGCCAGGGTCCCGTACCTGTTCTTCCAGGGTTTGTTCACGTCGTACCGGCCGGGAGGAGCGAAAGTCGCGAACCGGATTTTTCGCCCGTCGAAGAAGTCGCCCCACGTCCTGACGTCCTCGGCGTCGGTGGTCCGCCGCTTCCGCGCCTGCTCCCCCGCGACGATGAGCCGCTCGTCCGGGTCGAAGGAGGACCGGAC
>JAABUK010007430.1_pt1 | contig 15818 bp, 12 predicted proteins | sample 5559141 | NCBI WGS metagenome assembly JAABUK01 (sample SAMN10711869, study PRJNA513367) | rock metagenome | isolation source: Antarctica rocks | place: Antarctica: Victoria Land, Pudding Butte nord | collected 2016-01-03
ACAAATGGTACATTTAAGTTAAGCCAACTTCCATTCAGATTAGTCTGTCCCTCACTGGATTGACTAATGAATTGACCGGTCTTCAGATAATGGATGTTAACGGTGACAGATCCCCACTCCGATGCATCAGTTTTTCAATCATCCTTAGTTGGGCGACTTGAACCGACGGATAAATATCAACAGTTGCATCCGACTTTATAACGCCATAACCATGACACTGGAAAAAACTGACAGGGGCATTTTTGGAAACAATATTTCAGCTCCTTGATAAGTATTTGAAATCATATCTTTTAATGAACAATATTTTCCTATATTAACAGCATAGCCATGAAGTATAACTGCAATTATCTTCGTAGTCAAATAATCTTCCATAAATATTTATTTAGACATATTAAACAAACTATATTTTTCAAATCTATCAGAATTAAAATCCATTTCATTTACTCCAAAAAAATTATTATATCGAGATTGTGAAGAAGTATTATTTTGAATGATTTGAATCCTGGGTTTTACAATTCTTCCATGTAAAGCCCTTAAAAAAAGAGATTTAATATTGAGGTCTTCTGCAGGTAAAGAATAACCTACAATAATCCATTCATCAGCTGTTCTTAATTGTTCTAGACAAGCCTTCCATATTTCGTGAAGGTTTGTATCAAAAACCAATCTTGCAAACGAAGGTGTTACTAATACGGGTTTTAACGGCCAATAGCCACAGTGACATGTATTTGCATCTGTTTTATAATTTACAAAGGCAAGTTGGTACATCTCCATGGTTGGATTAATATAAATGTATCCACATCTTTCACATTTTAACCAATCACTTGAGCCATGAAGTTTGTAAATTTTGTATGTAGAATTAACAGGTCTATAATGAATTTGCCCAGTTTTTAAAATAGGGTCACGCCACGAGAAACCATAATCTACAATTTCATCAACATCCCATGCTTCACCCCAATTCAATAAATTCCATTCAAGTGCGTAATCATAATTAGATGTAATTACGGTAATGTACTTACTCTTTGATTTATTCGTTTCTTCCAGCCACTTAATAAAATTTTTTAGCATTGTGTGAGTGGAATCTTTTACAGATTAAATAGTACTTATTATTGCCCATTCAAAAAGTATTTTCAAATCGTTTAACTCCCACCGGGTTCTGATAGATTTGGGTCTGCTAATTATCTCATTTCCAAACTCGAAGTTCCAATCTTTTATATCTCTGAATGAAACAAGGGAGTAATCAATCTGTGATAGCAAATCAGTCACTAAAGGAAGTTCCAGGCCGTTGTTAAGTGAATCAGGCTCTCTAAAAAACCTGGACAGTCCTGGCGATAATGCTATTAATAATTGTTGCAGCAAAAACAGGTATTCTTTTCCTACTTTATTATTGTTTTCTTCTTTAAATAAGGTATTATTATTAATTGATGTAATTATTATTATTGGCAAAATTTCTTTTGTTAGCGGGTAACCAAAAGCCTTGGAAGCGCCTGCTCCTAAGAACAATACCGTATTTTTTTTAAGACATAATTACTTTAAGTTTAGCAATAAAGAAAAATGACTCATCAATTGTTTTATTTAATAGGCTCGGCAGGTGATTTTGTGCTTTTGTCATCCGCTGCTATTTTGGCAAAAGGGTTACTGTTAAATCTAAAGCCTATAGTAAAATATAATTCAGGCAACCAGACTTTATGATGTAAAGATTCAAAATTCAGATTTGTTTTAACTACCTGGTTTTCTTTATATGCACCCATCAATTTATACTTTTGCATAAATGCTACCCCTGTACCTATTATTACATTTTCTCCTATTACAGCTGATAGCCCTGTATGACCAGACAATTCAAAACCCGCGTTTAAACCAAAGCCCGCTGTAAAACCGCCATCAAAATTTCTGGAATCTGAGTGAAATGGATAAGTAAAATTCATTGTTGCAGAAATATTTTCCCACGGTTTTGGCCCATTGTCATTCTCTTTGGTGATTGTATATTTATTAGTGGAACTCGTATCAGCCTGAGAAAAATAATAGTCAACTTTACTAATGACGTTTGGTGCATAGGTTAAGCCATAGTGGATAAGCCAACGGGATTTTTCTGGTGTTTTTAAAATTTTAGTCCATACAATTGAACTATCCTTATTTACTTGCCTTATAACAGTTATAGTAATCGTTTGGTTATTTTGCAACTTAAAAAGAAATGGTTTGACATATACAGTTTCATCTATTAAAGCATTGCAAAAAACAATACACGTTTGATCTATCAGCTTTTTCTTTTCTTCTTCTAAATTTTTTATTTTTGTTTTTATTTCATTTTCCTTAGTAGAATTTTGAACTCCAGCTATTGCCAGTTGTAAACTACTGCTCGCACTACTACATGGTGCTCCTGATAATTTTATAGTATTAAATAAAGGAATAGCACTAATATCCATTTCGATAATGAAAGTATATTGACCATTATTTCTGGCAGAAGGTAACAAATTTTTAAATATTATTTCTTTTGCTGAATTTAATTCTATAGTTTCTGTCTCTGATTCATTTTTACTTAAATCCATTTCTATTTGGGCAGATAAATTAAAAAACATGTAAAGACTTGTTATGAGAATAATTAAATGTTTCATTTATATTGATTTAAAGGTTTGTAAAAGCTTTTGTTTATTTAAAATAAAATCCAGAAGGTTTTGGTTGTTAGTTTCACTTGTTAAATCTGTAGCATCAACAATTATTTGTTTTAACTTTTCAAAACTTAAATCTGAATGATTTGCTTTCGCCTTTGAAAGAAATAAGGCTAACAAGCCAGATGCAAAAGCACATGCATGCGAACTTCCACTATTTTCATAATTAGGATATTTTGTTTGGAAGAAAGCAGATGTAAAGGATCCGAGACATGTTAAATCGATTCCCTTCCAATAATTAGAGGATATTAGTCTTCTTCCATCTTTATCTAATCCTGCAACAGATATCACATTTTTTAAACGAGCAGGGGTAATTTTAATATCGTTTACATAATCAGAATCATTGCCGACCGCACAAACGAATAAGATTTTATAGTTTATCGTATAATAATTTACTAAAAATTGAATTTTTTCAATTTTTTCATTATCTTGTAAAAGACCAGCACAACTGCAATTCACAATAAAAATTTCAGTTTTATTTACAACTTCTTCAATCTTTTTTAAAGCCTGAATAAAATCCTCCCACCTGATATCATTTGCTTGTTTACTTCTTAAAAATTTTATCGATATAAGTGAACAATTCGGTGCAACTCCGACTATTTCAGAACCGCTGCCCGCAATAATAGAGCACATTAAAGATCCATGGCCTATTTCGTCTTCCCCATTATCATTGATAATTGATTTTTTTAGAACTGTAGACGATATATCCGGGCATGTTGAAAAACCCGAATCTAATAGTATAACAGTGACTTTCTCACCCCGTGAATAAACCCATAATTCTTCAAGACCTAAATCTTTAAATAATATTGAGCCATTATCGGTGTGAGAATATAAAGGAGCTGATATAATTTCTTGTGTTGTATGAAATCCTTCTTCGCTAAAAAATTCATTTTTATCACTTATCACCCATTTATTATTTCCATTAACCTTATCTCCAATCACTCTACTTTTGACACTGATTTTATCGCCAGGAATTAGAAACGAAGGATTAGGCGCATTAACAGAAGGGCTTCCTATTCTAACATTCACAGGTTTTGATGCGGTTAATATCATCCTATTCTATTTAAAGGTGAAACCGAAATAGTTGCAGTAGTCGAATCTGCTGGCTGTTTGATTGAAGTGCGGAGTTGGATGAATTTATTAAGCAAATCAAACCAGAAAGGAGCACCTAAAGATATAGCTAGCGCTGTTATAAGAAAACTCCAGAAATGTAAAATGAATAAATAAAAAAATGAGCTTATTTTTTTACTTCGACCAGAATAATAATATTCAGTTCCATTTATGGTAGTATCAGAATATCGTCCGGTTAATAATGCTCCATCAATATCAGGGGTATAAATCTTTTTATTTTTGGCGGCATTAAAGGAAACCTTTACCCTATCAGGCAACCAGCTTCCGGAACCTAAAATACTATTTGCCTTATTGATATCCGCATCCAGTTTTTTCTTTATGTCGAGTAGTGAATCAAGCTTTGCGTTAGTATCAATTGATAAGTCTTTTGAATTTGAAGGATTGTGTTGAACATACGCCGTAGCCATGCTTACCATTTTCTCTCGTGCATCTTTATCGGTAGATAATTTATCAATAATAGAAAAAGTTCCTGCATTGAAACCCCATGCCATTAAAAACCCTATGACCATCAACACTACCTGTATCTTCCTTTTATACCATTCAGTTGCTTGTTCCATTGTCCTGTCAAACCAGGCTTGAAGATGCAATTCAAATTTTGCAAGGTCTCCATTAGAATAATGGAAAAGGCTGAGAACGAATTGCGCGGATTGAACATCCAATGTTCTTTCTTTATTATCACTCACACCTATATTACCGGGGTTAGGATTTTTTACAGTAGGTACAGTTAAAAAAATTAACTCTTTTTCAATGTCATTTTTATTAAGAAGCCCGCTGCCATTCAATTCATACAATAAAGTGCGTGAAAAAGTTTCAGATTGAAAAGAAGATGGATTTTTAAATATCCCTGTACTACCGAGATATTTTATCTCAGGGTTGTTATAGAATTTATTAATTCTTTCATTATTAGGTTTTTTCATCAATCTTAAAGAATCTATAAACCGCATAACACCGTTTTTAGTTTCGGTATCACTTAACATTCTATCAACAGCTTCCCTTAAATTCCTGGCTCTGATGCCTAATTGTGTTGCTATGATTTCTGCAACTACTGTTGCCAGTAAACTATACAGGAGGTAAATGAATATTAACCCGATTACAACATTAAAGGCTACGTTATCAAACATGATTATAAGTTTTTGGTTTATCTACATTAAGATTTGTACTTTAATTTCATCATTGTACTAATAGAGCATCAATTGAATTACACATACCAGTATTTTATTACTTGGCTATTGATGAACAAAATATTTTGAGCAGGGTAAGGTTATCAGTTATTAAACTTTCTTAGGGAAGGGGATTGTAAGAAGAATTAAGATCAAAACTACCTGATCCCTTCATTTATCAATAGATGCATAATCATGATATCCATCATGGAAAACCACCATATTCTTCATGGAAATACCTCTTGATTATTAATTTAACTTTACCGCATGGCAAAAATCGCACTCATAGATGACCATGAAATATTTTGTGATTCTTTGGCAAGCCTTATTAACGATTTCGAAGGATTTTCCGTTTGCTGGTCTGCAAAGGATGGCAAGACGGCCATTGATCTGATGCAGCAGAAGCACAACATGCCTGACATCATCTTGTTGGATATCATTATGCCAGGCATAAGCGGAATAGAAGTGGCGAAATGGATCTTTGAAAACAAAAAAAATATTAAAGTATTAGCGCTTACTATGGAGGAAGACGATAACAGTGTAATTCAAATGCTGCAATATGGAGTAGTAGGATACTTGCTTAAAACTATCGGATGTGAAGAATTGTTCATCGCATTACAACAGGTAGTTAAATACGGCTATTATTATACTCCTATAGTTACCGGTAATATTCATAAGCAGGTTACAAAGAAATCAGTATCTACTGATGTGCCTGAATTAAAAGAACGGGAGAAAGAACTGCTAAGCTATCTATGCACTGATATGAGCTATGCTGAAATATCGAAAAAAATGTTTTTAAGTGAGTCTACCGTTGATACGTACCGGGCGAGATTATTTGTAAAATTCGAAATAAAAAATCGTATCGGGCTGATAATAAAAGCCGTCAATCTCGGTCTTATAAAATTATAACGGTATTTCCATTTCTATACCAGCGCCTTTGCCAGGTTCAGATGTTAAGGTAAATTTTCCTTTCAGGTATAACACCCTGCTTTCTGCATTCTGCAACCCTAAAGATTTATTATTTGATTTTGGTTGAAATCCTTGTCCATCATCATGCACGCGTATTGATACCAAATTTTCATCGGCAAGTATATGTACGGTAATTATTAGTGCATTACTATGCCTTGCCGCATTAAGAACCAGTTCACAAATAATTCTGTACACATTAGTCTGAAGATCAGGATTAAGAATCGATTGAACCTGATGATGGAATACAATGGTTTTATTATAAAGTTGCTGAATGCCCTCGAAATATTCGTTCAATGTACCAGTTAGCCCGTTTGAAGAAAGCCCTTTAGGCATCAGGTTATGTGCTATATTTCGAATTTCTGCAATTGAATCATCAATAATGGATTCAGTTTTAACTACCAGTCCATTTTGCAAGTCTCCATCTTTTGTACGGATGATGCGTCTGAAATTGATTTTTAGTGCAGCTAACAACGGCCCTATGTTATCATGAAGATCGCCGGCTATTCTTTTACGTTCGTTATCCTGCACTGTTATTAGCTTTTTTAATATCTCGGTCTGCTCGTTTTCCAGTGTACTAACCCGTATTTCCTTGCTTTTCTTTTCTTCCAGTAAATTATAAAATAGTCCAAAGGCCATAATGGAAATTTCAAGCAAGCTTCCTATTGCCATACCATGCTCATTGATGAAAAAATTTTTCATGTATCCTAAATTCCCAAAAAGTTGCACCATTGCCATCAAACAAATCACGAGCATAGCAGTAGAAAATATTTTTGCGGTAAGGTCATATTTAATAAAAAATATTAGCGTAAATGCAATGATAGAAGCTGAAACTATAAGCCCTATATGCCACCCAATAATCAAGGAAAATTTTACCGCATCGTTAACTCCTGGTATGATTAAAAAAACCATTGAACCTGCGAGCAGCAGTAAAATATATAGCATCCATTTAAGCAATTCACGAAGCCATCCATGGTATTGCAATCGAGGCTTAAATACCAGATGCAGTACAACTATAAGGAAGATGCCGGTTCCCAGGCTACTGACCGGTTTAGCTATTTCATTTATTATTGGAAAGTTTGGATATACAAAAGGAAATATGCTGCTATAATGTGAAAGTATCCACCCTGAAACACATATAATATATCCCAGGTAAACGACAAACACTGTTTTTTTGAAAACAATGAATGCCAACAAAATTATTGCTGCAATCATGCAAACAACTCCTGTGTAAAAAAAAACAAATCTCTCATAAGCCTGGTATTTTTTTTGAAGATCATCTTTGTCCAGTATTTCATATCTCACGTTAATATTTTTTTGCGAAGCTTTCAGCGCAAAGAGATAATAGGAAGAAACACTACTTATTTCTAACGGAGCAGTATGCCAAACATAATTCCTCTTGTTATCATAAATTACAAGGCTCCCACCCTGGTAAATCAACCCGCTTGTTCCATCATTATAAATTCTGTATATGCTAACCGTATCTAGACTGGTATTATCTATGGATAAACATTGACCCGGCACATTGGCTGCGGAGTTAAGTTTAAGTATCATATATTTAAACTCACTTCCTACGATGCCAAAGTCATTACGGTTATCCGATAATTTTTTAAAAGGTAATGCAGCCAAGTGTACCTGTTTCATTATCTGATCGGGGCGGCTTATATCCTTAATTATTGCAATGCTATCATAAATGAGAACTGGCTGCGTTAAGCCTCTTGATGGTGCAAATACCAGGAAGAGCAACAAAATATATTTGACTTTCCAGGAATAACAAAGAGGTAATATGCCGGCATTGCATCTTCTCATAATTTCTTATTCCAACAGGTGTCCGGACACTTGCAAATAGTTTATGCAATCATACTTTCAGGGGGCAAGTAAATTAATATATGGAATTTTATGCTTCTTGTAACAAGCACTTATAGCTTTGTGTAAGGTGCCGGGAAGTGATCCACAATATAATAATAAAAAACAGATAATCGCTATGTTGTTATTCTTAGATATTTACTTCTCAGACTTTTAATTTTCACCAATTGTCTCTAAAGACCTCATAGTATTCACAGAAAAAACTACCGGTAGTCCAAATAGGTTTTCAGGCGGAGACTCAAGGAATTGCCAGGCTCCTTATCTTAAAGATTCGTAGAACTTGCATTTACACCTAGCAAAGCTCGCCCGCTTCGCTGGTTTTAAAAACCTTATAGGTGATGGCCCCCCTAATCCAACCACACACACTGCGTAAACGCTCCATTGGCAGCGGCATCCCACATTTCAAACCTGACCCATTTTCTGCCTTTGAGATCAGCATTGAAAACAAAATTTTTCTTACCGAAAGCTTCTGTATCCTTAAGGTCAATATGCTGCCGAAACACTTGCTTTCCATCCCCTGAAATAATCTCAGCGTAGTTCAATGGGTATGTCCAGCTGGCTTCAACTTTTACTTCCACTTTTCCATTACCAGCAGGAACCACTTCACCAGAATTTTTTCCATTGACCGTAAAAGAAGGAAATACTATTTCACCTGTTGATACAAAGAATTTTCCCTGCCTCATTACATCGAGTATGGGTTGCCATCCCTGGTCAAATGATGGCAGCTTATCCAGCTGCATGTAGTTTACATTCATGTGTCCGTACAATTCAAAATCAGGTTCTATCTGGAAAAGATCGGCCTCAGCTATCACATGTTTTCTAAAGCCCCAATTGGCCATATCATCCATCAGGTCAAGCACACGCAAACCTAATTTTGGTAATGAAAGATCGGCAGGCATTGCCTTCCAGGCTGCACCAAAAAAGTGATCAGACTTATAAAATTCTTCATCTTTATATTTATCAGGGAACCCGGTAGAACCCTTAGTTCTGGCATGAGCCGTCCAGGCTAATCCATTTTCAAGCTGAAGCAGTTTCAGCATTTCATTCTTATCAGAGATCCTGTATACCTTTCCATATTTTGAATCGGTTGACATGAACGGCTCCTCAGGTTTTCTGGACATCATCCAGAACACCGGCTTAGGAAAAAATTCAAGCCAGTGACCACCGAAAAAGTTGTTGGGTTCCTCACCTGGCAAAAGGAGAAAGTTTTTATCTGATAACCGTTTGCATTCATCAAACAATGTTTTCAGCTCCAGGAAACGCTGATCCTCCGGGCCCTTCGGGTGACCAGGACCGTGAAATTCAGCCAGATGAATAATGTTAAGACCCGTGTTCTTAAATACCTTAACAAAATTTGGCGTATCGGGCATTTGCTTTTTAGAGAGGACATTTTGGGTATGCTCTATATGAAAATGACTACCCATGGTTTTATAACCAGGCAACGGAACATACGAATCGCTATGTGTAAACTGTTTTACATCTTCCAACACCTTGCTATTTTTTTCTGTGCTAAGGAGGCAAAAGAAGTTCATCCGTTGTTTGGTACCGGGAGGAGCGTTGAACCAAGGTACATACCGGTTGTCTCCATAAAGGTCCTGCCTGATACCAATACCATACTCAGGAATCATGTTACGGTAATTACTGCCATACCAGGTAAACTTCAAATTAAAACATTCATCAAGCGGATAAAAATACTGATGAGGTGCAGGAAACAAAGCAAGACTACCTTCTTTACCAACGCCAATGATCGTCCGGTATTTAACAGCAAGGTCAGTACTAACCGATTGCCGGACCGGCTTTGTATCCTGCAGTTTATTGAGCGGATCAGACCACACTAATTTTTCCCAATCAAAAGTCTTACTTACAAGTCCTGCATCATAAACAACGGCTGTTGAGTCAACTTCAGTTGACATAACAGCCGCTATATTAAATAAGGGGCTTCCATTATACAAGGTAATCTGAATATCACCACTGAACCTGTCTGCGCTTATCTTAGAAACGGTAATGATCGTTCTGGAACCCTCCGAAGATACACTGGCATTTGTTTTATTAATACTTGCAACATAAGACTGGAAAGGCTTTAACGGTACCCTGTCAAAAAAAATATTCCAGCCATTTTGTGAGATCAAATCTCTTTTTCCAATCGTAACCACAAATGATGGATCAAGGTCTTTTCCTATTTCACGAAATTCCCCCTGGCTACTCATTTGAATACTTTGGAACAAGGGCTTTTCGTTTTCAAGATTCAGTTTCAATAAACCTTTTTCGGTTTTACTAACTTTCCACTGAACATCTATGACGTTATTGGTAACTGAAACAGTAGTGGTGCCTTTTTTATTGAATGAAGAAAGAGTCACAGGTATTTGCGCATTTGCAACAACAGTAGTTAGTAATGTAAGAACGAAGAGGAGTTTTTTCATAAGCAATTGTTAGAATAATAATAATGAACGATTAGTGATGAATTATGAATAATTGTGATTGTATTACAACATACGATTAAGAAGATTATTATAAAAAAGGATTTAAGTAGAATGACAAAAAGCAGGGAATGACCTGTGAGGTTTCTAAAAACCTCACAGGTCATTCCTCTTTTTACTTCGGGGTTTTGTTAAGCATGTACCTCATACCTGATACCTCATACCTATTTATTCCATTTCTTATCCAGCACTTTAATAAAATAACCACCCACCACGCTTCTTGCCTGAAAGCCTACCTGCTTGCCGGTAGTGGTTTCATGCCAGTCGCTTATCGGTACTCTTGATGTTGTTTCTGTAGCGAATTTATATACCGGATCAATCAGGCCTTCAAAAGATGCCGGGTTCTCAGACAAGGTTGCGGTCCAGGTGATCCAGTCGGACTTTGTATACGTTTTACGGCTATCTAACGGCAATCCATAATCGTTTTGCTTTGTTAGATAATAAGCGATCTCCTTATTATAAACTTCTTTAGGAAATAAATGCATGCCTATTATCTTATCCCATACCAGGTTGTATTTCTGGCTCCAGCTATTCTTATTATCAAATGTCAGGGCATAATGATCTCCTGCATCAGCCATGGTCATCCATCGTGTCGCCATATCTTTTGAAATTGCATGGTATTTTGATGCCGTGTCTTTTTCACCCAGCATATCCGCTATCATTGCATAACCACCCAAACCCACAATCGCTTTAACGGAGAGGTTTGCATTTCTCGCAAGGTGACCGGCAAAGTCATCGGTGCATAATTGGTTAGCAGGATCGAAACCTTCCTTAGCCAGGAAGTCAGACCATATAGTTAATGTCTTCCAGTGCTTACGTGCATATTCCGCATTGCCTTCCGCTTTGGCAATGGCAGCGGTTAATATCACCATATTACCACATTCTTCTACCGGCATATCTTCACCATAGGTCTGACCGTTCGCGAGCGGATAGGTTCCAAGATCATGAGACGGAAATGGTTTGGTCCATTTACCACTTTCACTATAGTAATAAATACCGTTCAGCATTCCCTTGAGGAGATCGGGATTGTATGCAAGAAATAACGGAGCAGAAGGATAGGTAATATCCACAGTGTTAATAGAGCCATTACTAAAATTTTCTTTCGATAAAAACAAAATTTCACCCTGCGGACTTTTAACAAGCTTATGAGCGGCTATAGCTTGCCGGTAGGCAATCACACATAGTTTTGCGTAAGCTTCACCACCGGCTTTAAGCGCATCCTCATAAATTGTTTTGTTCACAGATTCACATAGATCCATGATTTTTTTATAATCAGCCGATGCTTTTTTAAATTCGTTTTCTATGGTATATGAATCATCCTTCTTCCACCACGGCCGCAGGTTCTCCTTAAAATACTGAACTGAAAACAGGTCATCGTAACCGATCATGATTGTTTTATCCTGTGGTTCTGAACCAATCATAGTAAGTGGTATTACAGTATTAAGCATGAATTGTTTTCCTTGTTCGCTGGCGGAAGAGGAAGCGGTTGCTGTAAATGAAGTCAAGGCTTTGTCAGCAGCAGATATGCTTTGCACTGCATTCAGAGAATTTGGTGCAGCTACATACAGATACCCCCAGTCTATCCTAACATCATCACCTTTCTTGCCCAACACCGCCTGCTCAACAGTCCCGGCTTTTAATAATGAAAGATCGCCGTTTTTATACTTGGTGGCAATTACCTGTTGAATAGGATTATTAACAGCCAGGTTTGAGGAGGCTCCAAAATACAGCTGCGCATCATGTTGTTTACCATCATTCGATTGCACGCTGAAAGTAATATAGGAAACAGGTCTTGACAGAAGATCAAGATCACTCATTATCAATGGGGATGTAAAAATAACTCCAACATCAACCCCGCCGCAGGCAAACTTGTATGCTGTTTGAGTAGCTTTTACTTCTACGCTTTTTTGAGTTGCGGCTATAACCTGGCTTCCCTTTTTAGCAGGCGGTTGGTCTAAAAGTCCGGCATCTAAAAAAGCGCCTCCTGCGGTATTGGCACAATGAATGGCCAACACATTCTTACCTTTTTTCAACTTGCTTATAACGGCATCGGCTAATGGAAAATTCTGGTACTTACCAGTCCAGCCTTTAGCCTCGTATACCATTTCACCATTGATATAAACTTCCACGTTGTCATCATGGTACAGCTTTAAGAACAGTTTGTTTATATTTACTTTGTTTAACTGAAAGGTGCGGCGCATCCAGATATTCTTACTGCTCCAGATAGTTCTTGCCTGTGTCTTGTTATCTGAAAATGGCGGTACGCCCTGTTTCCAGACTTTATCAACGAAATCAATATTCATCCAGCCTTCAGGAGGAATAGATTCAGTATACTGTACATAATAGGGTTTCTCATCTGCAGTAGCAATCACATTTTCAAATGTTTTTTGTTCGTCACCTAAAAATTTATATACCTGTCCGTCTAGTTTAATCATGCCAAGCAATGATTGTTCAGCACCGGTCCAGTGCTTGGTAGGTGCGGCACTTAATGTATCGTTAAAAGACCAAACACTGAAATAAGGATCGTGTGTGATCAATGGATATGCCGGCGCTTTGGTAACCTGCGCGTATGTAATAACAACAAATTGTAATAACAGAAAAACAGAAATCAATTTTTTCATACTATAGATTGTATAAATTTATAAAGTAATATTTCACATTAGGTCCAAAGCTGATAGCTGACGGCTGATAGCTGATAGCTATTTCCCATAAACCAATTTCCAAACCGTCCCCTTAACATCATCCGAAATATACAACGAGCCATCCGGACCTTGTGCCAGTCCGCATGGACGGTGATTGGCATCGCCTGGATTGAATATATCTTTGCCGGCAAAATTTTCAGCAAACACTTCATAATCTCCGCTAGGCTTGCCATCTTTAAATGGCACAAAGGCAACGAAATAACCACCCTGTTTTAACGGAGCCCGGTTCCATGATCCATGAAATGCAATGAAGGCGCCGTTCTTATATTTTTCTGGAAACATATTGCCGGTGTAAAACAATAATCCGTCGGGCGCCCAATGGCCGGGGAAAGCAGCAACCGGTTTGTCAACCATTTCACAACGGCCCTGCTTCTTAGAATCACCGCCATATTCCGGCGCCAGTATTTTCTTTTGCTGATCCTTATCGTAATAGCAATAAGGCCAGCCATAATTACCGCCGTTCCTTACCATCAGCATTTCTTCTGAAGGAAGTTCGGCGCTTTGCTGGTCAGTATATAACGCAGGGTAGTTATTATGCAGCGCATCTCTTCCATGCTGCATTACAAATAATTCATTCACTGAGTTGTTCCAATCCAATCCCACAACATTACGTATGCCTGTAGCATAACGTTTTCCTTGCCCATAAGTCTGGTTAAGCTGATCGGCTTTGAATTGCCAGATGCCACCTGATGAATCCAGTAAAGGACATGGATCCTGGCCAACAACAGGTTGACCCGGACCAGCTACCTGGCAAACATTTGATGGCGCCCCGATATTTGTATAAAGATTCCCTGCATTATCTACAGCGATCGATTTTGAATTATGCCCGCCTTTATCCCATAGTCCGCTTACGATCAATTCACCTGTTGTATCCGTAACTGTCCCTGTCGGCGACAATTTATAACGATAAATATTTTTGTTGGAAGAGGCATACAGGTAACCATTCTTAATGGTAATGCCGGTGCCGCCATAAGTGGAGAAGCCCGAACGGGTATCGGCTATCCCGTCGCCGTTGGTATCTTTTAAACGTACAATACCGTGGCCATTTTTTGGCCTTGCCAGTTTAACATACACATATCCGTTAGCGTTAACAGCAAGGTGCCTTGCTGAACCCAGTGAATCAGCAAAAACAGTTGCTTTAAATCCTGAAGGAATAGTGATTGCGTTATTGTCCAGCAACTGATGCTGATTTTTTTTCACTATTAAAGTGTCGCTGGCAAAAGACGGAAGCATGTATAAGACCATGCCAGCGATAATTATAGATAAATGTTTGTATCGTTTCATAAGTTTACTATTTAAAAATTTAGGTTATTATAGCCTAACTATAATTTTAAATGCTACTGTTACATGGTAGGATGTTGCTCATAGATAGTCCAGTTTTGCAACTTGTCCGGCCTCTTTGCAGAAAGGATTATTTTACTGTTGGTTGAACCGCTTTCTTCGGAAGGGGTCAGGTAATATTCAGTATCCTTTAATCTTATTGTAAAAGAATTTTTCCCTGCAGGAATAAACTCCCATTGCTGCAGTTTACTGCTTTCATTAATTGGTTGCTGTTCTAAAGAAATACCCTCAGACGGAACCCCACCTATTGGCTGAAAAGTTTTTTTGGTAAAAAGATTGCGCAAATAATAAGTATTGCCTTCTACCTGGGTAAAATCCCAGGTCATACATTTCCAGTTGGTTGGAGAATAAGCTACTATGGGTGTTTCATTTTTATTATTCGCATCCAATGGCCTTAGCAGCATACCTGTCACCACATTCTTAATAGCGAAGGTGCCTTTGATTTCCTGGCTCCATGCAGGAAATGTTAGTGCCAGTGTTATTAATAATGTAAGCATAAAATATCTTGTCTTAATCATATAATATTTTTATTGAAAAGTAGCTGTTTCAAAGTATAAATCTAACGATTGTTTACCAGCCTGTAACCAGTTAACCCATCTAAATACAAATACCCATTAACAATTAACCATTTAATGTCTTTGACTTAAAGAGTTAGTAGTGTTCTTTCGTATTTGAATACAATTAGGTTAGAGATCTTAGAGTCCTTTGTGGGATTTTCTTTGTGTTCCTTGTGGTTAAATTTGGTCTTTGAATCCGGGGGTTTTTTAACCACAAGGAACACAAAGGAAATCCTACAAAGAGCACAAGGGATTGCTCCTATATATGAAGCCCTTAAGTCAACGACATTGATTAATCATTATTTCTTCAGCACCACAGGCCATTCATTTTTATAAACAACAGGATTAATGCACATCACGCGTTTCAGGTAATTATCCCTGCCTCTTGCAGGGCCTGCTTTGTCCTTATCCTGCCAGATAGCGTGGTAGGCAATCCATGAATTACCATCAGCATCTTTAAAAATGGAATTATGACCAGGAGCCAGCCATGTTGAATCTTTCTCCAGGATAGCACTGCTTCCTGACCCGTTAGCTTCACCCAATCTCTCAAAGGGACCAAATGCGTTATCAGACCTTGCCACCATTACAGCATAATTAGCTTTTGTACCACAGCAATTATCGCCCGAATAATACAAAAAGTATTTTCCGTCATGAATATCTACCCAGGCACCTTCAATCAGGTTACTGTAGTTTTTTTCTTTACCTGGCCATACAACAGGTTGAGGGATAGTACCTGGTTTAAAAGCCTTCCAGTCATCGGTAAGTTCCTGAACATTTATGGGTTGAAAATCCGAGCCCCAGTATAATAATTTTTTCCCTGTTTTTGGATCAATGAAGGCCATCGGATCAATATTCTGAAATCCCTTACCGCATATCAATGGCGTTCCTTTGTCAGTAAACGGACCGGTGGGTTTATCAGCGAATGCGACTGCCAGGCATTTACCTGTAGCCGTAT
>JAABUK010007431.1_pt1 | contig 15814 bp, 19 predicted proteins | sample 5559141 | NCBI WGS metagenome assembly JAABUK01 (sample SAMN10711869, study PRJNA513367) | rock metagenome | isolation source: Antarctica rocks | place: Antarctica: Victoria Land, Pudding Butte nord | collected 2016-01-03
TGAGTCGACCGCAAAAGCTCATAATGGAGAGAATTTCGACTACATGTATGTTAGTCGGGAGCCGTCCACGGTTTCGCCAAAAGCCGAAGAACAAGGGGATGGCTGACTTACCATGCATCAGTTGTCGTTCCTGAATGAACTTTGATGGTGCACTGTCATCATAATGATGCCAGATTGCTCTAGCCTGCGGGTTGTGTTAAACATAGCATGGACGAAGTGGAAAAGCCCGGCTTACGTCACTGCCGATGTTGCTGATAAATGTCAGCCTGGAGGATAAACATGATGCCTGGGAACTTGCTTGATTGTCATCAGACCAATACCGGTCAGTAATCCAAGAAGTAGCCACAGCTGGTAGAACTTCATCTCTGAAAGCAGGTCTAAACCGCGTACATCTACATGGTGTGAGTGATGGTCGGCAATGGACTTTGCGTCGCCATTCTGGAACGAAACATCTCCAGGACCAGACTCGGACGATTTTGACAATAGGGAAGACGTTTCTTCTATGCTCGCTTTACGGGTGTCAGGTTCAACCAACCTTTCCGAATCGCTGGGTCCGCCATCATTGTAGGAGATACTTTCAGATCGCGTACCTGGTTCAAAAGACAAGCGCCTAGCACCAAGTTTGCTCTCTCCAGATATAGTGCGCTTGAGCAGAGTTGGAGAGTCAGAGCCGCTTCGTTCGTCCGCATTGGATACTGAAGAGTAGGATGGCACAATTCGTAGAAAGAAAGACCCCACGAAGACCATGGAGAATGTGGCGATGGCTAACAGGAGAAGCAAACCAGCCGTATCGTCAGGGAATGCAAGGGAGGATATGGCCGAGAAATAGAACGCACTCAGGCCAAATGCGGAGAGTGGGAACGCAGTCGCCGTTCCCCGATGATTTGGCCAATTCAGAGCAGCTACGTCAAAATGAGATATGTGCTTTTGGACTGTGCACGGAGTCTCACATGTCTTAATGGAGCCTGCGAAAGCAGCGCAGCCCCCAATTCCTGTCAAAAAGGCAAAGAAACAAAGCCATGGTATTGATATAGAACCAGGACCACCTTCATATGCTAATTGGGGACTCAGAATGATTCATTTCAGGCTCGGGAGCGTTCGCACCTTTGTATATCGCAGAATAGCCCACCCCTAGTGATGTAGCACCTAGTACAGCGCCGGGAAAAGGGCCTTTGTTGTCGACAAGTAGTCCAACAGGAATGCCAGCAGTATACATCCCAAGGTTGCCGAATGTCCCCTATCTTATCTCAGAGCTGCACCGGTTGATTATTCCTCAAGACATAAACTCACTATCAGATTGCTCTGGGTCGACGAAAGCTTCAGCCTCTCAGCGAAGGCTGGAGCCCATGCTGAATAGGCGTACTGTCCATTCAATCAGCACAGGAATAGAGGCGTGCATGATCAGGGGACACACGTTGGTCCCACATGCTAACGAGATTGCTGTAGCGGCGACAACCGACACAATCCTCGCTGTCCTCAACTTGCCGTCGGACATTGTCACTGGATTAGTAGCTTTCCAACGAACACTGACTGGCCACAGACTTGTCCCCTCAGCAGCGACCAACGTCACAAAGCCATTGAGGATCTAACCGTCCTTGCGTTGTACTGCTTAGAATAATCGGGACAGTCGCTGTTTCTTGAGCGTGATACCACGGGCCCTTATCAGTAATTCAAGCAGCGACTTCTAACGTACAACATACTAAAAATAGCAACAACTAGAACTAATTACTGTAGTTATGATCTTATCTAAAGTAAGTAAAGTAAAGTAAAGTACTTACTTTACTTGAGGTAAAGTAATAGCCGCGCCTCCAAGCGCGATGACGCCGCCAAGATCGCATGCATCAAGACCATCAGAGGGACCCTCGATCCGTCACCACGTCTGCAATCACGCAACCCAAAGGCAAAGAAACCACAAACATCGCATTTGATACTATACACCATGGGCGCTCTACTCTCTATACCTCTTTTGGCCATTCCGAGTGTCGGGTCGGTATGTTGCCTTCACACAATGGCTTGTTGCCTTCCACTGACCATAACAGTTAATGACTGTGGGTGCCTCGTGTTGCGGAGCAGCCACCTGTTCTGCAGTATGTAGTGCTTGTGGGAAATTCCAGAGCAGGTGAGAATGTTGTGATCGAAGATCCGACGCATGCTGACGATAGTAAGTATGGCCACTCGAATCGCTTATGCCGTCCTCCTCCTTGTCAACTCCATCATATCATGGCTGATGCTCACACCTTGGGCGCTCAGAAAGCTCGAACATCTCACACTAGACTATATGACTATCACATGCGAAGGAAAGCAATGCTATGGATTTGTGGCAGTACAGCGCGTTAATTTTGCACTCGGTCTCTTCCACTTCGCCCTTGCAGTATCGTTACTTGGTGTCAAGTCATCTCGAGATGGTCGAGCAGCTCTACAAAATGGCTACTGGGGACCTAAAATCATTGTCTGGCTGGCTTTCGTTGTGATGGCCTTCTTTATTCCCGAAACGTTCTTCCAGGTCTGGGGCAAGTACTTTGCGTTGGCCGGGGCAATGATGTTTGTGCTTCTAGGACTCATCCTTCTAGTTGACGTCGCGCATACATGGGCTGAGTTTTGCTTGGAGAAAATCGAGAACTACGACTCAAAGGCATGGAGAAGCGTCCTCATTGGGTCAACGCTGGGAATGTACACGCTCTCATTCGCCATGACCATCGTCATGTACATTTTCTTCGCAAACAGCGGCTGCTCCATGAACCAGGCAGCTATCACGGTACGTTAACGTCGTATGAAGCCTCTGCGGAGCGACATTGACAAAGTGTAGGTCAATCTCATCATCCTACTAATTATCTCTGCCATCTCAGTGCACCCCACAGTCCAGGAATACAATCCTCAAGCTGGCCTCGCACAATCGGCCATGGTTGCAATCTACTGCACTTACCTCACAATGTCAGCCGTCAGCATGGAACCAGACGACCGCCAGTGTAACCCTTTGATACGTGCCCGCGGTACCCGTACCGCCTCTATTGTTATCGGCGCTATAGTTACCATGCTCACGATCGCATATACTACCACCCGCGCCGCCACCCAAGGTATCGCATTAGGCAGTCAAGCGAGCCATTCCTATAGCAAAATCGGCTCCGAGGACGCAGAGCATGGACTAGTAGACACACAACCCTCGTCCTCCCGCCGAGAAATGCGCGCTGAAGCCCTTCGTGCCGCCGTAGAAGCGGGCAGTCTTCCCGCCAACGCACTTGATGATGACGACGATGATAGCGAGTCCAACGACGGCCATGGCGGTAAAGATGACGAGAGATCGGGCACGCAATACAATTATAGCCTGTTCCATGTAATCTTTCTCCTAGCAACATGCTGGGTAGCCACGCTATTAACCCAGAACATCGACTTCGAGACCACGGGTGATTTTGCTGCCGTAGGGAGGACGTATTGGGCTAGCTGGGTGAAGATTGTTAGTGCTTGGGTAGCGTATGGGATTTATACTTGGAGCTTGGTAGCGCCCGTCGCAATGCCAGATCGATTTGGGCATTGAGGGGAGATTTCAGGTGCAAAATTTACTGAAAGGTGGGATATAGTCGGTTGGGGGGCGGCGTTTATCGTGGAATTGGGGCAGTTATTGGGTAGTCAGGTGATAGTTTCCTAGTCCATATGCATGGTGTTCGGAAGGCCATCTGCTGGCATTTTTAGTCCCCATGTATATAGTACATGATAGAAGACAGCACCATCTCAGACTGCGGCTTTCCGTCGCAACTAAGAAGAGCGTACATGAAGACGATTAAATCTAGCATTCGCCGCGTAGTCTTTTAGGTATATCCAAATGCATGCAACTCCACCACCAACACGGCGTCGTAGAACACATCCGTCAGTGACAGGGTATTGAGGATTATAAGCCTAGCCACATACTTCTGATTGAAGCAAGCTAACATGAACCAGAAGAAACTTGTGATAGTGTTACAGTTATCCCAATCACAGCTCAGCAGAGCTAACATTAAGTATTATCATCATGGTGTCATCGGAGCTGATGGAGTACCGGTATGGCAGGGTGGTCGGATCTCATTAATTGCTATCATTGGTGAGAATGCCGAGCAGGAGGTTGGCATTACGAATCAGTTATTGTGAGAGTCAGGGGTGTGACCCATTGCTGAACGAGATTTGATGCGGCTCTGGATATTGGGGTCCATTCGACAGCCGAGCTCTCTTCGAAGGCGGTCGTTCCCCCCTCAAGTCTGCAACTTCATGCTCAAGCTCCTCAATTTTGTGCATCAGTTCCTGCTCGCGGCGTTGTGATTGTTCGAGTAGTTGCCGGAGCTGGCTGTCGGAGCCGGGCGGGACCATCTCAGCTTGAGGTGCCCCACCTTGTTCGTACTGGGTGACGGTCCCTCGATACAAGTCGTTGATGACTTCCAGCTCACTAACACGCGTCTTTAGAGCGGTATTGGCCTGCAGGAGCCCTTCATATGTTTGGGGAGGCTCGAGGTTACGATCGTTGAAGGATGATGAAGAGCCGGGTGAGGGATGGCGTAGATGAGGCGGAGCAGGAGACTGAAAGGCGTTCTCAGCAAGTGAGACGCCGTCAAATAGGTGCTGTGGAGCGATGTTGGAAGGATGACGAAGGGCAGGTGTCTCAGTCCGCGAGACCGGTGAAATCGAGCGGTCGGAATCACCGGAAGAGGGCTTGTGCGAGACTTGTCTATGACTGAGCGAACCAGGAGGGGGAGTGCCAGCGTCGGATTGAGATACTGGAAGGCCGTTGCCATCAAAGAGGGACTATTTTTCACCATTGTAAGAGCGCGTTTTGTGCAAGGTGAGAGGACAGGGAATCGCACCTTTCGCTTCTGACCTTGACCAGCACTCTTCACGCGATTGCGAGACTTGATAATGTCTGTTTTGAGGCTGATCGGTCGAGGCGTGCCATGAAGCTTAAGGAAGAGGCCACAGGCATTGCATAACACCGAGCCCATCTCATCGCGACGCCAAAGCGGAGTGGTTGAGGTCGTGCAATTTTGGCATACGGGCTGTAGATTACCATGCTCGCGGTCAGCGTATGAAGCCATGGTTTTCGCGCATGAATATTCTTTCTTATCAGGAGGTAATAAACTGATAATCAAAGAGAGTTGCGATAAGATGGGAAGCACTGCGGCAAGTGCGCTAGCGTGCGGAGGGGAGTCGGCCAACTCTTACCATTCCTTGACCACCAGTTGTCACTCCTAATGATGGGGAAGCATAAGTCATGTTGGGGCCTGCATCATTTTGATATGCCCTAATGAGCAAAAGAAAAATCGGTCAGCCTTTGGTTTTGCTCTCAACGCGTGCAATTACGCATGTGTTTCATCATGGCGCAACCCGCACAAGATCCAATTTTAAGCAGCATCATGCAAAATGATAGGACGATGCCATACCTGAGATGAGAGGAAGGGGCTGGCGCGACCGAAGCCAGCGCGGAGAGAGATGCGGCTGGGGTTGAATCGGAGTCGGCAGTAGCATTGATGTTGGCTATTTGGTGTTGTTGCTCAGCCCGATCGTGTACGGGGAGACAACCCTCGGTGTCTGTTGACGAAGCCGTTCTTGACGTGGGCAGATCGGAGATCTGGGATGTAGGAGGCGGTCGAAAGATTGGGTCAAAGGGGGGTGCCCGGTACAACAATGGTGCTGATGCTGAAGCCGTGACTGCGGTTGGTGGTCGTCCAGGAGGAGACCTTCTATTTCGAAACCTTCGTAACGGGGCGAATTCAGCAGAGCGACTGAGTGGATGTTGAGATAGTGAACAATGTGCAACGGTAGGGCGGTCCGAAAGAGTAGGAGCACGCGGAACGTGTTTTGTAGAGAGGGCCGTTGGTAGATAGGGTTGGGAAGGAGCAATTAATGATTTTGAACCATGTAAGGCTAGAGAGACGTAAAGAAGTACAATGTATGAATGATTGATTAGATGTGACTATGATGTGGAATTGAATGAGAGCGCTCCCTCGGTAATATATTTTCTGGCGATAAGGTAAGGGGATAGAACTATCCAAAGGACGGGAGGGCTCTAAACTGCAACCCCCAAGGCGCGATCCGTACCCCGTCGGCTCATTTCCGATGCAGCTCCCCTTCAGCCGAGCTAGTGTCTGCACGTTTTTCTATTACGGAGCAGCGAATGTGGAGTATTAAATGTCGATCGATGCTGTTTTACTATTGGTAGGAGCAAATGTACACAAAGTAAAGTAGCCAGCGCAACTAGTTCCAAAGGGATTCACCAGGTAGTATCGGGGTAAAAGACGTCAGTCGTCGACCCCAACATATTGCTCACCCCAGATATCCGGAGCCGGCATGCCATGGCCACGGTCAAAGCCCTTGAGGGCCGCACTGTTCATCAAATTCAATCTGGGCAAGTCATCGTAGACTTGTGCTCTGTGGTAAAAGAGCTGGTGGAAAATAGCCTGGATGCTGGAGCCACGTCCATCGAAGTGCGCTTCAAAAATAGTGGTATTGATTCCATTGAGGTTCAGGACGATGGCGTTGGAATTGCTAGCGCGAATCACGAGACTATCGCCTTGAAGCATTATACATCGAAGTTGTCAAGCTATGACGATCTTTCCTCTCTCCAAACGTTTGGCTTTCGGGGCGAAGCTCTCTCCTCTCTTTGCGCTCTTGCAAAGTTCTATATCACGACCGCTCCTGCAGATGAAGCTCCAAAGGGTACCAGACTCGACTTTGACGTATCCGGGAGACTGCAGGATACGCGAGTTGTCGCAAGCCAGAAAGGTACCACCGTTGCTGTGGAAGATATCTTTAGGAACCTACCGGTTCGACGACGGGAGCTTGAGAAAAACCTCAAAAGGGAGTATGGAAAAGCACTGGGGGTCCTCCAGGCGTATGCTTGCATTAGTACCCAGGCAAGAATCTCGGTCAGCAACAAGATGGCCAAGGGCAAAAAGATTATAGTCTTCGCAACTAGATCAAGTGCAACCACGAAGGAGAACATTGCAAATGTCTTCGGCGCCAAGGTTCTGCCAGGATTGGTCACTATGGACCTGAGCTTCGAGATGCGGCCAACAACGACCTCTAGCCAGCTGTCTTATCCACAGTAAGCCACGTTTCTCTGGATGCATGAACATCACGAGTGCTGACCTTCAAGGAACAAACAGGTACGCGTGATCGGTCATGTTTCCAGGCCTAGTTCTGGCGAGGGGAGACAGGCCCCTGACCGCCAGATGTTCTTCGTCAATGCTAGGCCTTGCGCTTTACCTCAAGTTGCCAAGATCTTCAATGAGGTTTACAAGTCTTACAATGCCTTACAGTCGCCGTTTGTGTTTTCAAATTTCAACCTTGACACGGGTAAGTGGTATGCAGAGAACAGGTGCTTCCTTGCTGACAACGATAGATGCGTACGATGTAAATGTCTCGCCAGACAAACGAACAATCCTGCTGCATGAACAGAGCACCTTGCTGGATTCTCTCAGAGTCAGTTCGATTTTGCTTTCCGATGTAATTGAACCTGACCACGATAGGTATCCCTGACCGAACTTTTCGAGAAGCAAGATCAGAGTGTACCGATGTCACAAAGGCCTATCCAAAAAAGATCATCCTTTAAGCAGCTCTCCGTACATCGGGAGGAATCAGGCATCGGTGAGCCGATTATGCGCTCGAAAATCACAATATCTCAGCAGTTCGAAAGAAACGGCGTTGATGCCAACGAGAACGAGGACCAATCGATTGCAAAAAATGAACCTAACGGAGATTCCAATATGGCTCATCTCATCGAGAATGTCGTAGGTAGGGACAGCAAAAAACGCATCAATGGGCCTGAGGTGGCCGCGATCCCCAACATTGGAGCCAAGACATTATCGAAAGACAAGCAAAAGCTGATCCGAAGACTTGGCAAGAATAGTGGCAGAACAGACCAGCCGGACGAATATGAAGACACTCGCGAGCTATTAGGAGCTGATGCTATGGGTAGAAGCTCCTTGGTGGCAGTCGACGACTTCAATGAGAGAATTGCAGAACAGCAACCCGCGGCCGTAGCAAAGCCCAATCATTTTTCCGATGAGGAATCTGAAAAGAATTTATCTAACAAAAGACAAGTGGCGGAGCTACCATCCTCAGGTGCAAATTCGAATGCTTTTGATCACAGCTATCCAAGACGTAAGCTCCCCAATGTTGCGACTGTAAGGGTTGGCTCAGAGGAAACAACTATTGTGCTTGGACCTTCCTCGCTAAAACTAATCAAGTCAAACACGACTACACCAACCCCTGTAACCCCCAAGAATCATGCAAATGATGCTTCGCTGGATAAGTTTAGCAGCAGCATGAGTACGTTCGCCGCCCCCGGGAGCGAGCTGAGCAAAACAGTCGGATGGCCACATAGTAAATCTCGCGTCGCTATAGATTACTCGGGAAATAGCCCTGAGAGCGAGGTGCTTGTGGGAACCTTGAGAACTGATCCTCGGTCTCCGGACGATGAATATTACCGAAAGTCCACTGTCGACGATGGATCAGATGCTGAGGACCTTTCTTCCCATTCGGGCCAAAATCCACTATCATGGGACGCCAAGTCCAATGGTGAATATGTAGAGGAAGAGGATTGGAAGGCCAGGGAAGATGCCAAAGTCGCCGAATTAATCAAGCAAGCCGAAGAAAAATCCGCAATACCCTCACAAGACAGCAGAAAGCGTGCGCATCAGATACTGAAGGGGGCTGGACAGAGAGATTCCACGGCCCACTTGATCCAAATGATTGACGCCTCGGTTGAGAGGATTGAAACGCAACTAAGCAGACTGTCAGACGCCATACGACGAACACATCAAGCATCTGATCTGCCAGTTTTAGAGACGTCTGCTGCCGCTGCTGAATCCTCTCCGGAAGAGCGCCTTTCCTTGACAGTCTCGAAGACTGACTTTGCCGACATGCACATATCTGGCCAATTCAATCTCGGTTTCATTCTAGCTACCAGAAACAACGCAGATCTTTTTATAATAGATCAACACGCTTCTGATGAGAAGTACAACTATGAGCGCCTTCAAGCTAATACTGTCGTACAAAATCAACCTTTAGTTAAGGCCCGCACTCTCCGACTAACGGCCATTCAGGAGGAGATTATTCTCCAACGCAACGAGGCTTTGCTCAATAACGGTTTCTTGGTCGACGTGGATACTAGTGGTGATTGCCCAGTAGGCCAGCGCTGCAAGCTCATTTCTTTGCCCATGAGCCGAGAGATCACGTTTGACATCACCGACCTGGAGGAGCTTATCTCACTACTGGCTGATAGTCCTGCCTCCCCATCGACAGGAACTGTACCCCGGCCAACCAAAGTTAGACGTATGTTTGCGATGAGAGCGTGTAGAAGCAGCATTATGATCGGAAAAACATTGACACTAAAGCAAATGGAGTCGTTAGTAAGAAAGATGGGCCACATCGATAAACCTTGGAACTGCCCACATGGAAGACCTACTATGAGGCACGTCTGCGGGCTAGACGGGTTCGAAGAATGGAACGAGGGTGATGGTTTAGTGGGAACGGAAGAGGAAAGAGAGACGGTAAAATGGGAAAGCTGGCACATGGAGAGACAAGCGGGGACAAGCGGAGAAGACCAAGATAAAGATGCACAAATTAGGGGGAAATTTGCGGCGAGTGAGGATCGGGGGGACGAGGAGGCTACAACACCAGATGAGTGACTATGTTATCGCACTATGCCAATGATCTACTCCACGCTTGCCAGCTGGCTACGCCCTTTATCTGCATATTCAAACCTCTAACAGCGACGTACGATCGCTTACATCCAAACCCTAGTATCGCCTCTTCCTTCCTCCATAGCCTTACCGCTCACCTCCCTTGCACGGACACCTCCCGTGGGCAACATCCCCCCCTGTCGCACTTCAATCCCACTTCGACTAATTACTCTTCCGCCCCCGCCCATCCCAGAGTTGCCCATACCGCCCCAAGCTCGTGCCTTGCCGATGCCTATTAGGCCTGGGCCTGTTTCCCAAGTTCCTTGCCGAACAATTCCTGTCCCAGGCGTCAATGCACGCTGTTCCACGTCTTGACGCCGCTTCTGTTGTTGGATAGGTGGTGTAGGCGGATTCATGTTCAAAGGTTTGGGAAGTTCGTTCTCGTCATTCGCTGTGTATCGGAACGGCGAAGTCTGCGAAAGTAGCCGGTAAGAACGCTTGTCGCGCAGGTGTTCCACTTCTCTGGGAGGAGATGGTAAAGGTGATGGAGACGGTGAGGGGTGGGTTATCCAGTTGCTATCTGGTAGAGATGGAGCTATAGAGCGAGGACGAGTTGATGTGGGCTGACTCGTCGTAATAGTGGTGGTGGTATTGGACGAGTATATCGATGATGAGTTGGTAGGAGAGCGGCTTACGTTGGTCTCTGGAGCTTTCTTGATGGGATCTTGCTCTATAGGCAAGGATTGGATATCACTGCAGGGGGTGTGGGAGGTTGGTTGGTTATGGTACTGACTCTGAACCGTGATGCGAGACGAGCGGGGAGAGGGCGCTTGGGTATAGAACGGGCCCTTGATATTGGTCTGCGAAGAACGGTGAGCAGGAGGTTGGTCGTAAAATGGCTTTACTGAGGGATCGCGCTGAGGATCTTTAGCACTAGAAGCTGGATGTGAGACATCCGCGATGTTCTCAAGCGAGTCGTTCCGGGTGTGCATAAACGGCACCGTTCGAGAAGGAGGTATCAGAGGATCCTCAGGCTTCGAGTCGCTCCTGCTAGCTAGTGTTCCAGTAGTAGCTTGACTCATGCGGTTATCCAGCAATGACAATTCGGATTTATTGCGCTTATGTCGGGACGTCAGATTGTCCTCGAGAGGATTCATATCCGGTGGAAGTCTGGCGATTTTACGAAAGATCACTCCCAAGTAAATCGAAATAATCATTGACACGAGATGGAGGCTGCCACTGACCACACTGATTAGGAACGCAGAGTAAGTCATCCTTGTGGTAGCCCCATCGCTACCAAAAAGTGTCGTCCAGTGGCCCGTGGCATTGACCGGTTCAATGTATTCTGTTCGAGAAATCAAGGCTGTGAATACAAGAAATGGGATCAATACTACATCGATAATCGCTGCAAAAACCATGTAACTAGCCGAAGACGAAGGGGTGCGTCCTTTAGATGAGCGAGCAAGATGGTAGATAGCGTAAGTTGTGTGCAGAATTGCGACACCAGGCTACAAGACGTTAATCAGTGCTGATGGATCCTAGGCTTCATTGCGTGGCCACATACTGGTACCCTTATAATCCACCCAGTCGTAGCATCGGTTCCTTTGATACATATAACACAAAACAACATTCCAACTGCGCCCAAGAGCTCACATATACGCAGGAACAGCTGAGTCAATCGGGTCCAAATGACTTTTGACTTCGTCTTAGGGCTCATTGGTTTGTAGTTGAGGTTGCCATAGGGGCTAGCACTTCATGAGTGGGCATTTCGCATGGAGAGGGAATTGTCCAACCTACACGACAAAATAAGAGTCTGGATGTCTGTTGAACTCTTTCGAATTGATCAGAGGGCCATCAGCCTTCGGTCTTTGGCTTGGTGCAGACCAACTTGCTTGAGACGCAGCTCTTGGATTGAAGTCCTTCCCGGTCGCACCAACGAATGAGTACTTTGCCGGATGATCATACAAGAAGGGCGGGTCGATCCCCATAATGTAATTCGGCCGAATTCAAATCAGAGCATCCAGATTGAATACAATTTGCAAGCACTGTGTCACAGTAGGATCAGCGAGAGCAAGGACGACCTTCATCTTTTTTACATCAGAGACCCTAGTATGTTGCCTGTTTGTTTGAATATAATTACTTGGCACCTCGGCTCCAATGGCATGACAACAGCGGTTAGGGCTGCATATAGGCCAGAACGGACACAGTCGCTGACAGGGTCCACACCAAAATCCTCCGCTACGTATCCCATACTCTGGTGATAAGTCACACCCCCACTAAAACTCCGAAGTTAACCTCTAGGGGCTAGACGCGCTTATCATCTAATCTTATGAAGGCTAGTTTGCCCAGCCGTTAAGCCTCAAAAGGTTAACTTCCGAAAACTTAATGAGGGTGTGACTTATCACCAGAGCATGGGATACAGCGATACTAAATCAGTAAGGGCAAAATTGAGCGTGGACTTTTAAATGATAAGGAACGAGCGTTGTGCGCCAAAGATGTGCAGGTAAACATACATCGCCCCGTACAAAAGTCTGCCAAGCTGTGGCTCCTGTTCGTACTGGAGTCGCAATTAGCCACAGCTTGCGGGGCAGATATGTGCTCGCGCACAACGCCCGTTTCTTACCGTTTGAGAAGACCTGAATGCATGTATACTAAGCTTAACTTAACCTTTTAAGATAGTGTTATAATACATAGCAGTTGAGGTGGAGTGCTTATATTTAATTTAAAGCTCTTCAGTATTGGACCCTGTGAGCCCTCCCGCTCGGAAGTCTTTTAGTGGCGTGGGCCTGTGATTTTTCATCGTCTCCTGTGTCCCCCTACTGCTCGTCCAGATGAGCAGCGCGATACGAGCTGTCAACTCCCAAAGCAGCTGGCGTACAAGCTTTCGGAGTTCCTCATTGAGGCTTCCCCCATTCACTTTTCCCAAATGTTACAGCAGCCATATCGTCAAAGATGGGCGGCCGTTTCGCATGGCCGTTCTTGGCTCGGGGCCTGCAGGCTTTTACACTGCTTACAAGGTGATGTCAAGTATCGAGAATGCAATTATAGACATGTATGAGTGCCTCCCAGTACCCTTTGGGCTGGTGAGATATGGCGTTGCGCCCGATCATCCGGAAGTCAAGGTAAGTGGCGATATGATCGTTCCGCTTAGATTCACCATCATACTCTGGGGGTTTGTATTGTCTGATTTATGGGTCTCTAGAATTGCCAGGGCAAGTTTGATGAAGTTGCTTCCTCGCCCAATTTCAATTTCATTGGCAATATTGAAATTGGTAAAGGCTTGCCTCTAGCGTCCCTCAGGGATCATTATAATGCTATCTTATTTGCTTATGGGGCCACGCAAGACCAGAGACTTGGAATACCAGGTGAAGACAGCTTGAAGGGTATCTACTCCGCACGTGACTTCGTGGGCTGGTATAATGGGCTACCAGAACATGCTGGATTGGCACCAGACCTGGAGTCTGGCAATGAAGCAGTCATTATTGGGCAAGGAAATGTCGCTCTTGACGTCGCAAGAATATTGTTGAGCGGGGTCGATAGTTTGCGGAATACTGACATGACAGACTATGCTCTTGCTACTCTCTCCAAAAGCAGAGTAGAACGAGTACGTGTTGTAGGTCGAAGAGGTCCAATGCAGGTACGCATCTAGCCTCTGCGCTTTATCATTCAAGTCATGGAGTTGACGGGTTAAATGCTAGGCTTCGTTCACCATAAGAGAAGCTCGCGAGCTCCTAACACTCCCTTCTGTGTCATTTGAGCCCATCGATCCAACTCTATTCCCACCAAACGTAGCAAATCTCCCAAGAACACCAAAACGTCTTACACAACTATTGTCAAAAGGCTCAACGACCCCCCCAGCACGAGCACAGAAGTCATGGTCGCTAGATTTCCTCCTTTCACCAAAATCTTTCAACGCCTCTCAGGCAAATGCCAATCACCTGTCTTCAATCACCTTCGCGAAAACTAGACTACAGGGTCCAGATATACATGAGCCATCCGCGAAAGTCTCATCATCTATGGAAACACTCTCAATGGAGACTTCGCTAGCTTTCAGGAGCATTGGTTACAAGTCTGGGGATATAGATGGTATGAAAGACTTAGGCATAGACTTCGATATCAGTCGAGGCATCATCCCGAACGATTCTAACGGACGTATCACCAAGCTTTCAGCAGACGGAACACGAATCCCGGGCATGTATTGCTCCGGCTGGGTAAAGCAAGGCCCAGCAGGCGTTATTGCAAACACTATGGAGGACGCCTTTGGTACTGCGGAAGCCATCGCTCGGGACTGGGAGGCTCGGCAGCCTTTCATGGCTGGGGGCCAAGGCTGGGGCGCTTTGAAGGAGGAAGCACGTCAAAGAGGCTTGAGGAGCGTTAGCTGGGATGAGTGGAAGATCATTGACGCTGTCGAGAAGAAACGAGGCACCACGAATAGAAAAGAGCGCGAAAAACTCGCTAGTATCGAAGAGATGCTCGAGGTCTTGGGTTAAGTTGAAAGCAACCAAGGATAGGGTTTGAGAAAAGCGGGATATCCATGTCATTGACATGGGATGATTGCGTATTGGAAGACTTGTGTAATGGAGATTGTCAAGCGCAGAAAGAGGGTATGTTTAAGAAATTCTTTACTAACTATCATGAATGATGCGCTGCATGGTACCATCTGATTAGGTCCTTAGAATTGCTTTTACTAGTATAAAGGGGATATTATAGGGTAATACTACTATTACAACCCTTTTACCTGTAAATACGTCCCCCCTAATAGGGCTTAGCGCGGTCCAGGCTAGGTAACGCGGTAGTACCTTAGGGGAAGAACGTTAGGGCTAAGTCTAGGGGGCTACATTAGTAATTCAGGGATAATAGCCCTTACAGCTAGAGGCGGCTAGAAGCGCTTAGGAATATTAAGTATAAGTACTAGCTCTTAGATACTAAGAGCGTAGTTTAGTAATATTATATTATAAGATATAAGATTAATAACTTTTATTATTATATATATATATATAATCATTCTTATAAACCTTAATTATTATAATATAACTTAGTTACATGATAAGTCTTAGTATAGATTACTTAGTACGTATATACCTTACCTATAACTATATAAATAGATATTATTATTATTATTTATTTATTTATATAACGTATTTATATCTTTATCTATAATAAATAGTAGTAATACTAGATAATCTAGTCTAGTATTATAATTATATCTATTTACTACACTTAATACCTAACGTTTAGGCTATTACTTAGAAAGATAGAAACCTATTATAAGAGCGAATCCCTTAATATTTAATTATAATAGGTACTCTTTATTATTAATAAGCGATCCTTTTAGTAGGCTAGTCGCTATACTAAAGAAAGCTGAAAAACGACAGGTAATAATAGAAGAAGAAAGCCCGCCAGCGTTTATATTAAGATAGGTAAAAGGTAGCGGAGAAGGTAGTAGAGATATAAGTAGAGAACTTATCCTTAGCTAGTAATATACTAGCTAAGATATATCCTAAATCCCTAACTTCTTTAACAATTAAGTAAATAGTCTTATATTACTATTTTCGGGTATACTAGGCTAAAAATTATAATAGTATTTTAGTTAATATTAATAGTAATATCTAATTCCTAGTATTAAGTATCCTAGTTAATTAGCCTTACTTCCTCTACTAAAATTAGGTATAAAGTAAGAGGATTAGTTATAGTAGTTTTAAGAGTAGAAGTAATACTATAATAATATATATTAGTAATTCGGGAACCCCCGCCCTAGCGGCCCTAGAGGCCCTAGAGGCCCGTATAGGTATATATAGGCCTAGGAGGTTATTAGGCTAGCCCTAATAGGAAATTAATATATTTTAGCGCGGTATTATAAACTAATACTATTAGGGCTAGCCTAATAACCTCCTAGGCCTATGTTAGGCCCTAGTATACATACGCCTTATACGCTACTATATAGCCTACTCGATAGACCTTCCTTCTAAATACGGGGTAGTATTAGTATAATATTAGGCTAGGTCTTAGTAGATATATATCTACTAGGCCCTCCCCTATATTTTCCTAAGTTCCTTAGAGATTAGTTTTAATATATATATTACCTAAGATATTAATATACTATACCTTATATTAAATTATATTATTTAACTTTATATCTTTTATATATCCTAGCCGCTAGCTTAGAGCTA
>JAABUK010007433.1_pt1 | contig 15811 bp, 14 predicted proteins | sample 5559141 | NCBI WGS metagenome assembly JAABUK01 (sample SAMN10711869, study PRJNA513367) | rock metagenome | isolation source: Antarctica rocks | place: Antarctica: Victoria Land, Pudding Butte nord | collected 2016-01-03
CGCCGTTCGGGCCGATGATGCTGACGAGCTCGCCCTGTTGCACGTCCATGCTCACGTCGTCGACGGCCAGCAGGCCGAGGAAGCGTTTCGACACCCCGTCCAGGGAAAGCAGCGGCGCCGTCATGCCGTCGCCTTTCGTCGGCGCCGGGCCAGCAGCGAGTCGATCGCTCCCGCCAACCCGCGCCGGAAGAACAGCGACGCCAGGACCAGCACCGCTCCCAGCACGATCAGGTTGGACCCGGGAACGTAGGCGCCCAGCGCGGCACGCAGCCAAGACTCCAGCGGTACGATCAGCAGCGCCCCGAGCAGGGGTCCATAGGGCGTCCCGACCCCGCCGATCAGCGCGATCAGGGCAAAGCGCACCCCCACATCGGAGAGGGTCAGCAGCGTGGGCGGGTCCACGACGCGCACATACATCATGAACAGGCTGCCGCCGATCGCGGTGAGCCCGGCGCTGACGGCGAAGGCGCGAAGCTTGGTGCCAAGCACGTCGATGCCCGCCGCCTGCGCCGCCGCCTCGTTGTCCCGCACCGCTTGCAGATAATAGCCGAGCCGGCTCCGCAGCAGCAGCAGGCTGACGACCAGGCAGAGCAGCAGGAAGCCCAGCATGATCCAGACATAGGCGATCCGACCGGGGAAGATCATGTTCGCCCAGCCGGCGCGGAACGGAACGCGGATGCCCTGCGAGCCGCCGGTCACGCTCTCGAAGTAGTTGGCCAGCACGAACGCCACCTCGCTGAACGTCATCGTCGCGATGGCAAAGAACGGGCCGCGCAGGCGGAACGCCGGCCAGGAGATCGCCACCGCGGTCGCCGCCGCGAGCAGGGCGGCGGGCAGCAGCGACAGCCACGGCGACAGCCCGACCCAGAGGACCATGTTGGCGGTCAGGTAGGCGCCCTCGGCGAAGAAGACGCCGTGGCACAGGGAGAACTGGCCGCCGAAGCCGCCGATGATGTTCCACGCCGTCGCCAGCCCGGCGAACAGCAACGTCGTGGCAAGGATGTTCAACGAGAAGTTGTCGCCCGCCTCCACCAGCGCGAGCCCGGCCAGCGCCGCAGTGGCCAGCGCCAGCACGGGCAACTCGTCCATGAAGCGGCGAACCTTATTCCTGGGCACGAAGACCCATCTCCTCGGCCCCGGCCTGGCCGAACAGCCCGGTCGGGCGGACCACCAGAACCAGGATGAAGATCACGAACCACGCCGCCTGCTTCAGCACGGGGTCGAGATAGAACCCGGCCAGCGACTCCGTGATGCCGATCAGCAGGCCGCCGATATAGGCGCCCGAGACGCTGCCGAGCCCGCCCAGCACCACCACCGCAAAGGCCGCCAGGATGAAGTTGCCGCCGATCTGCGGCGACAGCGTAAAAATCGGCGTCAGCAGCGCGCCCGCCACCCCCGCCAGCCCGGCGCCGAACCCGAACGTCAGCATATACGTGCGCTCGACATCGATCCCCATCAGCCGCGCCGCCCGCCGGTCCTGCGCCACGGCCCGCACGGCCCGGCCAGCCATGGTGTGCCGCAGCGCCCATTGCAGCCCGGCCGCGACCAGCGACACGGCGACCAGCGCGATCACCCGCGCCACGCTGACCTGCACCGGCCCGATCGCGAGCGTCAGCCCGGAAACCGGTGTCTGGATGCTGATCGCCTGCCCGCCGGTCGCCGCCAGTACGACGTTCTGCAGCAGCATCAACAACCCGAACGTGGCGAAGATCTGCATCGTCGGTTCGTTCTGCAACGGCTGCAGCACGAAGCGCTGCACGCCCATGCCGAACACGAACAGCAACGGGAACACCAGCACCAGGCCCAGATAGGGATCTATGTGCAAAACAGTGTAGGCGACCACGGTCGCATACATGCCCAGCATCACGAACTCGCCCTGGGCGAAGTTCACCACCCGGATCACGCCGAAGATCAGGTTCAGCCCGATCGCGACCAGGCTGTAGATCCCGCCGAGCAGCAACCCGGCGAGCAGCACCCCGGCGAAGCTGCTCAACGGTCCGGTCCGTCAGCCCCGCGCCAGGCCGACCAGCTTGCCGCCGGCAGGAACGGCCTCCGCCGGATAGACCGTCACCACGGTGCCGTTCTGCCACTGGCCGACAATCGGTTTGGCGCGCGTGTTTTGCATGTTCGAATCGAACTTCACGCCGAAGCCGTTCGGGTAGCTGCCCAGCTTCTTATCCAGTTTCAGTGCTGCGGCCCGGACCTTTTCGTGCTCGGTCGACCCAGCCGCCTCGATGGCGTCGAACATGACCAGCGCGCCGGTATAGGCGGTGAAGTTCTGCGGTGCGATCGGGTCGCGGTTGAACATCTTGCGGTAGGCGGCGAGGTATTCCGTGCCGCCGGGCCCGTAGGCGGGGTTGATATCCCAGCGCGGGAAGGTCGCCACCAGGATGCCCTCGAGGTATTCCTTGCCGAGCGAGTCGCGCGTCTCGAACGTGTCGGAGGCGCCGGTCAGCACGATCGCCTTCGGCTTGAAGCCCTGGTCGCGCGCGGTGCGCAGCATCAGGTTGCCGTCCGCGGTGTAGCCCGTGTTCAGCCAGACATCCGGGTTCGCGTTCTTCGCGCGCAGGATGATGTCGGTCTGGTCGATCGCCCTGGCGCTATAGGCGTTCACGCCGACGATCTGCACCCCGGCCTGGCGCAGCCCGGCCTGCTGGTCCTTGCCGATCGTGGTGCCGTAGATCGAATCTTCGTGCTGGACCCAGACCTTGAGGTCCTTCGGCGCGGCGCCGAGGCCTTTCGCGACCAGGTCGGTGATGGCAAGCACCGACTCGGCCGCGAAATCGGCCGAGTTCGGGCCGGAGCGGATGAAGTTGGGCAGCCCCCGCGCCGTGAGCTGGGCGGCGAGCGCATTCGTCTCCCAATACAGCTTGTTGTTGTTCAGCGCGGCTTCGCTCGCGGCGTCCGCTACGGCGCTGATGAAGGTGCCGATGAATGCGTCCACGTTCCGCGCCAGCTGCTCGACCGCCGCCATCCCCTCCTGCGGGCTGCCAGCGTTGCCGCGCACGATGCTGACCTGCCGGCCCAGGAGCCCGCCCTTCTCGTTCCGCATCGCGGCGGCCAACTCGTACCCGCGGGTCGTCTCGTCGCCATAGAGCGCCGGGCCGCCGCTATACGGGTTGATCGCGCCGATCCGGATCGGATCCGCGCCCCAGGCGGCTCGCGCCGCCAGCCCGGCCGCGCCGGCCGCGCCGGCCGCAATCGATCCTGCCATTCCGATGAAGACGCGCCGTTCCATGTCAGTCCCTCCCAGGACTATATCGTTGAGCGAACCTTACGGACCGCCCGCCCGGCCTGTCGAATCATCGCGGCGGGGTCGGCCATAACCGGGGATGATGGCTCAACGCAGGGCGATGGCGCGCACCTCCTTGGCCCGCGCCGCCCCGGCGCTCAGGATGAAGCTGAGGTCGGCGCCCGAGGAGACGTAGCGGGCGCCCGCCAACACCAGCTCCTCGATCAGCTTCGGCTTGCTGGCGAGGCCGCCCACCCCGGTCGCCTTGCCGTGCTTCCGGCAGGCCTCGATCACCCGCGCATAGGCGTCCCTAACCTTTTGATGCTCGAACTGCCCGTCGATCCCCATGTCGGCGCAGAGGTCGTTGGTGCCGATCATGACGATGTCGACGCCCTCCACCCCGGCGATCTCGTCGGCGCGGGCCAGCGCGTCGGTCGTCTCGATCATGGCGACGACGGTGGTCTCCCGGTTCATGACCGCGCGCGCTTCCGGCAGTGGCCAGTTCCGGAACCGGAGCTGCGGCGTGCCGATGGAGACCGAACGCTCGCCGAACGGCGGGAATTTCGCGCCCCGCACCACCGCCCGCGCGTCGGCGGCACCCGAGACATGCGGCGCGATCACGCCCATCGCGCCCCCGTCCAGCACGCGGCTGACCCATTCCGAGGCGTGGCTCGGGACGCGGACGAACGGGGTGACGCCCACATCGAGCGCGGCGATGCAGATTTGCGACGTGGTCTGCATCGAGAAGGAACAATGCTCGAGGTCCACGTAGAGCGAGTCGAAGCCGCAGGCCTTGGCGACGGTGGCGATCTCGATCGAGTGCACCAGGCGGACGATCATCGATACGGCGACTTCGTCCGCGGCGATGCGCTGCCGCACCTTGTTCTGCACCAGTTCGTCGAGCTCGCTCATCATGTCCCCCGGTTCCGCCCGAACCTAGCGGCCCCGGCCGAGGCGGAACACCAAGCGTTCCGCTTCGGCCCATAAGCCTAGCTGATGGTCGCAGTGCCGACCGGGCGGTTCATGCACTCGTATTGCACGCGGACCAGTTCCGCGAGCCGCATGCTCGTCTTTGTCGGCGGCCGACCGATCGCGTGGATCAGCAAGGTGCGCACCTCCAGGCGCGGCTGGATCGGACGGGCCACCAGGCTCGGCGTATTGGCGCTGCCCAGGAGGAGAGGCTCGACCAGGGCGATGCCGGCGCCCTTCGCCGCCAGGATGAACGCCGTCATGGAGTAGTTGACCTGGATGCGGTGGTTCGGCGCGATCCGGGCGAGCCGGAACGCCTCCTCGACCGGCTTGCCGATCGGGGTATGCGGCGCGTAGGTGATGATGTCCTGTCCGGCCAGCGCTTCGATCGGCACGCAGTCCAGCCGTGCCAGCGGGTGGCTGCTCGGCATGATGGCGGTGATCTCGGAGGCTTTCAGCTCTTCGGCCTCGATGGCCGGATCACGGGCCGGGGCATAGCACAGGCCGAAATCGGCCTCACGCCGGGCGACGCGGTCGATCACCTGCGCGCTCGGCAGCGCGTGGATGGCGACGCGCACTGCCGGCCGCCTATGCACGAACTCGGCGACGGCCGCGGCAAGCGGGCCGTTGGCGGCGGCGAACGTCGCCGCCACGGTGATCTGTCCCAGCCGCCCGCCCACGAGGTCCTGGGTGATGCGCGTCACCGTGTCCACGCGCTGGAAGATGTTGGCGATGTCGGGATAGATCGCGTGCGCCTCGGGCGTGGGGTGCAGCCGCCCGCCGATGCGGTCGAACAGCTTGACGCGCAACTGCGACTCGCAATGCCGCAGCACCGTGCTGACCGCCGGCTGGGTCACGTTCAGCAGCCGGGCCGCGGCGGTGACCGACCCCGCCCGCATGATCGCGTGGAACACCTCCATCTGCCGCAGGTTCATCCCGCTTCCTCCCGTTTGCTCCGGCCAGCCCGTTTGCTCCGGCCAGGGAAGTCATGAGCAGGGCTTATGGACCGCCCCTTGGCTTTCAATACGCGGCCAGGCCGCCAGATGCTATGTCCGGAGGCAGAACAGGCAGGGGACCACCATGGCTCGCGAGGACAAGATCCATCTCGGCGTGTTCTATTGGCCCGGCGGCCACCACGTCGCCGGATGGCGCCACCCTCAGGCCGAAACCGACAGCCCGTTCAACTACCGCCGCTGCGTCGAGCTGGCGCGGCTCGCCGAGCGCGGCAAGTTCGACCTGTTCTTCCTGGCCGATCTCGTGGGCATCCGCCCGACCCAGATCGAGGCCCAGGCCGGCGCCTCCCGCGCGGTCTATTTCGAGCCGCTGACCCTCTTGGCGGCGCTCTCGACCAACACCGAAAAGGTCGGCCTCGTCGCCACCGCCACCACGACCTACAACGAGCCCTACCACCTCGCGCGCAAGTTCGCCTCGCTCGACCTGATCAATGGCGGGCGCACCGGCTGGAACCTGGTGACCAGCCACAATCAGGCCGAGGCGGCGAATTTCAGCCGCGACACCCACATGGCCCATGCGGACCGTTACGCCCGCGCCGAGGAGTTCGCGGAGATCGTCAAGGGGCTGTGGGATTCCTGGGACGAAGACGCGATCGTCATGGACAAGGAGTCCGGCCGTTACTTCGATCCGAACGGGCTGCACTTCCTGAACCACCGCGGCAAGCATTTCTCCGTGCGCGGGCCATTGAACGTGCCGCGCTCGCCGCAAGGTCATCCCGTCATCATCCAGGCGGGCTCCTCCGGACCCGGCCGCGAACTGGCCGCGCGTACGGCGGAAGTGATCTTTACCGCGGCCGAGACGCTGCAAGAGGGCCAGGCCTTCTATGCCGACGTGAAGCAGCGCATGCAGAAATATGGCCGCCCCGCCAGCCACGTCGCGGTCATGCCCGGCCTGTTCCCGGTGATCGGCCGCACCGAGGCCGAGGCGCGGGAGAAATACGACTATCTGCAGTCGCTGGTGCAGCCCGAGGTCGGCCTGTTCCTGCTGGAGCACCTGCTCGGCCGCGACCTGTCGATGTATCCGCTGGACGAGCCGCTCCCCGATCTGCCGGAGCACGACGGCGCCAAAGGCCGCACCGAGGTGATCCTGCGCACGGCGCGGCGCGACAATTTGACCTTGCGCCAGCTCTATTTGCAGGTGGCGGTCGCCCGCGGCCACAACATGGTCGTGGGCACGCCGGCGCAGGTGGCCGATGTGATGCAGGAATGGTTCGAGGGCCATGCCGCGGACGGGTTCAACATACTGCCGCCGGTGTTCCCGACCGGGCTCGAGGAGTTCGTGGACCTGGTCGTCCCCGAGCTCCAGCGGCGCGGCCTGTTCCGCACGGAGTACGAGGGCACGACCTTGCGCGAGCATCTCGGGCTGCCGTTCCCGCAATCCCGGCACAGCGCGGGCGCCGCCGAGAGCGCGAGCGTGGCCGCGGCCGAGGACGCGCAGGAAGCCGCATGACCGCCGAGGCCGCGAGCAAGCTCTTCATCGGCGCCGATGACCTGGGCCGCGTCTGCCGGGACCTGCTGGTCGCGCACGACGTCCCGCCGGAGGACGCCGAGACGATCGCGCGCTGCCTGGTCGAGTCCGACCTGCGCGGCGTCGAGACGCATGGCGTGGTGCGCCTGCCGCACTACCTGCACCGGGTCCGGCTCGGCCTGATCAAGCCCCGGCCGGACATCCGCATCGAGCGCGTCACCCCGGTCGCCGCCGCGGTGGACGGGGATAACGGGTTTGGGTTCGTGATCGCCACCCGCGCCATGGACGAGGCGATCGCGATGGCGCGCGAATACGGCGTCGGCCTCGCCTCCGTTCGCCACAGCAACCATTTCGGCATGGCGGCGAGCTACGTGCTGCAGGCGGTCCGCGCCGGCATGATGGCGATGGTCTTCACCAATGCCTCCTCGGCGATGCCGCCCTGGGGCGGGCGGGACCCGGTCCTGGGCACCAGCCCGTTCGCCGCCGGGGCCCCTGGCGGCGCCCTGCCGCCCTTCGTCATCGACATGGCCCCGGCCGTCGCCGCCCGCGGCAAGATCCGCCTCGCCGCCAAGCGTGGCGACCGCATTCCCGAAGGCTGGGCGCTGGACAAGGAGGGCCGGGCCACGACGGACCCGCACGCGGCGCTGGACGACGGGGTCGTGTTGCCGATGGCGGGGCCGAAGGGCTCGGGGCTGTCGATGATGATGGACATCTTCGGCGGGGTGTTCTCCGGCTCCGCCTTCGCCGGCGAAGTCACCAACCATACGCTGGATTTCGAGAAGCCGTCGAACGTGGGCCATTTCATCATGGCGATCCGCCCCAATCTGTTCATGACCCAGGCGGAGTTCACCCAGCGCATGGACACCCTGGTCGGCAAGCTGAAGGCCGGGCGCAAGGCCGCGGGCTTCGATGAGATCCTGATCAACGGCGAGCCCGAATCCCGCAAGGAGGCCGAGCGCCGGCGCACCGGTATCCCGCTCCCGCCCGCCGAGCTCGAAACCCTGCTGCAGGAAGCCGGCTCGCACGGCATCGCCCGGCCCGCCTTGTCCCCCACCCCGATCGGCTGAGGCACCCGCATGTCCCAGTCCCAGTCCCAGTCCCCGTCCCAGTCCCCGTCCAAGTCCCCGTCCAAGTCCATGCCGACCGTCGACACGCACGCGCACGTGTTCCGCCGCGACCTGCCGATGTCGCCGGAGGCGATCACGCTGCCGCACCACGATTTCGAGCTGGACGAGTACGAGGCGATCCTGGACCGGCACGGCGTCCAGCATGCATGCATCGCCGCGCCCAGCTTCCTCGGCACCTACAACGACTACACGCTGCAAGCGATCGCGGACCGGCCGCGGTTCAAGACCACCGTAATCCTGGACCCGGCCACCGACCCCTACATCCTGCGCATGATGGACCGGGACCGTGCCGAGGGCGTGCGCCTCTCGCTGCGCAACCAGACGACGTTGCCCGACTTCACCAGCCACGACTGGGTCCGTTTCCTGCGCCGGCTGGCCGATATTGGCTGGCATGTGCATCTGCACATCGACGGGCAGCGGCTGCCGATGGTGCTGCCGGCGCTGCAGGCCGCACCGGTGAACCTGGTGGTGGACCATTTCGGCCGCCCCGACCCGGCGCTGGGCGCGCAGTCCGAGGGGTTCCAGGCCTTGCTCCGCGCGTTCGATACCGGGCGGACGTGGGCGAAGCTGTCCGGCGGCTTCCGCATCGGCTGCGACCCGGCGCCGCTGGCGGCACGCCTGCTCGAGGTCGGCGGGCCGGATCGCCTGGTCTGGGGCAGCGACTGCCCCTTCACAGACTTTGCGGACAGGGTGACGTACGACTCCGTGCTGCAGCAGTACGCCGCCTGGGTGCCGGAGCCGGCGGACCGGGCGCGGATCGATGCGGCGGCGAAAGCGCTCTACCGGTTTTAGCGCTCCGGCCGCGCCCCCTCCCGGGCGATCCGTTCCTGGTGCCCGGCGTCGATCAGCGGCCACACCTGCATCGCTGCCGGGACCCGGTCCGCCCATTCGGTCATGTAGCGGTGCAGAGTCTCGTGGCTGTCCACGTCCAGGACCATGAACAGGCCGCGCCCCGTCTTGACGTGCACTGCCTTCACGGTGCCGTTCTGCTTGAGCGGCTCGAGCCAGTCCCAGAAGGCGGTTTGCCCGCCGCGCACCTCCGAGGGACGGTCCGGCCGGGGCGTGCTCATCACCATGAACAGCATGCGTGTGTCCTCTCCTGTGCTCCCATCCCCGACGAGACCATCCTGCCCCCCCGGCCGCCAATTACCATCACGACGTAGGCCATAAACCGCCGGTATCAGCCGCGATTATGACCTGCCCCATTCTCCGCATTTGACCTGCGCCGTCCCCGCCGCGAGCATCGGCCCAAGAATGCCGGGGAGGCCCATCAAGAATGCCGGGGAGGCCCATGGAGACGTTCGACTTCGTGATCGTGGGCGGCGGCTCCGCCGGCTGCGTCATCGCCAACCGCCTCGTGCAGGCGGGCGCCTCGGTCTGCTTGCTCGAGGCGGGGCCGGTCGACCGCAACCCGTTCATCCACATGCCGGCCGGCTTCATGAAGACCCTCTTCAACCCGGCCGTCACCTGGCAATTCACCGCCGAGCCCTCCGAATGGACCGGCGGGCGGCGAGTACCGACCACGCAGGGGCGCACCCTCGGCGGCTCCAGCTCAGTCAACGGCATGGTGTTCGTGCGCGGCCAGTCCGACGACTACGACCACTGGAGCCAGCGCGGCAACCGCGGCTGGAGCTATAGCAGCGTCCTTCCCTATTTCCGCCGGATCGAGCGGCGCATCTCCGACACCGCCGACGAGCGCTATCGCGGGCGCGAGGGCAACCTGCCGGTGACCGATATCGACTGGTCGCATCCGCTCTGCGAGGCGTTCATCGAGGGCGCGAACAGTATCGGCTATCCGCGTAACCCCGATTATAACGGGGCGACGCAGGAGGGGGTGGGGTATTATCAGCGGGTGATCCACCGCACCCGCCGGGTCAGCGCGGCGCGGGCCTACCTGTATCCAGTGATGGGGCGGAGCACGCTGCGCGTGGTCACCAAGGCGCAAGCCGCCGCGATCACCTTCGAAGGGCGGCGCGCGACCGGAGTGAAGTACCGGCGCGAGGGCGACCCGGCCCTGCACCACGTGCTGGCCCGGCGCGAGGTGGTGGTCACGGCCGGGGCCGCCAATAGCCCAAAGCTGCTGCAACTGTCCGGTATCGCCGCGCCACGGCTGTTGCAGGGGCTCGGGATCGAGGTCCGGCACGCGCTGCCGGCGGTCGGCGAGAACCTGAGTGACCACTACAGCCCGCGCATCGTGGTGCGGGCGAAGAACGTGCGGACCATCAACGGCATGGTCACCGGGCCGCGCCTGGCCGGGCAGCTGCTGCGCTGGGCGGCGCGCAAGCCGAGCGTGCTCGGCCTTTCCGCCGCGATCGTCTATGCCTTCGGCAAGTCAGATCCCGCCATGCACGCGCCGGACTACACCATCATCTTCAGCCCGGCGAGCTATCGCGAGGGCAAGCTCGGCAGCCTGGACAGCTTTCCCGGCATGACGTGTGGCGCGTGGCAGATGCGGCCGGAAAGCACCGGCTATGTCCGCATCCGCTCGGCCGACCCGGCGGAGGCGCCGACGATCCAGCCCAATTACCTGGCGGCCGAAAAGGACCGGCACGTGCTGCTCGCCGCCATCCGGGCCGGCCGCCGCATCCTCGCCACCCCGGCGCTGCGGCCCTACTACGACCACGAGTCGATGCCGGGCGCCGACAAGACCAGCGACGAGGACCTGCTGGAGTTCGCCCGGGCCTACGGCTCCAGCACCTACCATCTGTGCGGCGCCTGCCGGATGGGCCCGGCCGAGGACCGCAGCACCGTGGTGGACGATCAGTTGCGCGTGCATGGGATGGAGAACCTGCGCGTGGCGGACTCCTCGGTCCTCCCTGCCATCGTCTCGGCCAACACCTATGCAACGACGCTGATGATCGGGGAAAAGGCGTCCGACCTGTTGCTGGGCAAGCCGGCGCCGATGCCGGCGGAGCTGGCCGAAACGGCTTGAGAGGGGAGGCGAGCATGCAGCCGACGCGACGAGGCCTTCTGCGGCTTGCGGGCGCCGCGGCTCTGGCCGTGCCCTGTGTTGCCCGGGCCGAGCCCGGCATGATCCGCATGGGTATCCAATACGGCGTGACCTACCTTCCGTTCGCGGTGGCGCAGCACGAGCGCACGATCGAGCGCCGGGCCAAGGAGGCCGGGCTGGGTGAGATCAAGGTGGAGTGGAACCGGGTCGCGGGCGGCAACGTGCTCAACGACTCGCTCCTCGCGGGACAGATGGATTGCGCCGCGACCGGGTATCCGTCCTTCTTCATACTATGGTCGAAGACGCGGGGCCGGCAGGCGATCAAGGGCCTGATGTCGTACGGCAACACGCCGCTGTTCCTGCTCACCCGCAACCCGGCGGTGAACAGCATAGCCGAGTTTACCGACGCCGACCGGATCACCGTGCCGGCGGTGAAGAGCTCGGTCCAGGCGATGATGCTGCAGATGGCTGCGGAAAAGCAGTGGGGACAGTTCGACAGGCTCGACCGGCTGACCATCTCACGCGGCCACCCGGACGCGATCGCGGCGCTGCTGTCGATGTCGGGCGAGATCGACAGCGCGTTCAGCGCGCCACCCTATCAATACACGGCGCTCGAGCGGCCGGGGATCCATGTGGTGACCACGTCCGAGCAGATCTTCGGTGGCCCCTGCTCGAACGGCATCCTGTATATGACGGAGGCCTTCCACGACGCGAACCCCGGGGCGGCAAAGGCGATCGGCCTGGGGTTGCGGGACGGGCTGGCACTGATCAACGAGGACCCGCGCCGGGCCGCGGAGATGTATCTGGCGGCCACCGGCGAGAAGGAACGGATCGAGATGATCCTCCGCACCGTCACCGCGCCCGGCACGAAGTTCGAGGCCGCCCCCCGCGGCGTGATGCGTTTCGCTGATTTCATGCGCCGTACCGGCAGCATCCCGAAGGCGCCGGCGGAGTGGAAAGAGGTGTTCTTTCGGGAGGCGCACGACTTGCCTGGGGATTAGACCCGCCGCGCTCGTTGTCGCCTGCACTCGTTTCCTCCTGGCTGCAGGACTGTGCCGGCTTGCTTCCAGCCCCGGCCAATCGAATTGCCGGTTAGGGCGATAAGCCTCGCTTATGGGCTAGGGTCCCCCGTGTTCGACGGCCAGGGGTCACCCGGCAGCTCGATCCCGAGCATCAGGCTGCTGAGGCTCTTGCCGTGCATGTCCTGCGCGAGAGAGCGGGTCACGCCGCCGCCCAGCGCGCCTTCGATCACGAAATTCAACGCCCGCAACCGCGGCAACTCGTAACGCGCGATCGGCCCCATGGTGATGTGGGCGAAGGCTTGCGCGACCCGCTCGGTCGTAAGCCCCGTCCGCAGCACGTCCCAGGCGGCTTCGTCGCGGGCGATGACCGAGATGTTGGACGTGTTGCCCTTGTCGCCGGCGCGGCCGTGTGCCAGATCGTACACACGCGGCATCAAGCGGCTCCCTGCAGCGAAACGCGCGGGTTCACGAGATGGCGCGCAATGAGCACGGACTGCACGGCCAGGATTTCCCTCACGATCGGATCGGAGCCGCCGCCGCCGCCCGAGGGCCCGTTCACATGCAGCGCGCGCGTCTCGAACCCGACCGCCTCGGCGGCCTTGCGGTCCGTGGTGCGGATGGCAATGCGCAGCCGCACCTCGTAGGGCTCCGGCCCTGCCGGCACCATGGCGTGCACGCTGGTCATGCCGATCAGATCGACCCGGATTTCCGAGTAGCTGAAGCCGCGCTTGGCCAGCCGCTCCTTGACGATCTCGCTGGCGAGACGGGCGCGCGCGACCGCGTTGATCCCGGCATAGGAGACCTGGCCCTCGCCGATGAACCCGTCATGGTAGCCGACGGTGACCTTGTAGCTGTCAGTACGCGGCAGCGCGCGCGCGCCGGTTACCGCCACCCGGTCCGGCCCCTGCTGCACGAGGTCGACCTCCGTAATGTCGAGGACGCAATCCGCGGTGACGTAGCGGGCCGGGTCGTGGATCTCGTAGAGCAGTTGCTCCTTGCAGGTCGCCAGATCGACCCGGCCGCCGGTGGCTGCCAGCTTGGTCACCACGACGGAGCCGTCCCTGCCGATCTCGGCGATCGGAAAGCCGACATTGGCAAGGTCGGCCACGTCGTTCTTGCCGGGATCGGCGAAGCAGCCTCCGGTCACGGCCGAGGAGCATTCCAGCAGGTGCCCGGCGACGATGCCGGCGGCGATGCGCGGCCAATCCTCATAGTGCCAACCGAAGCGGTGCATCGCCGGCGCCAGGAACAACGAGGGGTCGGCCACCCGGCCGGTGACGACGACCGCCGCCTTGGTTGCCAGCGCTTCGCAGATGGCGTCCGACCCAAGATAGGCATTGGCCGAGACCATGCGAGGCAGCAGGGTCTCGACCGGCTCGCCGGTTTCCATGATGGCCAGGTCGGGCCTACTTCGCACGAGGTCGGCCACGTCGTCGCCGGTGACCACGGCGCACTGGACCCGTCCCAGACCGGCCTGGTCCACGAGCCGGCAAATCTCGCGTCCCGCGGCTTGCGGATTGGCCGCGCCCATGTTGGTCACGATCCGCGTGCCGCGTTTGAGGCAGGGCGCGAGCACCGGCGTCATCCGCTCGACCAGCCGCGGCGTGTAGCCGCGCTCCGGCGATTGCTGCCGTGTGAGGTTCTCCCGCGCAATCGTGCGCTCGGCCAAGCATTCGAAGACGAGGTAGTCCAGCTCACCCTGCTCGGCCAAGTCCACGGCGGGATCAATGCGATCGTCCGCGAAACTCGCACCGGCGCCGATGCGCAGCTTGCGATCACCATTCTGCATGTTTCCTCCCAGCAGCCCTGCTATCCCATCTCAGCCCTGCTATTCCATCTCGCGCTTGCCGCGATTATGCGCGGATGCTCCCACGGGTGCCACTGTGGAACGAGGGCGCGGAACGAGGGCGCGGAACGAGGGCGCGAGACGGGGGCGACGCACGCCTTCATCCGCCTGCACGATCGGGTTGACACGGCCGCCGCCGCGGTGCGGGATCAGGTGGACGACCTGCGCCGGCTCTGCACGGCCGAGCACATGGAGGACGCGGCTTCAGGGACTACTCTGAATGGCGCTTGAGGATCAGGCACGAAGGGGACGGATGATGGACGTAGAGGTCGTGGTGGTCGGCGCCGGGTTCGCCGGCCTGTATATGCTGCACCGGCTGCGCGGGCTCGGCCTGTCGGCGGTAGCCTTCGAGGCCGGCGCGGACGTGGGCGGCACCTGGTACTGGAACCGCTATCCCGGCGCGCGCTGCGACGTCGAGAGCATGCAGTATTCCTACTCGTTCTCGGACGAGCTGCAGCAGGAGTGGCGCTGGAGCGAGCGGTTTTCGCCACAGCCGGAGATCCTGGCCTACGCCGGCCATGTCGCCGATCGGTTCGACCTGCGCCGCGACATACGCTTCGAGACCCGGGTGACCGCGGCGCGGTTCGACGAGGCGAGCGAGCGCTGGACCGTGCAGACCGACCGTGGCGACACCGTCAGCGCACGGTTCTGCATCATGGCGACCGGCTGCCTCTCCGCCGGCCGCTTGCCCGACATCGCCGGGCTCTCCTCGTTCCAGGGCGCGACCTACCACACCGGCGCCTGGCCGCACGAGGGCGTGGACTTCACCGGGCAGCGCGTGGCCGTGGTCGGCACCGGCTCGTCGGCGATCCAGGCCATCCCGGTCATCGCCCAGCAGGCAAAGCACCTCTACGTCTTTCAGCGCACGCCCAATTTCAGCCTGCCGACCCGCAACCGAGCGATGACCGACGAGTACGAGCGGAGCTGGAAGGAGCGCTACGCCGAGCGTCGGGAGCAGGCGCGGTACGCCAAATCCGGCACGCTCTACAAGTTCGGCACCGCCGCCGCGCTGGAGGTCGATGCCGAGCAGCGCCGGCGCGCGTTCGACGAGCGCTGGGAGATGGGCGGGATCGAGCTGCTGCAGGCCTATACCGACCTGCTCATGAGCAAGCCGGCCAACGACACCGCCGCCGACTACGTGCGCGACAAAATCCGCGCCATCGTCTCCGACCCGGTTGTCGCCGAGGCGCTCGTGCCGACCAACCATCCGATCGGGACCAAGCGGATCTGCGTCGATTCCAACTACTACGACACTTACAATCGCGAGAACGTCACCCTGATCGACCTGCGGTATACGCCCATCGTGCGGATCGCGCCGGACGGGGTGGTGACCAGCGCCGCCGAGTATGCGGTCGACAGCCTGGTCTGCGCCACCGGGTTCGACGCGATGACCGGCGCGCTGTTGAAGATCGACATGCAGGGCGTGGGCGGCGAGACGCTGCGGGAGAAGTGGGCGGCGGGGCCGCGCACCCAGCTCGGCCTGATGACGGCCGGGTTCCCCAACCTGTTCACCATCACCGGCCCGGGCAGCCCGTCGGTGCTGAGCAACATGATCGTCTCGATCGAGCAGCACGTGGATTGGATCGCCGACTGCCTCGCCCATCTGCGCGCATGCGGCGCCACCCGGATCGAGGCGGCGCGCGACGCGGAGGACCGCTGGGTCGAGCACGTCAACGAGGTCGCGCACCGGACGCTCTATCCGCAGGCGAACTCCTGGTACATGGGCGCCAACATCCCCGGCAAGCCGCGCGTGTTCATGCCCTATGTTGGCGGGGTCGGCGCCTACCGGCAGAAGTGCGCCGAAGTCGCGGCCGAGGGCTATCCGGGATTCCGCATCCTCCCCCAATCCTCGGCAAGCCCGGCCGGCGACCCGGCGGCGATCGCGGCGCCAGAGACGCCCGTGTTCGCGGCGGTTTAGCCCAAAGGCCCCGCCCCGGGGCGGGGCCGCGAGCGGAGTTCAAAAGCCTGTAACGACGTCCTTGCATCGGAAGAAGGGTACTGGGCCAGTTTGCATGTCGGCTTTCGACCCCATACCGGACATTCGCACCTGACTTCCGCACCGGCTAATCTGCTGATGAACTTGGCTCGTAACAGCCCAGGTAGTGCCCGGAAGATAGCGGTTGACCGGCCACGGCGCGACGTGAGTCAAGGTGTGGGTGACACCGCCCGTGAACGATCGCATAC
>JAABUK010007434.1_pt1 | contig 15811 bp, 10 predicted proteins | sample 5559141 | NCBI WGS metagenome assembly JAABUK01 (sample SAMN10711869, study PRJNA513367) | rock metagenome | isolation source: Antarctica rocks | place: Antarctica: Victoria Land, Pudding Butte nord | collected 2016-01-03
GTACCGCGCGGTGATCACCTCGCCCTGCTCCGTGACCTTCAACTCCGGCGTGCGCGCCGCCAGGGGGCGGGCCAGTACCGCGCGCCCCATGGGGCCGCCGCCGCGCCCGACCGCGCCGCCGCGTCCGTGGAAGATCGTCAGCGCGAGCCCCGCGTCGCGCGCCGCGTCGGCCAGCAGTTCCTGTGCGCCGTAGGTCTGCCAGGTCGCCGCCAGATAGCCGCCATCTTTGTTGCTGTCCGAGTAGCCGACCATGATCTGCTGCCGGTCGCCGCGCAAGCGCAGCGCCGCCCGGTAGATCGGGATGTCGTAGAGGCGCGCGGTGATCGCGCCGCACCGCTGCAACTCCGCGATCTCCTCGAAGAGCGGCACCACATCGAGGCGACTGAGCAGCGTGTCGTCGTCGGTCACGCTGACCAGCCCGGCCTCGCGCGCCAGCAGCAGCACCGCCAGCACGTCGCTCGGGGCGCGGCACATCGAGATGATCGCCGTCTGGCAGGCGGCAGGGCCGCCGAGCGCCTGGATGTCGGCCATCGCCCGAAAGGTGTCGAGGATCTCGCGCGTGCGTGGCGTCAGGGTCTCGCTCTCGTGGGCGAATGGGCCGGCGGCGAGGCTGGCTTCGAGCGCGGCGAGGCGCTCGTCCTCGGTGAAAGCGCTGTACCCCGCCGTGCCGCCCAGCCCGAATAACTCCGCCACCGCGCCGTTGTAGCGGTCGGCGTGCTGGCGAATCTCCAACTCCGCAAGATGGAAGCCGAAGAGCGCCACGCGGTCGCGCAGATCGCGCAGCCCGCCGGCGGCGATCCGCGCCCCGCCATGCTCCTCCAGGCTCGTGGCGATCAACGCCAGATCGGCCAATAGCTCTTCCGGTCCGGCGTAGCCGCCCGGCGTCTCCTCCTCGGTGCGGCGCAGCCGCTCGCCGATCAGGCCGCACTTACGCCGGTACGGTTCGTCCTGCCAGCGACGTACCGGCTGCACGCCCAACGCCTCGCGATCGCGCGCCAGCGACTCGACCAGCGCGGGCGCGGCCCCGGTGAGGCGCGCCGAGATGCTGAGATCGAGGCCGAGCGCGCGGATCTCCTCGCGGTAGCGCCGCAGCGCCGCCGCGCGCGAGAGGCGTGCCGCCGCGCGGGTGATGTCCGGTGTGACACCGGGGTGCCCGTCGCGGTCGCCACCGACCCAGGTGCCGGGGCGCAGCCAACTGATGGCGGCGGCCCCGGCCTGGGGCGCGAGTTCGGGGTAGGTGGCGGCGACGGCCCCTTCCAGGGCGCGGCCCACCAGCGGCGCGACATCGTAGAGGGTGCCCGCGAGGATGCCGAGCACGCTCTGCACCTCGTCGAGGACCGACGGCTGCGCCTCACGGGTGGCGGCGGTTTCCCAGATCAGGGTGATCCGCTCGCGCAACTCGTTCAATGTGGCGGTGCGCTCGCGCGGCAGCAGATCGGTGTCGTCCAGCCGCGCGATCAGCGCGGCGGCGCGTAGGAGCTGGTAGCGCAGCGTGCGTCGTCGCGCCTCGGAGGGGTGCGCGGTGAAGACCGGGCGGGCCAGCAGGTCGGCGAGCCCCGCCGCGAGGGTCGGCGCGTCGGTGCCCGCCTCGCGCAGCGCGTCGATCGCGGCCCCGACCGACTCTTGCAGCACGCCCCCGGCGCGCTCGCGCTCGCGCAGGACGCGGACGCGGTGGTGTTGCTCCGCCAGGTTGATGACGTGGAAGTAGACGCTGAAGCTGCGGACGATCGCCAGCAGGCTCTCGGCCGACTGCCCCTCCACCCATTCGCGCAGGGCCGTCTCCCGCGCCGGATCGGGCGTCGGGGTCGCGCGGATCGCGATCGCCTCCCGTCGCAGGTGCTCGACCGCGCCGAAGAGTTCGTCGCCCCCCTGCTCGCGCAGCACATCCCCGACCAGGCCGCCGAGCAGGCTGACATCGCGCCGCAGGCGATCGGTCGTCACCTCCGACGTACCCCCCCTACTGCTCGGGCGCTGCTCACTGGGATAATGATCTTGCACAGCGAATCCTCCTCGCGCCCGTTGTCGCTCGATGTGCGGGGATTGTAGCATCGTCGCGGATCGCCCTTCGCTGGGTCGTCCGGTGACGCGCCGTTGTGTTACAACAGCGAGCGTGTAGGGACTCATGCGCTACGATGAGGTGTGACCGTGTTCGTAACCCAGCTCCATAACTCGTTGGCGACATCGCTCATATTGTTCATGCTCGTCCTCGGCGTCTGGGGCTTCGTCGGCGCCTTTCGCGGCGGTCTGAGCGGCAGCTTCACCGGGGCGCTCTTCATCGGGGAAGGGCTGATCATCGTGCAGGGGCTCCTCGGCGTGGCGAGCTATCTCCTGGGGTATGCACCCGCACAGGGGCTACACTTCCTCTACGGCCTCACCGCCGCGATCACGTTCCCGGGGGTCTATAGCTTCGCGCGCGGGCGCTCGTCGGAGTCGCAGGCGCTCTGGTACGGGGCGGGCGCATTGTTCATCGTCGGCCTGGCGATCCGCGGGATCATCACCGGGCGCGGCAGCGTCTGAGCGCTCCGTCACGCCGGATGATGGTGAATGCCCGCCCATCGTCAGTGCGGCATTACGGTGTCATGCAGAAAGCTTGGCCGTGCGCCGCCGCCCCAGTCCCCTCCGGGGGATACTATCCCCCGGAGGCAGTGCGCCCTTCATGGGTGGGCGCTCCTGCCCTTCAGGGGTACTGCGCCGGTGCCGCTTATGGCTGCCCCCAGCCGGGGCTTCAGTCCCCGGAGCAACGGGCCAGACATTCTGCGCGGCGCTGTAGCGAACAAAGACGACAGTCGGACATATAGCAGCAAGGCAAAGGGGCGGGAAGCTGATTCCCGCCCCTCTTTGCGCTTGATCTATCACGCCCCTCACGGCACTTCTGTCAGTCCGCGCTGTTTCGCCGTGGTGTCCGGCAGCGCATCGCGCACCGCCACCGGGGCGGGCTCCGCGCCGAAGCGCCAGTAGACGTAGCCGATCAGCCCCGGTGGGGGATCGCTGGTGGTGTCGTAGGTGCGCGTGGTCAGCTGGCCGACGCCATTCACATTCATCTCGCTGACCGTGAAGCTCGTGCCGACCACCGATTCGACGTAGGCGACGTGTCCGTAGCCGCCGTAGCTGGCTGACTGGCGCACCAGGATCGCGCCCGGCAGCGGCTGGTCGCCGACCGCATAGCCCTGGGCCTTTGCGTTGGCGTACCACTCGCCGCCATTGCCGAGCCAGGTCACGGCGCGGCGTTGGGCGACCCACCAGGTGCAGTTCCCCCAGGCGAAGAGGCCCGGATTGCCCCGCTGAGCCTCCTCCAGTGGCGCACCCTTCGGAAGTGCGGTGAGCAACGCGGCGTCCACGACCACGACCGGGGTTTCGCCGAACTTCTGGTAGCCCCCCCAGCCATCGGCGGCGAAGGTCGTCTCGCTCGGCACCTGATGCAGGCCATCGAGGACGAAATAGGTCGCGCCGCTGGCGTCGGCGATCAAAGCACCATTCCGGAATTGCGGGATCGGGGTACTCTCGATGTAGGTGGTGAAGAGGCGCTGCGAGACGACGCGGGTGGTGGTCTCGTCGACGCCGAGCGTGGCGAGGGTGGCGGAGTCGACCGGGTGGCGTTTGCCGTCGATGAGCAGGAAGAGACTGCCGTCGGGGGCGCTGATCAGCGCATCGGTGGGGGTGGCGCTCGCGAGGCGAGGTCCGAAGAAGAGCGAGCCTGCCAGGAGCAGGGCAAGGAACGACAGGGCGATCGTAAGGGTGCGTGGTACGCGCACGCGCATCCTCCTGCGAAGCCAGCGTGGCCTTCTTATCGTCTCGGCGCTCGGTCGAGACGCACGACGAAAGGAGCAGAGCCGTGATCCGGCCCATACCACGGAGGCAGATTCAATTCCCAAGTCGTATTTCGACTCGGGTCCGCGCTGGCAAACCCGACTGGTTGGCGGGGTAGGTCGCGTTGGATGGGCGTAGGATACTCGACGTGTCCGTTCACGTCAAGGGTAGATATTGGTGCAAATAGCATAGACCAGGACCCTTGTGGTTTTAGTACGTATGCATCTTGCGGGGCATTGGTGCGGCGAATTGTGTAAACGTCGGTTTACCCTTTCGAAGCGTCGTTCACGCGAACGATCGTGTACGTACATGCGGCGATCACCAACGGATATGCGTGGTATTTCAGCCCCTGGTTCCTGGGCCATAGCGGGGCACGCTGCTGCGGGCGAACGCGGAGACGCGAGGCAACGTGGCACGCCACGCCGCTTGCCGCTGTGCGGGGATTGTACCGGTCGGAGGGGGGGAGACAGGGCGAGGTCGTTAGTCGCGTCGCTGCGCGCGCGGCAATTCTTTCTCCGGTTCCAGGGCCGGCGAATCGGCGATGGTGTTCTGTGCCGCCGCCGTGGCCGCGAGCAGTCGCCGGTGCGCGGCACCGAGGCGACGTGCTTCCGGGCGGAACTGTCGCAACTGTCGCCAGTACTCGATCGTGTCGGGGATGATCCGCACCGTCGTCGGCACCTCGTTCCGCTTCACGAAGACGGCGGGCAACTCGACGATGTGCAGCCCTGCGAAGTAGGCGCGGGCCATCACTTCGGTATCCCAGAACCAGCCGATATTGTTCGTCCGGTCGAGGATCGGCAGGATCTGATCGCGCGCGAAGAACTTGAAGCCGGCCTCGGTGTCGCGCAAGGGCAGGTCGAGCTGCCCGCGCACGAGCCGCGAATAGCCCTTGCTGAGAATCTCGCGGTGCAGGAGCGGGAAGTTCGGCAGGTAGATCCGCCAGGCGCAGACCACGTCCGCACCGTTGCGGATCTCCTCCACCGCCGGGAGGATGTAACGCGCCGGGACTTCGAGATCGATGTCGAGGAAGCCGATCACCTTGCCGCGCGCCGCGCGGAGGCCATCGGTCGCGGTGCGCCCACGCCCGGTATTGCGCGGGTGGCGGATCAGGCGCAGGCGACTATCGGCGGCGCAGAGCCGTTCGGCACGCGCCACCGTGTCATCCTTGCTGACATCATCGACGAAGATCAGCTCCCAGTTGAGGCGGGTCGATTCGAGGGTACGGACGATCTCCGCCGTGCTCTCGTCGATCACCACCCGTTCGTTGTAGCAGGGGAGGACGACGCTCAGATCAAGCTCCGTCTCCGCGCCCTGATGCTCCAATGCCCCCTGCTCCCTCATTGCCCCCGCCGTTCGTCTGCGCGCTCACCCGCGCGGGCGGGCCGCGATAATCGTCTGCGGCGTATAGCCGGTATCGAAAGTGTCGTAGCGTTCGATGGCGAAATCGGCCTCGACGAGCGCCAGCTGCGTCGCGAGCGGGCGGCGGTATAGCCCCCGGTCGCGGTCGAGGAAGAAGCGCTGGATCGGGCGCGGGTCGTCGCCGACCATGTCGATCAGCACCAGCCGCCCGCCCGGTCGCAGCACGCGCGCCACCTCCCGCAAGATCCCGGCGGCCAGCGCATCCGGGAAGTGGTGCAGGCTGTTGGCGAAGATGGCGCGGTCGAACGAAGCGGGCGGCAGGCGCAGTTGTGTCGCATCCGCCGCCTCGAAACGCTGCCCGGCTATCGCGCCGTATCGTTCGACCGCGTAGTCGATGTACTGCGCGTTCAAGTCGACGCCCAGGTAATCGAGCGCCAGGTCCGGCGTCGCCACGACCGGTGCGAACTCGCCGGTGCCGCAGCAGACATCGAGGATCCGGTCGCCCGGGCGGGCACCCACCCAGGCGCGCGCCCAGCGCTTCGTGGCGCGCTGCCCGCCCGAGATCACCAGCTGGCTCAGGTTGAAGATCGCCGGATGATCGAGGAGCGCGCGCAGGCGTTCATTACGCAGGGGATCCCAGGCTCCCCCCGCCGGGGCAGTCGCATCGGTCATCGGTCAGCGCCGGTGGGTCGCGATGATGTCGGTCACCGCCTCGATCACATCCTCCACATCCGCCTCGGTCATCGCCGGGGAGAGGGGCAGGGAGACGGTGCGGTCGGAGACCCACTCCGCGTTCGGCAGATCGCCGCGCTTGTAGCCATAGTGCTCGCGGTAGTAGCCCTGCATATGCAGCGCGGTGTAGTGGATGCCGCTGCCGATGTTGCGCGCCTGGAGGGCGTCGATGAACGCCTCGCGCCCGAGGGTCAGTCCCTCCAGATCGAGCCCGATCGTGTAGAGGTGCCAGGAGTGGCGGTCGCCGGGCGTGAGCGGCTCCATCGCAGGGAGCGTCAGCCCCGGTACCTCGGAGAGTCCCTCGTTATAGAGAGTCACCAGGCGCTCACGGATCCGCCAGTTCTCCTCCACGCGGCGCAATTGCCCGAGGCCGAGCGCGGCGGTGAGATCGAGCATGTTGTACTTGTAGCCCGGCTCGACCAGTTCATATGGCGTGAAGCCCTCGGACGAATAGCGCTTCCAGGCATCCTTGCTGATGCCGTGGAGGCGCAGGCGCCGGATGTGCTCCGCCGCGTCGTCGTCGTCCGTCGTCAGCATCCCGCCCTCACCGGTGGTGACGTTCTTGTTGGCGTAGAAGCTGAAGGCGGCGAAATGGCCGATCGTCCCCGCGTGGCGTCCGCGATAGACCGTCTCCACCGCGTGCGCCGCATCCTCCATGATCTTCAGGTTGTGCGTGGCGGCGAGGGCCAGCAACGGGTCCATATCGGCGGCGCGACCGAGCATATGGACCGGCACGATCATTTTTGTGCGCGGCGTGATCTTCTCGGCGACGCGCGCGGGGTCGAGATTCTGCGTGCGCCGGTCGATGTCGGCGAAGACCGGGCGCGCGCCGACGTGCTCGATCACGTTGGCGGTGGCCGCGAAGGTCAGTGGCGTGGTGATCACCTCGTCGCCGGGGCCGACCCCCGCCGCGATCAGGCCGAGGTGTAGCGCGGCGGTGCAGGAGTTGACGGCGATGGCGTGTTTCGCGCCGGTATAGGCGGCGAAATCGCGCTCGAACTGAATCGTGCGCGGCCCCATGCCGATCCACCCCGAGCGGAGGGTCGCCACGACCTCGGCGATGTCCTCTTCCTCGATGCGCGGCTTGCCGAATACCAGGAATTCCGACCGCATACTGACCACCCGATCTGACGAATGACGAATGACGAGTGACGAGCGACGAATAAGGCGCGACGCCTGCTGATGAATGATGCGCCGGACTATAGCACAGGCGAGCGCGGGGCGGCTACCGCCGCACACACCTATGTACGTTCAGTACGGGCTTATGGGGTGTGTCGCCGCGTTTAGTTTATTGGTGCCGCGTGACCATGATGCGGAAATACCAGAGCGCCAGCGCGATCCAGGTGAGGTGGGTGAGGTAGAGGACGAGCAACGCTCCGCCAACCCTGCCGCTCAACTGGCCGAGCCGCGAGTCGGGCGACCATAACGCCGCCAGACGCGGCGCAACGCGCACTCGCCACCAGCCGAGGATCGTGTCACAGGCGACGCCCGCGCAGATCGCGATGAGCGGCAGGGTGAACCACATCTCCTTGTCCACCATGTCGATCCGGCTCCCCGCGACGAAGAAGATCGCCAGGATCGCGAACCACGAAGCGAGCAATGGCCCCGCGATTCGATCGTGCTTGCCGCGCAACAGTTGCCACGCGCCGAGCAGCGCGAGGAGCAGCGAGATCAGGATGCCGTAATACCAGAGCCGCCCGACATACTTGCCCGCATACGTCGCGAATGAGTCGCGCGCGATGCCGAGCGCTTCCCCCTGACTGAGTCCGCCGGTGAAGGCGGGGAGGGTTTGCGTCACCATCGGCACCACGAATTGCACGTAATAGCTGAAGAAAGCGACCAGTGATGCCCCGACCAGGATGCCCCCGAGCGGCAGGAGCTGGCGGCGTTCGTCGGCTCCGCCGCGCCAAGCGACCCCGACGAGCAGGAGGACGAGCAACATTCCGATGAACAGGGCGGTGACGGTGTAGATCAGCATCGTCGCGGCGAGCAGGCCGAGCAGGCCGATGAAGACGGCGGGCACTCGCAGGCGTCGGAAGTTCGCTACCAGCAGGACGATGAAGAGGAACGCGCCGAATTGGCTCGCTGTGGTGGGGTAGTTCCCCCAGGAGTGCAGCAGGAAGGTCGAAGGGGTCAGTGCCAGCACGAAAGCGGCGATCAGCCCCCCGCGCGGGCTCGCCCCGAGCCGCCGCGCCAGGAAGAAGAGGAGGAAGGGGCGACTGCAATCGAAGAGGACACTCCAGAAGTTGATCGAGAGATCGCGCCCGAGCGGCCCCAGATAAAAGGGGAGGGCGAAGGCGAAGAGGAAGGGCGGATAGGGGATCTCCGCCTGGATCCCCCATTGGCCCGGCAACTCGGAGATACCGCCGGGGCCGGGACGATAGATCTCCAAGAAGCGCCCGAGCAGCACCTTCTCGAACTGCTGATTGTGCCAGGGCTGATCGATCACGAAGAGTTGCGGAAAGAAGACCCCGCCGAGCTTGAGCAGCAGCGCGGCGAAGACGATCATTTGCAACGGTCGCCACGTCTCCGGGGCGATCTCGACGCCGCCGCGCGTGAGGAGGCGTGGCACGATCAAGTCGGTGAGGACGAGCAGCACGTAGGCAACGATCAGCAGAAAGGCGAGGCGCGGCGCGAAAAGGGCGAGGTCGAGGCGCTGCCCAGCGATCGCCACCGCGCCGAGCGCCACGCCGAGCAGGGACACCCCCGCTGCCCAGCCGGCGCGGAGCCCGAGGCGGCGCAGCAGGAAGTAGAGCGCCGGGGCGATCACGAACCACGCGGCGAGCGGCGCGAGCGGCGGCTTGACGAAGCCCCCCGCACCGACGACGCCCACACCCGCGATCTGCGGCCCGTACGGGATCGGCGTGCTGCCTTTCCCTTGCACCCCTTGCGGCTCGCTGATCAGGTCCACCGTGAGGTCGCCGAACGAGTACTGCGCCGCGCTGAGCGGGAAACGATAGTCGTTCAGCCCCGGCTTCGGCGTGAAGGTGCCGAGCGCGATCCCATTGACGACGACCTGCACCGGCTTCGCCACGCCATCGGGTCGCGGACCGGCGGTGATGACAAGTTGCGAGTCACGCGCGCCCGCGCCGGGGAGGATCACACGCGAGCGGTCGGTGGCGTAGCGCCAGCGGACCGCACCATCGGCGCTCCCTTCACGGTCCTGGAAGGCGCGGACGTAGGGGGCATCGTAGCCGCCGCCGACCTGGACACGCGGATCGCCACCCATTTGATAGGCCAGCGTCACCGCGATCACGGCCAGGATCGCCAGGGCGTAGGGGTAGATGCTGCGAAGCGCCGTCCCGACGAGCGCGAGTTCCCCGCGCCACCCCCAGCGGAGCGTTTTCTGCGGGCTCGGTGCGTTCATCCCGGCGGTAGTCAACCTGCTATTTCCCCCGTTTGCGTATAGTTGCGGGCGTCTATCGCGGACGATCAAAATCGGTGGCAGTGTAACACACCGCCACACCCTCTCCAGTGAAACGCTGTGCGGCAGAGTGGGTTGCGGCGGGGTCATTCCGCCAGCGCGACCTGCTCGTACACCTCGGCCAGCGGCAAAGTACAGCCGATCGTGGGCAGATGGACCATCGCCGCGCTGCCATCTGCCTCGGTCAGCCGCCAACTGCCGTCACTCGCTCGCACGAAGTGCTCGATGTGCGCGGCGTCCTAGGCGATCAGCAGGTACTCGCGTAACGAGGCGAGCGCGCGATAGTGCTGGAACTTCTTGCCGCGATCATAGCGCTCGGTGGGATCTGAGAGGACTTCGATGATCACGGTCGGGTCCACCAGCGTCTCGAACGTGTCATCGGTGAACCGCGATTCGCCACAGACGACGATCAGATCGGGGTAGGTGTAGAGACCGGTCGCGGCGACACGGACGAGCATGTCGTTGCTGTAGATGCGGCAGGGACGGGCGCGTAGCTGACCATAGAGGCTGAAAACAGTGCTGGTGATGATCAGGTTGTGCGCCTCGCTTGCGCCGACCATCGCGAAGATCGCGCCAGCATAGTATTCGTGCCTGATCACGCTATTGCGTTCGAGTACGAGGTATTCACTCGCGGTGTACGTCGGCTTTGGTTCCGCCGCCATAGTGTCACCTCTCGCCGCCATCCACGCGCCCATGCGATTAAGCATACCCTATGGAGCGTGGCAATTGGCCGATCGCCGTTGGCTACGAGCGCACGGTGAGTAGGTCACTATCTCACGGCACATTCCCGATCGTGTGATTGAACGAGTTAGGACTTACGCAGTTGAACCTGATTTCAAGCCGAAACCATGCCTTATTCGTGCTCAACTGCGTAAGTCCTACGAGTCTGTTATACCGGTTTGCGCCGCTTTTGAGCGGAGTACTCCGTTACCTCACGGGCTTTTCGTTCCCGTCGGCTGGATGATCCCTGGGCGCAGTTCGGTCACGCTGATCCCGGCCTCGTGGAGGAAAGCGAATTGCACGAGCGCGGTGTTGAACCACCAACTGACCTTCCGTGCGGGGGAGGTATTGTGGGTGGGGAAGCCGAGGTCATTATCCGCGATGAACTTTGCGGGATCGCGGAGTCCCTCCGCCAACTCTTCGGGCGTGTACATGGCGGGATCGTTCTTCGGGCGACTCTGGCCCTCGAACATGGCGTATGCACAGAAGGCCAGTTCGTTGTGCAGCGCCAGGAACGATTCCCCCTCACTCTTGAAGGGGCCGATCGGATTCTGATCGTAGCCCCCCGTGCGGCGCAAGGCGCGCAGCCCGACCGCCGCGATCGTCGAGGCGTCGGGGCAATGCTGGAGATCATCGTAGTCGCCGAAGTTCCGCCGCTTCCCTATGCCATCGCGCCCCGCACCGTAGAGCGGGACGAGCATCCGTCGCTCGCCCAGCTCCTGATTCGGATCGTAGGCGGTCGCTGGGTGCAGGAAGTCGTCATTGGGGACGTCGGGGAGGTCGCTCGTGAAATAGGCGGTGCCGGTATCCCGCAAGAACCGCGTGAGGCGGATGAAGATCTCGTCGATCCGGGGATCGTTCGTCTGATCCTGGTAGGCGAGCAACGCATCGATCATCAGGACCGGCATCCAGCCGGAGCACCACGGCTCGTCGTCGTTGCCCTCCGACGCCTGTTCCGCATTGTGGATGAAGCAGTTCTGTGGCGGGAATTGGGCCGAGCCGGGATTGATCTCCGCCAGCGCGGCCGCGTCGCCGGTGACGTGTCGATACGCGGTCGTGATCAGCTCCTGCGTGGCGCGCAGATAGGCGACATCGCCGGTCAACAGATGCCCGTAGTAGAGCCCCTCGATGGCCGCGCTGAGTTGCCGTTCGGTCCAGAGTTTGTCCGGCCCACGCAGATGCCCGGCGCGATACGGGTTGGCGACGTAGTCATCGCGCATCCACAGCTCCGCGATGGCCTTGCCCGCTTCCAGTGCCGCCTCGTCCCCGGTGAGCGCGTAGTAGGCGTAGAGCCCCCGCAGATGGGAGAACTTGTCGTCTGGCTCGGGTGTGATGGCGAGGAAGCCGCGGTTCTCGCCGCTTAGTCCGATCTTACTGGCGTAGAAGGAGCAGGTGCGATAGCCCTCCCGCAAGAAGCGGGTATCGCCCGTGGTCGTCGCGAAGAGCAGATAGGTGGCGCAGCGGTCGTACAACCAGCCCTCATAGCCGTTGATGCCCGCTTTCTCGTCGGTGTCGTTGGGGCCGATGACCGACGCGGGATTGAGGGCATAGCTTTCCTGATAGATCGCCGATAGGCCGAACGGCGTGACCTGGTCGGCCATGAACTTCAGTCCGGCGAGGTCGGGGCCGATCTGTTCATTGGCGACCACATGGCCGAGGATGCCGGTCGTCGCCAGATACCCGCTGGGAAGGTCGCCAACACCGCCGGTTCCCTGCCGGTGAAGAGGACGCGCTGCTCGCGCCTGGTCTCGACCAGGTTGGCCTTTCCGCCCTGCGAGGTGATCGTGCGCGTCGCCGTGTCCACGACCTTGTCCGATGCGGCGCTCACCGCCGTGTAGGGCGCGGGACTGGGGCCGGGGGTGGTCGGCGCGGCGGCCTGGCCTCCCTGCCACACCACCGCTACTTCGGTGCAATCGCCCTGCATCACCGCTGCGGGCAACTGCACGAGGATGGAGCGTGCGCCCTTCGGCGTGCCGTCGGGGCTGTAGTTCATCAGCAAGACGCGGGTGGTCGCCGCGACCGGTGCGCCGTTGGCCGAGACGCGCACCGCGCCCGCATCCACCTGTGCGCCTGGCGGCAACGGCAAGCCGAATGAGACGACCGGACCAGGGGTGGAGGTGCGCGCGAGTCCGACCCGGACGCTCGTAGCGGAGAAACCGCTCGGTGTCGCGCACTGGCCCGCTGGCGGCGCGGCTGAGGGAGCCGATGAGGGCACGATTCCGGCACCTGACGGTCGCGCCGAAGGGACGCTCCCAGCGCCCGCTGGTCGCGCCGAGGGCACCGATCCGGGGGCAGGGCCGGGGTTCGACTCGGCGAGATTGTGCCGGACCTGCTGCGGCTGGCTGCGTACGACGAAGACGCCGCCCGCCAGTCCCGCTACCAGCGCCACGATGACCAGGATGGTGCTTGTCAGTACGATCGATCGCTGCAGATCGGACCCTGAAGTCATCGTATCCTCTCCGCGTGAGATGCTCTAGAAGCTTCGTCTGCTACATCACACGTACCTGCTAGAAGGCCGGGGATATCGGTTTCAGTTGTCCAGCATGCGGCACAGTCTAGCACCGCGTTCCGCACATTCGTCAACTGAGGTGCCGTTGCTCGACAAGTGTCCTCTGGAACGTCTGCTGGTCGTCTGCACCTTCTCCCTCCTATCCCTGTCGAATCGTGCGTAGCTCCCCCTGCCCGAAAGGTCCGGTGGCCCTGATTCGCCGATGCTTGCCTGTTCTAAGCGGAGCGACCGGTCGGCTATCGACGACAGTGCGTGCCCTGATTGCAGCCGATGCCCCGCCCCGCCGATCGGCGCAACGATCACGTCGCCGCCCCTTGACGAGCGCCCTTTGTCGGGAGTACGCTCTCCGCTAATGGCGATGACGGGGAGAAGTACGTCGGGGTCAGCCACACGTCAGCGAGCTGCGGCAGGTGCGAGGCAGCGGTTGTGGTCCCCGACCGAAGACACCCCCGAGCTGTCGTCCGAACGGTGGCCCACGGCCACCCAGTAGGCCCGATCGGGTGCGCCCGTTAGCGCGCGGGGGTGTGTAGCACCCCACAAGGCCGTCCGCGCGAGCGGGTGGTAAAAGAAGGTGGCACCACGAAGCCCGCGACGGCCTCGTCCTTCCCGGGACGGGGTTTCTTTGTGTTTGCCGATCGGTCGTCGGCCCCCTCCCGGCGATCGAGACGACCGATCGATAGGAGGCAGACCAGGGGGGCGACGTGGAACGGATCAGGACGACCGAGGCGGCAGGGCATGTGGGGCAGGAGGTGCGGCTGCAAGGGTGGCTGCACCAGCTCAGGGCGCTGGGGAAGGTCAACTTCCTGATCGTGCGCGACGGCTGGGGCACCTTCCAGGCGTTCGTGGACGACGAGGCGACGCTGGCGACCCTGCACGGGGTCGGGGTCGAGTCGGTGATCGCGGTGCGCGGTCGGGTCATGGCGGAGCCGCAGGCACCGGGCGGCGTGGAATTGCACGAGACGCGCGTGACGATCCTGGAGGCGGTCCACGAGCCGCCACCGATCGAGGTCAACAAGCGCGAGATGCGCGCCGGGCTCGACACCTATCTCGAATATGCGGCGGTCGGGCTGCGGCACCCGAAGCGGCGCGCGATCCTGCGGATCGAGGCGGCGATGATCGCCGGTTTCCGCGACCACCTCAACGGGCAGGGCTTCACCGAGATTCACACGCCGAAGATCCTGGGAACCGCGACTGAGGGCGGGGCCAACCTCTTCACCGTGGATTATTTCGGGCGACCGGCCTTCCTCTCGCAATCGCCGCAATTCTACAAACAGATGGCGGTCGGCTTCTTCGAGCGGGTCTTCGAGGTGGGGCCGGTCTTCCGCGCCGAGCCGCACGCCACCACGCGGCATCTCGCCTCCTACGTCAGCCTCGACGCCGAGTTCGGCTTCATCGAGGATCACCACACGGTGATGGCGATGCTGACCGGGACGATCGCGGCGATGGTGGCGGCGGCGCGCGCGCTGCCGGACGCGCTGACCCTCGCCGGGGCGGCGGTGCCCCATGTGCCGGACAGGATCCCCGCGATCGCCTTCCCCGACGCGCAGGACTTACTCCTCGTGCGGCACGGCCTCGACTGTCGCGGCGAGCCCGACCTCGCGCCGGAGCACGAGCGGCTGTTGGGGGCCTGGGCGCTGGAGGAGCACGGCTCGGACTTCCTCTTCGTCACCGGCTACCCGCTGGCGAAACGCCCCTTCTACACCCATCCCGATCCCGTTGACCCGCGTTACACTAACGGTTTCGACCTCCTCTTCCGGGGGCTGGAACTGGTGACGGGCGGGCAGCGTCTCCACCGCCACGCCGACTACCTCGCCGCGCTGGAATCGCGCGGGATGTCGCCGGAACCGTTCGCGGACTACCTGAAAGTCTTCCGGTACGGGATGCCGAAGCATGGCGGCTTCGCGATCGGGATCGAGCGCTTCCTGATGCAGTTGCTCGGCCTGCCGAACGTCCGGCTCGCGGCGATCTTCCCGCGTGACCTGAATCGGCTGACGCCGTAGGGCGAGTAGCCAGTGGTCAGTAGTCAGCGGCGGAGAGGTGGCGAGCGTTGCTGTTCAACGCAAACCGTGAGAAGCGGGCTGGCTGAAGCCAGAAGCCCGCCAATGGCACCGCCGCTGACTACTGACCACGGACTACTTTTTCGTACACCTTTAACAACCGCTCCGCTCCGCTCTTCCACCGATAGCGCGCCAGCACATCGCTGCGGGCGCGGGCACCCATCGCGCGGGCGGCGGCGGGATCGGTGGCGAGGGCGCTGAGCCCTTCGGCGAGCGCGGCGGCGGTCGGGGGGACGAGGAGACCGGTATCGCCGTCGCGGAGGATTTCGAGCGGCCCGCCCTCCGCGACGGCGACGCTCGGCAGGCCGCTCGCCGCCCCTTCGAGGAGTGAGAGGCCGAACGTCTCGGCGTGGGTGGTGTGCAGGTAGAGATCGGCGGCGGTATAGAGGGCGGGCAGGGCGTCGTCCGGCACGAAGCCACAGAAGACGATCGCTGCGCCGAGGCCGTAGCGGTCGCGCTCCCTTTCGAGCGCCTGCCGCTCCGCGCCGGTGCCGACGATCAGCGCGCGCACGTCGTGCCCCGCCGCGCGCGCGCGCGCCACCGCCCCGATCGCCAGTTCGATCCGCTTGCGCGGGTGGAGCTGGTTGACCGTGATCGCGACCGTCGCACTCGCGGGCAGCCCCCAGCGGGGGCGGACCGCAGCGATCTGCGCGGGCGTCGGCGAGGGGAGATCGACGCCGTGTGGCAGGATCGTCGCCTCCACCCCGTACGCCGCACGGATCAACCCCTGCCCGTAGATCCCGTTCGCCAGGATCGCATCGGCGGTCAGCGCGAAGTGCCGGTCGAGCGGGCGGTAGAGTCGCGCGGCCCCGGCCACGAGCGGCGCGAGCGGCCCGAAGCGCCGTGCGATCAACTGGCGGTCGCTGTAGGCGGCGCGCGGCGGCTCGTAGCAGAAGTATAGGAGGGGCAGCGCGTGCTTCCAGCGGTGCCGCGCCAGGCGCAGCGCGGGGAGGGTGGGCGGTCCGAAGCAGACGATCCCGTCGATGTCGGTCGGTAGCTCATCGATCAGGATCGGCGCGGCGAGATATTCGAGCGCGGCGTCGAGGTAGTGGTTGCCGAAGCGGTCGATCCGGTCCTCGGTCTCGATCAGCGCGACCGCCGGGTCGAGCGCGGCGCGTACTTCCGGGGTGATACGGTGCGTGACGAGGGTCACGCGCCCCCCGATCGCGGTCGTCCACTTCGCCAGCAACAGGATCAGGCGTT
>JAABUK010007436.1_pt1 | contig 15810 bp, 15 predicted proteins | sample 5559141 | NCBI WGS metagenome assembly JAABUK01 (sample SAMN10711869, study PRJNA513367) | rock metagenome | isolation source: Antarctica rocks | place: Antarctica: Victoria Land, Pudding Butte nord | collected 2016-01-03
CCAGCAGCAGGCCGGTGCCCACCGTCATCAGGCCGGTGTGCCGCAGGCCCGACGTCGACCCCCCGCCGGCTTGTACGGCTCCGGAGGGCACCACAGTGATCTGCGATCCACCGGCCGGGCTGGTCGGTGATGCCGTGGGACTGGTCGTCGGGCTAGCTGTCGGGCTGGTCGTGGGGGACGCCGTTGGGCTGGTCGTCGGCGACGCGGTCGGGCTCATGCTCGGCGAGGGGCTCGGGTGCGGGCTGTGGCTGGGGGACGGCTTGGGGCTGGGGCTGTGGCTGGGTGACGGGCTGGGAATGGGGCTGATGGTGGGGGACGGGGTGGGGCGAGGTGAGCGCGTGGGGGACGGGCTGGGGCTGGGGCTCCGAGTGGGTGACGGGCTGGGGCCGGGGCTGGGGCTCCGGGTCGGCGACGGCGTAGCCGTCGGGCTCGGACTCGGGATCGGCGCCGGCGTGATGTGAGTGGTGATGTTGGTCGTACACCTCACGACGCTGCCGCCGCCGTTACCTGTCCCGTTGCACTGCTGCACGGTGATGGGAATAGCCGGGCTCACCGAGCCGGGCGTGACGGTGCAGGCCAGCGTGGCACCGCCGCCGTTGGCCGAGCCGTTGCACTGGGTGACCGTAGCGCCGGTCGCGTTAGCCGGGAACGGCGAGCAACTGACGTTCGAGCCACCGCCGGCCCCTGAGCCGTTGCACTGGTTGACCGTGACCGGAGTCACGGGCCTGGCGCCCGGCGTGTCGGCTCGTACGTTGTTCACGATGCGGACCTGGCAGTTGACGTTCTCGCCGCCGACGTTGTCGGAGTCGTTGCACTGGCGGACGGTGGTGACCAGGTTCACCGACTGGGTACGGAAGGTGCCGTTGCCGGGGGGGCACGGGTCGAGCGCGCACAGCCGGGTCACAGTTGTCGTCGATCCGCGGGTGCTGCCGTCGATCGTATTCACGACATCGACGGTGCAGACCATCGAGATGGTCGCGCCGCCCGGCCCGGGGCCGATGCCGTTGCACTGGTCGATCGCGATGTTGGCGGCCCGCGCGGCGGACGGCAGCAGGGTCAGGCCAACGACGGAGAATGCCCCGGTGAGCATGATCAGGGCGACTACCGCAGCCCGCCAGGTGCGGGGCCAGGTAGCGACGGGTTGCGCGTGGGTGGTCATGCCGGCCCCCGGATCGGTCAGGTGATCTACCGGTCGTCCACGACGTGACGACCGCCTTCACCCAGCGTAACTGATCGAATACTAATTGGTGTAGCTATCTTGCAGCCGGCGCTCGGACGGAGATGGCCGCGCCCGTAGCGGAGACCGATCCGAGCGAGATGCGGTAACCCTCAGGCGTCGTCCAGCCAGTCCCCGGCCGCAGCGTCGCGGTCTCGGCCGACAGCCCGTCGGCCGGCCGCAGGTCGAGCAGGCTCGGTCCGGTGTCGCCGCTGATCTGCGAGTCGCGGACATTCACGAGCACTCCGTCGGTGCCGCTGCTCGGCAGCCCCGCATCGTTGCCGACCGGCTGGCGGTACTCGATCCAGTACGACCGGGTCCTCGAGACGCGAATTCGCACGGCCTGGGTCGAGCTGGCCCGCAGCTCCAGCGGATGGAGTCCGACCCGACCGCCGTGGGTCAGGTCGACGATCCGGCCGGCCATCCAGCCGAGGTCGGCCTTCTGGGAGGCAGCAAAGTCACCGACATAGTTGGCAGCGCCCATCGCGTCGAAGTCGTCGCCGTAGTCGCTGAACGTGCAACTGCCCTGGATGACCTTCGAGCAGAGGTCGGAATGGCCGTGGCCCAGACCGTAGTTGTGCCCCTCCTCGTGCACGATCGCCCGCCGGTTCATGGCGCCGTTGAGCCAGATGTTGGCCGCGCCGACGTAGGACCAGCCGGCATAGCCGCCGCAGTCGGAGCCGGCTGTGTTGTCATTCGGGAAATAGACGACGAAGTTCGTGTAGTTATTCATCACGTAGCCGGCCGACGTCGCGGCGTTTTTCGCCTGCGACATCACATTGGCATAATCGGCGAAGCACTTATTGCCGGCCGGCCCGGCGATGTGCAGCCAGCGGGTGACGTCGCCACTTTGGCCCAACATCCCGTGCGATGCGTGGCGGTACCAGCTGTTGGAGTCGGCAAACATCTGCTGCCGGGCGCTGGCCGGGGTCACGCTGTCCGGAGCCGTCCAGTCGACCAGCATGACGAGCACCTGGGTGGTCCCGGTTGCCGACACGGTGCTGAGGCCGGCCGTCGTCTGGGCCGAAGCGGTCAGGGCCTGGCTGCTGCTCACCCGCATCGATCGCCCGACCAGGCTCCCCGATATGCGGACCCGCGTGTTGACCGGAAGGGTCGCGCCGGTGAGGAAGTAGGACGTGCCCCCCACCTCGAGGACCTGCCGGTCGTGGGCAGCCGGGGACGCCCCCGCCGCACTGCCCTGGCCGGCATCGGCCGGGTCGGCGGTCAGCTGGCGGGTGATTCCCTCCATGGTGGTGGCGGCGCTGGCCGGAGTCGCCGCAATGGCGGTCCCGGCGCTCAGGACCGCGGTCACGGCGCTGGCCAGGAGAATGCGCGACGAAATGTGGAAAGTAATTCTCGAATTCATCTGCGCTTGTTTCCTGTCTCACTGGCTGGGCTGCCGCCGCGGGTCGAGGAATCCTTGACCCGTGAATTGACGGTGCCATGCGCCAATGCGCCGGCGCGGTTTCCCAGCGCCGGTTCACCCCGATGACAGCATTAGCTGTCACTTTTGTGAGTTGCCGATTACAGGGGGTTGTTGCCCGAGATAGCTGCGCGGTCGCCGGCCGTCTCGCCGGCTCAGGGCGGGTCCTTACCTCGAGCAGGGGACCAGAGCTCCCGAATCTTCTGCGAACCGCCTGGCGGTTTGCTACGAATGGTGACGAGACGTCACCGTCGGGGTGGCGCAATGAAGGAGCACCGGATGGGTGTTTTCAACAGCTCGCGCCGGCGACTGGCGGTGGCAGCCACCGCGGCGGTGGTCGTGGTGAGCGGAGGATTGGGCATCGCGCAGGCCGGAATGTCGTCCACCCCGAGCAACTCCAGGGGCCCGGGCCGCGGCATCAACGAGTACGGCATGACGAAGGCGTTCTTCAAGGGGACGCCGCTCAGCTTCACGTACACCAAGGGCTTCTTCTGCGACACCACCGTGTCGTCGGCCGCATCGACGAAATGCGAGGCCGGAGCGACTTACCACCATCCCCCGGCAAAGCAGTTCGACCCGCTTTACATCACCGTGCCGCTCGGCTTTACCCAGCCGATGAGCATGATCGATTGCCCGTCGGGCCTGATCTGCGTGGACCACCCCGGAACGATGGACCTGACCCGTCTCGAGCCGGCCCTCAAGCCGCTCTACCCGCAGCTGACCAAGAAGCAGTTGCTGGCCGCACTGAGGAACTTTGCGGTGCCGGGACATGACCACTTCGTCACCGACGCCAATGGCGGCAAGCCGGAGTGGTGGGACGTGGAGATCATTGGGGTCACCAGTCAGAAGACCTTCAACGACATCCGCAGCCACAAGTCCTTCAACTACGTGAATGGCCTGATCAAGAGAGGCAATGCACACGTGGTCGGACCGATCCCGACCAACCTGTTCCTCTACTTCTCGGTCAAGTAGAGGCGTCCTCGCAACGCACCCCGACCGGGGGCCGGTCCGCCGGCCCCCGTTCGGCGTCTGCCCCCCGGCAGGTCGGGCCCCGCAAGGTAGCGGACCAGCAAGGTCGCGGAACAGCAAGTGGCATGTGGCGGCGCTGAATGCACTGATGGAAGGCAACCGGCGTACTTCCACCCTGGGCGCCGTCACTGCCTGCCGCGTCGCCGTCGTGAAGCGACGCGAACTGGACAGCGGTGGGTTGGGTCGGCTGGCCGGCCGGCACCGGCGGGAAGGCCGTAGCGTCCCACCATGGACGACGTGCGGCGGCAGGTGCCGCGGACCGACGCCGTGCTGGCTGACCGGCGTCTGCTCGACGCCGAGCGCCAGCTGGGCCGTGAGGCGGTGAAGGCCGCCGTCCGCGACGCCCAGCAGCGAGTCCGGGCCGGCGAGCTGCTGCCCGCCGCTGTCGTGGACGGCGTGCTTGCCGCCCTGCCGGTGGCGCCGCACAGCCTGCGCCGGGTCATCAACGCCACCGGCGTGCTGCTGCACACCAATCTCGGCCGCGCTCCGCTGTCGGCGGCGGCGATCGATGCACTGGTGGTAGCGGCCGGGGCGACCGACGTGGAGTACGACCTCGCGACCGGCGACCGCGCGCGTCGGGGGCGCGGCGCCCTGGCCGCCCTGGCCGGCGCCGTCCCGCTCGCGGCGGACGTGCATGTGGTCAACAACGGCGCGGCCGCGCTCGTGCTGGCGGCGACGGCACTGGCCGCCGGCCGGGAGATCGTGGTGTCCCGGGGCGAGCTGGTCGAGATCGGGGCGGGCTTTCGGATCCCCGACCTGCTGGTCGCCACGGGCGCGCGCCTCCGCGAGGTCGGTACGACCAACCGCACGTCGCTGCGCGACTATCGCGCCGCGGTAGGACCCGACACCGGCTTCCTGCTCAAGGTGCACCCGTCGAATTTCGTGGTGACCGGCTTCACCGCCTCGGTGGGCATCGCCGAGCTGGCTGGGCTGGGCGTCCCGGTGGTTGCCGACATCGGCTCCGGCCTGCTGGCGCCCCACCCGGCGTTGCCGGACGAACCGGACGCGGCCACGGCCCTGCGCGACGGTGCCGCGCTGGTGACAGCCAGCGGCGACAAGCTCCTGGGTGGCCCGCAGGCCGGCCTGCTGCTCGGCCGGGCCGACCTGATCGAGCGCCTCCGCCGCCATCCGCTGGCCCGGGCGCTGCGCGTCGACAAGCTGACCCTGGCGGCGCTGGAAGCGACGCTGCGCGGTCCGGCTTCGCCGACCGCGGCCGCGCTCGAGGTGGGCGTTGACGCGCTGCGCGGACGCGCGGAGGCGCTAGCCGGCCGGCTGGCCGGGGCCGGTATCGATGCGCGGGCGGTGGCGTCGGTGGCGACCGCGGGCGGCGGCGGAGCCCCGGGTGTCGGCCTGACCAGTGCGGCGGTCAGCCTGCCCGAGGCTTTCGGCTCCCGGCTGCGGCACGGGTCGCCGCCGGTGGCCAGCCGGATCGAAGCCGGCCGCTGCCGGCTAGACCTGCGCAGCGTCGCGGCCGGCGACGACGACGACCTCGCCGCGGCTGTGCTGGCTGCCGCGCAGCCGCCGACGGCCTAACCTCGGCCGATGCACGTCGTTGCCACGGCCGGCCACGTCGACCATGGCAAGTCCACCCTGATCCGGGCGCTGACCGGGATGGAGCCCGACCGGTGGGCGCAGGAGCGCCGGCGCGGCATGACCATCGACCTCGGGTTCGCCTGGACCCGGCTGCCGTCGCAGCGCCAGGTGGCCTTCGTCGACGTACCTGGCCATGAGCGCTTCCTGGCCAACATGCTGGCCGGAGTGGGAGCGGTGCCGGCGGTGATGTTCGTGGTGGCCGCGGACGAGGGCTGGATGCCGCAGTCGGCGGAGCACCTGGCCGCCCTCGACGCCCTCGGCGTACGCCACGGGCTGCTCGTCGTCACCCGCTGCGACCTGGCCGACGCCGGCCGGGCGCTGGCCCAGGCCCGGTCGGAGCTGGCCGGCACGACTCTGGGCGGCATCGAGGCGGTGACTGTCAGCGGCACGACCGGCGAAGGAATGGACGGCCTGCGACGCGCGCTCGACCGGCTGGTCGGCGGCTTGCCGGCGCCCGACGACGACGCGGACGCCCGGCTGTGGATCGACCGGGCGTTCACCATCCGGGGCGCGGGCACGGTTGTCACCGGCACGCTGGGCGCCGGCACCTTGCGGGTCGGGGACTCCCTGACGCTCGCCCCGGCGATGCGGCCGGTCGTGATCCGGGGCCTGCAGTGCCTCGGCGAGCCGGTCGCCGAGGTGACCGGGGTCAGCCGGGTGGCAGTCAACCTGCGCGGGCTGCCGGTCGATGAGGTGGCCCGCGGCCACGCGCTGCTCACCCCCGGTCGCTGGCTCACCACCGACGAGATCGACGTACGCCTAACCGGCATCTTGGCTAACGACTTGCCGGCGTCGGGCCAGCTGCACGTCGGTTCCGCGCAGCTGCCAGTACGCGTCCGGCCGCTCGGAGCCGACACCGCCCGGCTCGCGCTGAGCGGGCCGCTGCCGCTGCGGATCGGCGACCGGGCCCTGCTCCGCGACCCGGGGCTGCACCGGATCGCCGCTGGAGTCACGATCCTGGACGTCCGCCCGCCGGCCCTGCGCCGGCGCGGGGCCGCAGCGGTCCGAGCCCGGGAGCTGGCCGGGCAGGATGGCCGGCCGGACGGGGCCGCGGAGCTGCGCCGGCGGCTCGTCATGCGCTCAGCCCAGCTGGTGGCAATGGGCGCGACCCCGCCGGCCCCCCCCATTGTCGACGACTGGCTGATCGAGCCCAGTCACCTGTCGGCGCTGCGCCGGCAGTTGCGGGCGCTGGTGAGCGAGCACGCGGCGGACCGGCCGCTCGAGGCGGGGCTTCCCATCGAGGCCGCCCGGCGCCGGCTCGGCCTGCCCGACGCCCGGCTGGTCGCTGCGCTGGTCGCCGCGCCGCTCGCCCTGCTCGACGGCCGGGTCTGCCAGGGCGGCCCGTCGTTGCCCGCGCCGGTGGCCCGGGCCGTGGCCGCCTTGCAGGACGAGCTGGGCGCCGACCCGTACGCGGCGCCGGCGCCGGCCCGGCTGGCGGAGCTGTCGCTGGGCCGCCGGGAGCTGGCCGCGGTGGTGCGGGCCGGCGCGCTCGCCCGGGTCGCTGAGGACGTCTACCTGCTGCCGGAGTCCCTCGCTGACGTCGACCGGCGGCTGGCCGCCCTCCCGCAGCCGTTCACGGTGAGCGAGGCGCGCGAGGCGCTGCGGACGTCGCGCCGGGTGGCCGTCCCGCTGCTGGAGCTGCTGGACGCCCAGGGCCGGACCCAGCGGCTGCCCGACAACCGGCGCCGGTTGTCGCCGTGAGCGGCTACGACGCGCTGGTGCTCAGCGGCGGCCGGGCCACCCGGCTGGGCGGCGCGGACAAGCCGTCGCTGCCGATCGGCGGCACGGCCCTGCTGGATCGAGTGCTCGACGCCGTCCGCGGCGCCGACCGGCGGATCGTCGTCGGACCGCCGTGCGAAGGTGCCGACGTCGTGACACGCGAGCAGCCGCCGGGTGGCGGGCCGGTGGCCGCCGTCGCGGCCGGGCTGGCCCACGTCGTCAGCCCGGTGGTGGCCGTGCTGGCCGCCGACCTGCCGTTCCTCACCGCCGCCACGGTGGAGGGCCTGCTGGCCGCGCTCGAACCCGGCGCGGACGCCGTCGTGCTCATCGACGGCGACGGGCGCGACCAGCTGTTGATCTCGCTCTGGCGGACCCGTGCGCTGCGGGCCCGGCTCGATGCCCTCGGCGACCCGGAAGGACAGCCGGTCCGGGCGCTTCTGCGGGGACTGGCGGTGCAGCGGTGGAGTGCGCCGGTGACCGCCGGCGAGCCGCCGCCCTGGCTGGACTGCGACACGTACGAGGATCTGCGACGCGCGAGGGAGTGGGCATGAACACGCTGGAGGAGTGGACCGCGGCCGTCTGCGCCGAGCTGGGCCTGGATCCAGGCATCGACCGGACCCGGCTGCTGGATCTCACCCGCGACGTCGCTCACGGGGTGGCCCGCCCGGCGGCGCCGCTGACCGCGTACCTGGTCGGCCTGGCCGCCGGCCGCAGCGCCGACCCGCAGGCCGCGACCGCCGCCGCAATCGAGCAAGTGGAGGCGCTGGTGGCGGGCTGGCCGGCCACCGCGCCACCGCCACCGCCACCGCCACCGCCACCGGCATTAGCCTCAGACGCATGACCGACCTGCCGGCCGACATCTCACTGCGTGAGGTGGGCCCGCGCGACGGCCTGCAGAACGAGGAGCCGGTGCCGACCGCCGCCAAGGTGGCCCTCATCGACGCGCTGTCGGGCACCGGGGTGGGCCGGATCGAGGCGGTCTCCTTCGTCCATCCGCAGGCGATCCCGCAGATGGCCGACGCCGACGAGGTGTGGCGCTCGATCGCGCGCAATGACGCCGTCCGCTATTCCGCCCTGGTCCCCAACCTGCGCGGCGCGCAGCGCGCGCTGGCCGCCGGCTTCACCGAGATCGAGGTCGTGGTCTCGGCGTCGGACACCCACAACCGCCGCAATGTCAACCGGTCGACCGAGGAGTCCCTGGACGACGTCGCCGCGATCCTCGCCATCGCGCACGGCGCCGGCGCCACCTGCCAGGTGATCGTGTCCACCGCCTGGGGCTGCCCGTACGAGGGCGATGTGCCGGTCCAGCGGGTGGTGTCCGTCGCCGGCCGCGCGGTCGCCGACGGCGCCGACGGCATCTCCTACGGCGACACCACCGGCATGGCGACGCCCACCCGGGTCACGCGGCTGGTCGGGGAGACCCGCAGCGCGCTACCCGACACCGCACTGAACCTGCACTTCCACAACACACGGGGGACGGGTCTGGCCAATGTGCTCGCCGCCCTGCAGCTGGGGGTGGCCGACTTCGACGCCAGCGTCGGCGGGCTGGGCGGCTGCCCGTACGCCCCGGGCGCGACCGGCAACGTCTGCACCGAGGACCTCGTGCACATGGTCGAGGACATGGGCATCTCCACCGGGGTCGATCTGGAGCGCATGATCGACGCCGCGCGGGAGGCGGAGGGCCTGGTCGGCCACACGCTGCCCAGCCAGGTGCTGCGGGCCGGCCCGCGGACTCGGCTGACCCCGGTGAGCTGAGCCGCCGAGCACGAAGGACAGCGCATGCGTCGCCCGATCAGGTCCGTCGGCCCGTCAGCTCCGTCGACCGAAGAGCCCGCGGAAGCGGACTACCGCGACCGGCTCGCCGTCACGCACCATCTCGCCGCGCATGACGGCGCTTCCCCGGTCGGGCCGGCGGCTCGACGGCATCGTCTCCAGGACCGTCAGCCGGCCGGTCAGCACCTCGCCGGCCCGGACCGGCGACAACCAGCGCAGCTCGTCCCCGCCGGCCGAGCCCTGGCTCGTCGAGTCGTGCAGCAGCGCGTCGACGTACAAGCGCATCCACAGCGACATGGTGAACCACCCGCTGGCCACCACGCCGCCGAAAGGCTCGACGGCGGCCGCATCCAGGTGAAACGGCTGGGGGTCGTACCGGCGGGCGAACTCCAGCATTTCCCCCTCGTCCACCGTCACGCTTCCCAGGTCGTAGGTCTGGCCGGCCGCCAGGTCCTCGAATGCCAGCTTCGGGGGCTTCGTCATGGCCGGAACTCTAGGCATGCCCGGCGGATACGCTGGGTAGCGTGACCGACGACCTGCGCACCACCGTCGCCAGGGGCGGGGCGCCGAAGTATCACCAAGCTAATGCCGACAAGGGAAAGCTCTTCGCCCGCGAGCGGATTGCCCTCCTGGTCGACGGGGACTCGTTCGTCGAGGACGGCATGCTGGCTAACGTCCTGGCCGGTGACCTGCCGGCCGACGGTGTCATCACGGGCACCGCCACGGTCGACGAGCGACCGGTCTGCCTGATGGCCAACGACTCGACGGTCAAGGCCGGCTCCTGGGGCGCCCGCACGGTGGAGAAGATCATCCGCATCATCGAGGCGGCCTACCGCACCCAGGTGCCGATGATCTGGCTGGTGGACTCCGCCGGCGCGCGGATCACCGACCAGGTGGCGATGTTCCCCGGCCGGCGCGGCGCCGGGCGCATCTTCCACACGCAGGTTCGCGCGTCGGGCTCCATCCCGCAGGTGTGCGTCCTATTCGGACCGTCGGCCGCTGGAGGTGCTTATATACCTGCGTTTTGCGACGTGGTGGTGATGGTCGAGGGCAACGCCTCCATGTATCTCGGCAGCCCCCGGATGGTCGAGATGGTGGTCAAGGAGAAGACGACTCTCGAGGAGATGGGCGGCGCGCGGATGCACTGCTCGGTGTCGGGCGTAGGCCATTTCCTGGTCTCCACCGAGCAGGCGGCGCTGGAGACGGCCCGCTCATATCTGTCCTACCTCCCGACGAATTATCTGGGCACGCCGCCGGCCGTTGCAGCGCGCCCTCCTGCCACGGTCGACCTCCGGGCCCTGGTGCCCGAGTTGGAGCGCCAGGCCTTCGACATGCGCCGCTATGTGCGCGGTCTGGTCGACGATTGCTCGCTGCTGGAGATCCAGGCGCTGTGGGCCAAGGAACTCGTCACCGGATTCGCCCGCCTGAACGGTGAGGTGATCGGCGTCGTCGCCAACAACCCGATGTTCAAGGGGGGCGTCCTTTTCGTCGACAGCGCCGACAAAGCGGCCCGCTTCATCCAGATCTGCGACGCTTTCAACGTGCCGTTGCTGTTCCTGTCCGACGTGCCAGGATTCATGGTCGGCACCGCGGTAGAGCGGCAGGGAATCATCCGCCACGGGGCCAAGATGATCACCGCCGTGTCGGAGGCGACCGTCCCCAAGATCTGCGTGATTGTCCGAAAAGCTTATGGCGCAGGGCTTTATGCGATGGCCGGGCCAGCCTTCGAGCCGGAGGCGACGATTGCCTTGCCCACGGCGAAGATTGCCGTGATGGGGGCCGACGCGGCAATCAATGCGGTTTACGCCAACAAGATCGCTGCCCTGGCCACCGACGCGGAGCGCGAGACCTACGTCAGCGGGCTCAAAGCTGAGTACGAGTCAGACATCGACGTGATCCACCTGGCCAGCGAGCTGGTCGTCGACGCGGTCATCGAGCCGGAGGAGCTGCGTGGGGAGTTGATTCGGCGCTACGCGGCCAGTCGGGGCAAGGATCGCTCCTTCTCCCGCCGCCGCCACGGGATCACCCCGGTGTGATGCTGGCGTACCCAGCCTGCGGGTCGCCCGCTACGCCCACCGGCGGACGTCGGGTCATCGCGCGTTGACCGCACGGCTCGGTCTGCATGCTGACTGCGCACGCTGCTTCGGGCTGTGCTGCGTGGCGCCGGCGTTCTCTGCGTCCGCCGACTTCGCGATCGACAAGCCGGCGGGCCGGCCGTGTCCGCACCTGAGGTCGGCCTTCGGCTGCGACATCCACGACCGCCTGCGGCCAGAGGGATTCCGGGGCTGCGCGGTGTACGACTGCTTTGGCGCCGGCCAGCACGTCGCCCAGGGCACCTTCGGCGGTCAGGACTGGCGGCAGGCGCCGGCAACCGCGCGCCAGATGTTCGACGTGTTCGCGGTCATGCGGCAGTTGCATGAGCTGCTCTGGTACTTGACGGAGGCGCTGGCGATGCCGGCGGCGCGGTCGCTGTCGGCGGAGCTGCGGCTGGCCTTCGACGAAACCGAGCGGCTCACTGGCCTGGGAGCTCGGGAGATCGCGGAGCTTGACCTGTCTGCCCACGGCGGCGCCGTTGACGGACTGCTGGTCCGGGTCAGCTCGTTGGCCCGGCGGCGCGCGGGTGGGCCGGCGCTGGACCGCGAGCCACCCGACCTGAAGAGAGCCGACCTGATGGGAGCGGACCTGCGCGGCGCCGATCTCCGGGGCGCCAACCTGCGTGGCGCCTGCTTGATCGCCGCCGACCTCGCCGGCGCCCGGCTCACCAGCGCGGACTTGACCGGGGCCGACACCCGGGACGCCAACCTCAGTGGCGCCGACCTCGCTGGCTGCCTGTTCCTGATCCAGGCGCAGGTCGACGCGGCCCGGGGCGACGCGGGCACGACGCTGCCGGCCGCGCTCACCCGGCCGGCGCACTGGGTGGGTTCGGCAGCGCCCTGCTGAAGAACACTCGCGAGTAGCCGTCCTGGCCTTCGCGGTGCGTCTCGCGATACCCCCGCCGCGGGTAGTAGGCGATGTTCGCAGTCATGGTCTCGTGGGTGAAGAGCCGCACTTCCGGCAGCCCGAGGACCCGCGCCTGCTCCTCCGCCAGCCTCAACAGTCGACCGCCGATCCCGCGGCCGTGTCGATCTGGACGTACCGCGATGTTGTAGAGGAGGAGGTGGTCGTCGGCCGGCTCCAGGACGAGCACCCCCACGAGCTGATTGTCGATTTCGGCAACCCAAGAGTGGCCCCGGACCACCACCTCGTCGTAGTCCGCGACCATCGGAGCCGGTTCGCGGCCCATCCGCGGCACGTACCGTTGATAGGCGGCCCGGACGAGCGCCCGCATGGCCGCGGCGTCAGCGGCCATCGCGGGCCTCAGCCGAATCTCGTCCTCGTTGGCGGGTATGGCTCAACTCTGAGTCTTTCCGGCGTCCGCCCATGGTGGTGGGCGGAGGGTGGGCAGGCCATCGATCTCAATCCAAATGGTTCAGCCGCCGTGGTGGACTGCGGCATGGTGGCTTCCACACAGCAGCACCAGGTTATGCAGGGCGGTCGCGCGCCCCCGGCCGACCAGTGAATGATGTGGTGCCCGTCGCACCAGGATTTCTGGCGTCGCAGCCGGGAAAGGCGCAGCCGTCGTCACGAAGATTCAACGCAGGACGGATGGCCGGGGAGATGCTGCGTGTCGCCCGACCGACGTCGAGTGGCTGGCCGGCGCGGCCGAGCACGTAGGGATGGTTCTGGCGTCGCAGGCCAGCCGGCGCGCGGCTTCGGCGCCGATCGGCTCTCCCGTGCAGAACCGGCCGACGCCTGCGAGTCGCCCGGCCAGCACGTGGTGATCGACCGTCACCACTACCGATGGTCGCAGCCCGCCGGCTTCGGGCAGGCTGCCAGAGCCACGGCGAGGCGGGTCAGCTCGAGTAGCGCGTCGGCTCGCCGGCGGCCGGCCGACCGGGGGTCGGGCGTGCCGTCCCGCGCCGGCCGAGGAGCCGCCAGTGGGTCGATCGCTGCGGAGAGCAGCGCGCCTGCTTCCCCGTCGAGCCAACCGGCCCAGCGCACCATGCCGTCGGCGGCGACCACCCGGGTGAGCTGGCGACCGCTTTGCTGGCGCAGGGTGTGGGCGTCCGATTCCGGTGCGGTGTGCAGCGCTTCGGCAAAGGCGCGGCCGGCGCGGGCCAGCAACAGTGGATCCAGGGCGGTGGCTTGCGCGATCAGAAAGTCCTCAGCCCCCGCCCGGACGTCCGGCTAGACGGGCGGGAGCGCGGCCAGCGTGGCGACGATGACCTGCGCGTGACCGGCGGACAAGCGCCCGCCGGCCAGCGCCGCTGCGGTCCCCTGACAGTGCCGGTCCAAGGCGCCGGCCAGTGCCACTGTGCTCGCGGCCGCACCCGGGTGGGTGAGGTGGCGCTGACGCAGCCAGCCGGCGGTCGAGGGCGCCCCGTCGGCGCGCCCAGGGCCGCGTCGGTCGGCTTCGGCGACAGCGGTCAGCTTGACTGCGGCCAGGCGCGCCTCCGCCACGTCGATCTCGTCGAGAAGCTGGCCCACCTCGGCGTCGCTCAGCGGCCAGCAGTCCGCGTCGACCGCGGCGGTCAGCCCGCTCCCGACCGCGTCCATGGCGGCCAGCAACGGGTGCCTGAGCGATGGAAGGACCGTCTGCGACATGACCTCAAGCAAGCCGGGAGGTACGACAATCCTGGGGGCCTGAAGCGCTGCTACAGATGAGGATTCGCCCAGCACACTCAACCCGCCGGGGTGACCACAATCGGGTGCTCGTCGTCCGGCTGCTCCTCGACCGCGAGGTGTCCGTCAGCAAGAAACACCCAGCGACGGTAGGACCAGAACCGGAAGACCGTACCGATCACCAACCCGACCAGGTTGGCAAAGTTGATCGCCGCCGCAGTGTCCTTGTCGAAGCCATAGCGCACCACGGCGATGCAGACGAGCCCGATGATGAGACCTACCAGGTTGAGCAGGAAGAACAGGATGTATTCGCGTCGCATCCCCGATCGCGCCCGGTTGCGGAACGTCCAGTGCCGATTCATGAAATAGGACGTGGTAGCCGCGATCACCGTAGACACGCATTTCGAAGTCAGCGGTCCGACGCCCAGGCCGAAGTGCAGCGCGTTGAGGATGGCGAAGTCCAGCGCGGTGTTGATGAGCCCGATCAGCCCGAACTTGGTGAGCTCGGCCAAGAAGACGCGGGTCTGATGGCGCAAGGTGGAGGTCAGGTGCACCGACCCGAGGATAGAGGCCGCGCGTGGCACCATCGGCGTGACGCACCAGGGCGCGAGGAAGGCAGGCATGGTCGACTACCGGCTCGATGAGGACCAGGAGACTTTCCGCAAGACGGTCGAGGACTTCGCCCGCACCGTGGTGGGGCCCAAGGCGCACGGCTATGACGAGAGCGGCGACTTCCCCTACGACGTGGTCGCCGGGATGGCAGACATGGGGCTGTTCGGGCTGCCGTTCCCCGAGGAGTACGGCGGGGGGGGCGGCGACTACTTCACCCTCTGCCTGGCGCTGGAGGAGCTGGCCCGGGCCGATTCCAGTGTGGCGATCACGCTCGAGGCCGGCGTGTCGCTGGGTGCGATGCCGATCTTCCGATTCGGCAGCGAGGAGCAGAAGCAGCAGTGGCTGCCCGACCTGTGCGCCGGCCGGGCGCTGGGCGCCTTTGGCCTGACCGAGCCGGGCGGCGGCTCCGACGCCGGCGCCACGCGGACCACCGCGCGGGTCGAGGATGGCCAGTGGGTCATCAACGGCACCAAGGCCTTCATCACCAACGCCGGCACGGACGTGACCGCGCTCGTGACGGTGACCGCGGTGACCGGGGAGCGCGACAACGGCCGCAAGGAGATCTCGTCCATCCTGGTGCCGGTGCCCACCGATGGGTTCTCCGCCTCAAAGAAGTATTCGAAGGTCGGGTGGCATGCATCGGACACGCGCGAGCTCGCTTTCGCCGACGTACGCGTCCCGGAAGCGAATCTGCTCGGTCAGCGCGGTCGCGGCTACGCCAACTTCCTGTCGATCCTCGACGAGGGCCGGATCGCCATTTCCGCCCTCGCGGTCGGTTTGGCCCAGGCCTGCGTCGATGAATCGGTGAAGTACGCCGCCGAGCGGCAGGCCTTCGGCTCAAACATCGGTGCGTATCAGGCGATCCAGTTCAAGATCGCCGACATGGAGATGCGTACGCACATCGCCCGGCTGGCCTACTACGACGCTGCCGCCCGGATGCTGGCCGGCCGTCCCTTCAAGAAGGAGGCAGCGATCGCCAAGCTCTACTCGAGCGAGATCGCGGTCACCAACGCGCGCGAGGCTACCCAGATCTTCGGCGGGTACGGGTTCATGAACGAATACCCCGTGGCCCGGCACTGGCGGGACTCCAAGATCCTGGAGATCGGTGAGGGCACTTCGGAAGTCCAGCGCATGCTCATCGCGCGGGAGCTCGGCGTCGGTTAACCCACACGGTCCCGCACGAAGATGTCCGTGGCAAGGTTGGTGTCGCCCACAACCAGGTTGGTGGCGGAGGAGACGAAGGCCACGAAGCGGCCGTCGCCGCTGATGGCCGGGATGGCGCTGAAGTTATTGCCCTGCTTGCCGGTGTCGCCCACGCTGACCCGCTCGGTGCGGCCGGCCTGGACGTCCCGGACGAAGACGTCGACAGCGCCGTTGGTGTCCGGGCCAGCCAGCCTGGTGGCGCGCGAGGCGAACGCGACGTGTTGACCGTCCCTGCTGATGGCCGGCGTGAAGCTGTCGGCGTGCACCTGGTTGCCGGTGCCGGTCACACTCATCCGCTCCGTTGCGCCCGTCAGCGAGTCGTGTCGGAACACGTCGCGCGTGCGGTTGGTGTCGTCGGCAACCAGGTTGTGGGAAGAGGATGTGAACGCCACAGATCGCCCGTCGGCGCTCAGTGACGGCTCACCGCTGCTGCCGTTGGCCTGAGCCCCGGCACTGGTCACACTCACCCGCCGGGTCTGGCCCGTCGCCATGTCGCGCACGAACACATCTCGGAGGCGGTTGGTGTCGGCCGGCACCAGATCGGCCGCCAGCGACGTGAAGGCAACGTGCTGGCCGTCGG
>JAABUK010007444.1_pt1 | contig 15806 bp, 29 predicted proteins | sample 5559141 | NCBI WGS metagenome assembly JAABUK01 (sample SAMN10711869, study PRJNA513367) | rock metagenome | isolation source: Antarctica rocks | place: Antarctica: Victoria Land, Pudding Butte nord | collected 2016-01-03
GACTGCTTGCACCTGACTCCACTCGCACTGTTCAATTCTTCAGCAACAGTGCAAAAAACGGGTGTTATGGTGGCTAGGTGTTTAATGGAGATTGGTTTGGGAGCTCTCTGACTGCCTCCCCCAAATTGAAGGAATTTTCAGCATACAAGGTACAGTGCAGCACTTGGCATTTACAAGACAATCTGCACTAGTTCCCAGAGATGCTGGGAGTCATGCACACCAAACTCTCGAATTGCCAAAGTTAAATTTTCGAATGTTGTATCTAAACTGCAGCTGTGGGGCATTGGCAGCGGCAAGCAGAAGCTATGGTTGCCAGAATGCACCACCCTGGCCCTGTACCGCTCAGATGACCTAGCCTATCTTGAGGTTTGGGCGCCAAAGCTGAAGTACCTCAATCTGCAAACCTGCTATGGCCTTGACCACCTGCGCCTTCACCCAGAGGAAGGGAGCACAGTCAACGTCAACCTGGAGAACGCTAACATTGACAGGTTTTCTTTTCCGCATCTCAAGCAGCATCCTAGAGTAGACAAAGAGCGCTTGAGTCATGATGAAGACTATGAGCATGGGGATGCTGGGGACTATGGAGACATGTGGGGGCACATGATGGGGAATCCGGACATAATGGGGAATCCCATGAGTGCACAAGTGGCACAAATGCTTGCCATGCTTCAGGCAGGCGGCTTGCATGGGGGCTTGCCAGAAGATGATGATTTTGAAGACCCATATGTGTAAGGTGATGAATTGCTTACCATTTGTGATGGACAGGCACCTGCAAAAGATCATCAGTGGGAGGACGAAAAACTTTTTGCTGAGTGAATTGCTGCAAGTGCAAGCTCTGGGCCAGCCTATTGTCTGCACTTGGTGTCTGTTTCAATACTGTTTGGTCAAGGTAAAGTTGAGTCAGAGTGTGTACATTCATGATGTAAAGTCGGCAAAATATCACTTGAGCGGTGTTATGCCTTACTATCTGCGGGCAGCATGACTGTAGCATCGCCCTAAGAGAAACATCCATGAGGGTGTCAAGGCTTATTGAGACACAACACCAAATAGACATGATGTAGGGCAATTGAGTTAACATCCATCAGCTTGCTTGTAGACGCGATACATGCAGTATGCTCACTTATTTCAGTGTGCTGTTATACTAGTACTGATGCAGCATCCCAGTCAAGTATGCTCAAGCTTTGAGCTTCAGGCTGATGTTCAGCCTGTGCAGTGAACTGTGTAGGGTAATACTCTTGAGGCAGCTTGTGCACATGGCCTTGCTTGCTCCTGTTATCTGCTGCCCAGATTTAATGTATAACATGAAGCACTGCATCAATTGTTCAGCACACTCAGACGCGATGCTATTGAGTGATGCAACCGCCATGCAGCTCGGTAAAACTTGTTTGGTGCATTTACGAAAAACTTGCTGTGACTGGTGAGCATTGCTGTAAATCATCTTCTTCAAATCAGTGAGCTGTTTTGCAGTAAGGCTTTATAGCTAGGATCGTCGTCATAAAAAGTGAGGCCTCTCCTTGGACTATGAACTGCAACTCTGCCACATGTAGAGTGAATTTTTACACAAAAGCTATCATGTGAGTAACGATGACTTGAGTACAGTGCATATGTTCAGGATAGCGAACGAGTAAATAAGAACAACCAGCAATAAGTTGCCAGTTGCAACAAACCTTTTACAGTCCCATGAACTATACGCCGTAGGCCTGGCCCATGGCCCATGAACAGCGAGAATCACAAGAGCAGCATGATTGAATCATTCAGCATAACAACAAACAAGCAGAGTCACTTCAGGATCATAATTGTACTGAAGTTTTAGCAGGCAGAGCACTGCCTCATTGTACAAGGGTTGATAATGCCTGCAACGTAGTGTCGAACACACCGGTCAGGTGGCAACCATTCTGCAGTAGCAGGCTAGGAACTAAGTTCTTCTACTGCACTAATTGCTATGGATGTATAATGACTGTGCTGAACAAAGAGGGCAGCTTTCACCAGTGAGGTATCATTGATGTATGCGTGGGAGGATACATGTGAGCTGTGATAACAAGCTGTTGTACACAAATGTGCTCAAAACTACCCAGTTTGCTGAATTACGCAGCTGCACTTGAGTGCTGTTGATACTCAGTCAATATAGATGACACATTATCTAGTGTGAGGATACTGGATGAGCAGTGTGCAAAGCGGCCGGGCAGTGGTGGCTTTGCATCATCAGGAGATTTGCAACAAAGAGACTTCAGATGTTCACTTTGTTTGGAGGCTGCCGCTTGCTTGTAAGCAACCAGGAGGGGGTCAATATCCCTCAGTGTCAGCTCCTACACATCAACGATTGTGTCTTGCAAGGCTCAGCCTCAGCTGGCAACAACACAATATAGTAATTTTTGCCCAACAATCAGGCAATGTGGGCTACGTGGCAGCAGGCACAGAAAGACAGGCACTGAGGTAAGCAGGGAGAAAGTCAGACAACAAAGTGATAAACATAGTTGTAGCGTTTGCACGGAAGGCTAAGAGATGGAGATACTCTCCCCAGTAAGACGGATGGATGATAGACACCCAGGCTAGTCTCATATGAGTTTGAGGTGCCACGACCTGCCAGACAGACACAGCACAAGGTACACAGACGCTGAGCCTTGGACATCATCTGCAGCATGTGACTGAAGACGCACAGGAACTGTCAACAATGCCACTCATCTTATGTCATGGCATAAGCAGATTTGAGACTGACCTCATATGTGCAGATGGAAAACTGCTGCCGTGCAGTCTGCCTTTGTTGTTGAGCAGATGTTTCCCCTTGTTCTTCTGCAGCACCTTGATCAATGCGCAGTGGCACATCAGCAGGCTGGAGTACAGCAGGCTGTAGAGGCAGCCCAAGCCTCCTCCTGAGGTGAGTCAGCCCTGGATGCTGCGGCTGCTGCTCCGTTGCCTGGTTAGGCTCGTTATACCAGTCCCCTGTGTTGGGGATGAGGCTGGGGGTCTGGGATGTGAGCACCTCTGAAAGCCCAGCCAGGCTGTCCCTTTCAGCCTGTATTCGAGCAGGCCAATGCAGGCTCAGAACCTTTTTTTGAACTCTGCTTGCATGAGACAAATAGGTTTGATGCTTTAGGCCTCTGGAGTAACAACAAGCTTGGAGTGTCTGGGGTCTGACAGCCTGTGAAAGCTTGATCAGGTTGTGTAGCACAGCCTATGACACAGAAGAACTGTTTTGCTAGAAGATGCATTCTTGGCAGCTTGAGAGTGGTAAGCTGCAGACAGGGTCTGGGGTTGGGTGCTGGAAATCAAGAGGCTGGGATAGCTGGGGCAGGGCTTGAGCTGGAGCTAGCAATGAAGTTGAAGAAGGTGGGTGGAGGGGCGGGGGGCAGTTTTGTTATTTGTTTCTTTTGCACAAAATGCAGATCCCATGTGTCTGCTTGCTTGCACTCATTGCTCCAAGAACATCACCTGAGCCATGTCATGTCTGAACCCCTCTGATGAGCCCACGATGGACTTGGGAGTATGCAGGTAGTTGGCAAGGGGGCGGGACCCCTCAGGGCGGCCATGACTGGAGGTGAGGTAGGCTTGTATGCTCTGATCAGACAGGGCGGGGTTGATCACGGCTTCCCCCTCTGTGTCCAGCCACCAGCAGTCCCCAAATATCTGCTTGCCATTCCCACCTGTCACGGCAGTCCATGCTGACTCAGCAACTTACTCAGCAGGAGGCAGGCAATGTAGACAAGAACCAAACAGCTGTGTCAGCACATCCCTCTGATGCCTTATGCAGCATGAGGGCCATGGCTCTTTACTAAAGCACATCTTGTAGAACCATCATATACCACTTATGGAGATACCTTGCATGATTCCTGTTGGCTTCAACCATTTGTCACATGATCAGTTGATGAAACAATGGCTTACAAAAGACTGAGGCAGGTTGTAAGGGAAGCGACCTCCAAGTAGCATGAGGCGGCCCATGGTGAGGGGGGTGAGGCTGTGGAACTCCCGGGGGGCAGGAGCATCCCCGCCCACTGCTGGGGACCGCCACTGCACTGCCCCTTCTCTGCACAGACTCACATTACATTTGTCATACATGCATTGAGCACGTTTCAGTTGCTGAGGACATATGCATCATTTCTCAAGCACAGGCAATCCCCCATGGTTGGGGACTTCCACTGCATAGTCTCTCATCTGCAATAACATGCCCTTATGACTCTTTAAGCGCAACAAAATGCAGTTAATCATTGGCCATGTAAGACTGCAGAAGTGCTTTGACTGAGGCTTCAAACGCCATCAAGCGTGTGCAAGAACAAAGATGGATATTTGCTGGCCAAGAGATACACCATTGCTGAGAGCAAATGCAGATGCTTGTAAGCTGTGACTGTCCAGGACTGCAAGCATCATTGCTGGGAGCACATGCAGGTGCTTCATGGTGTAGCCATACCTATCCATGACCACAACATCGTTGAGGAAGGTGTCAGTCTTGGTGCGGAACCAGCCCATATCCGCTGTGCGTCCCCCCATGACTACCAGCCATAATCCCAAACCTGCACACATGCCTTGTTTCATGACTCTAGTGGTCAGCAGCACATTCAACCACTCACCTGGCCACAAATGCACACAAGCATTGGCCTCTAGTAGGCTCCGTACAGCGCTTCAAATGTAGTTTAGAGTTTGATGCTGTTGAAGCACATGCTGGCGGTGACATAGAACATTTAAGGCACTGCAAAAATGCCTTTTGTCCAAGACATTCCCAATTGGGCTTCTTGACCCTGATGCCCCTGCAATGACAATCAGCTCAAATGCAGTCATGTTGAGCCTTTACCCAGCTTAGTTGTGTCCTGATAATAAGAATAAAGATAATAAAGGTAATAAAGGTAATAATAATAATAATAACAATACTAATACTAATAATGCCTCAAGTACTGCAAGAACTAAACAGAAGTCTTGACAGGGACCCCTAAGCACACGACTTCAAGTTGCACAGGAATTTCACTTATCAGCTCTGCTTGGGCTCATGACAGCACAGTTTTAATACTAAAGTATGCAGGATAGTTCCATGCTACAAACAAAGCAACTTTTGAACTGCTCAGCAGAACAGAATGACACATGGTGCTGACCAGCACAACAGCTTAATGAAGTCATACCACTTCAGACCAGACCATGTCACATGAAGGGCTCCAGAACCACTCACATGTACAAGAATGGCCCTTGCGGGGGGCAGGGGCGTTTCCAGGCAGTTCCAGAGGGATCCATGCAGGGGCTTCTTCCCCATCCAGCCCTAGGCCACGTAAGGTCCACAGGTCATTTGCCAGGCTGGTGTTGTTCTCACCACCAAACATGAGCACCCGGCTGTCCACTCTGCACATGCAGTGACCATACCTAGCCTTTGGCTTGATGCCATGGATCTTCAGCTCACTCCATTTAGACCTGCATGACAGTGATGACATTGGTAGCTCCACGTCATCATGTGTGTTCATCACTGTTCAAATCAAGATGCATCTCAGCCTGGTTTTACAGCAAACTTGCTCAGAGCTGGTGAAGTCTTTTGACCAGCTGTGCATGCCTTTTGAGCTGCTCAGTGCACGTTAGCATACACAGGCCTTGTTTAGGCAACACAGAATAATGGCAGATCAACAGTGAAGCACCCAACTTGCATGTCAGCGGATGACCAGCAGCATTGTGTCAAGTGGCAATCTGGTTGTGCTCCTACGTGACAGTGTCAAAGACCCAGGCATCATCCAATCGCCGCTCTGCAGCATCAAGACCACCATGCACTAGCAGACGCCCTCCATCCAGGGCCACAATGCAGGCAAAGTCACGTGCTGATGGGTGTGGTGCATCCTTGGCTACCTCTATCTGGTGCCACTCCCAGTTGTCCTGGTGAAACAATGTGTTGATCAGAGAGCTGCACACGGATCGAGACGGTATAACAAGAGGGTCCAACAATCATTCCTGTTGGTGTCACAAGCATTGGTAGAGTAGTTGGATGTCTCTTGTGCTGCAGGAGTTGTATAGCAGGTTTGATCGCTCAGGTGCAAAGGTTCTCACCGTGTTTAGACACCAGAGGTCGTTGAACTTCTGCAAACCTTTCTTCTCTTTGACCCATACATGGCCGCCAAACATGAAAACCTTGGTGCTGACCACGGCTGCACAGTGGAATGCTCTGGCATGTGGGCCAGCAGAAGGGAAGTCTGGACGTGACCAAGCGTCTCCTTCTGTCTGGAACACCACCACATCTCCTAAGGCATACTTTCCTTCGCTGAGACCACCATGCACAATCAAAATCTCGTCCCCCCACGACTCTCTAGCGTCCACGGCGACAGCGATGTGGCCCATGCGAGCAGTTGGTGCAGCAGACGCGGGGCCGGGAGAGCCGGCGACATGTGGTATCCATTTCATGCTGTGCAACAGGATGCCGATTTCCCGTCAGATGATCAGGCACAGTCTAGTGCGGGGAGACGGTCTGTACTCACAGTGCCAGGCCTGCTGTGCTTTGACATACAAAGCACGTGCGTTTCGCAATATGTCGCAAGTGTGTCGCACTTGCCGGTGGGCAAGGACATACTGCTCAAACGAAATGGCACACGAGCTTGCTTGTGTAACACCGATGTCTGATGATACTTGCGTGGTCTGCGCAACTAGCATGCCTTGATCAGATCTGAGCTGCTATTGCATGCCCACGCTCGACGTGCATAAAATAGATCACGGCTTCACAGAGTACAGAGTCACAGCAGACGCCGCAAAGTCTAGAACTTGGTGGATCATCGGCTCCGTTGTGGTCTGCGCTGTGAGTACACTGTCACCTCGGCACCAGCTTGACTATACTCTCATCTGAGTTGCATGTGCTGCAAACTTGCAGGTACTTTGGCTTGGCCACTTTAGTTGCTTGCTGCGGGTGGGTCGTCTCATTGCAATTCACTTTTTGAAGTGTATGGCGATGTCGCTACAGCAGAGCATGAAAGGGTCACCCTGTGCAGGCAGCAAGCCTCGGTGCTGGGCTAATCTGCGCAAGCTGTTGGGCTTTCTCCACCAAGTATGAGTCAGTGACCCTCATTGAGGGTCTTGTGCTTCAGCTGCACTCTGAGCTGAGGTGCGGAGTATGCAGCACCAGCTGCTATGACCTTGAAGAAATCCAGGATGCGGTGATTTGCGAGGTACAGACACAATCATCAGTTTCTGCTCTGCTGCTTAAACCAAATCTGCACTGAATGCACCAACCGTGATGTTGCTGCAGCATGTGACTACAACAAACGTGTACTACTATCTTGCTTTCAAGCTGATAGGACAGCAGCATATGGCTGTGGCATATCGATCATTGCTGCCTCGTCTGGCTCTGATTCAGCCAGTTTACCAGCATCTTCTGCCACACCTATTGCCTGCAGCAGCCACTGACAATCCAAGACCAGCCAATGTCCCCAAAGCTTAGGGCTGCATGAACTGCGTCTGTTGTGTTGCTTGCCTCTGTGTCAGTTGTTTTGCAAAACAGGTAATATACTGTATGCATTTTGTAAAGCTATTTTGCTTATGTTACGATGTTGCAACGCCGGCTGGACTGCTGCTCAGATGACTATTGCTCAGATGATTATTGAATTTCTTCTCCTATACAGTGTTGCAGCTGTTGCTGATTCAGCTGCCTTGATTCTGCACCCTTGTCTAGATAGGCAGTAAAGACTGTAAGGCATGTTGCTGACAGTCTACGCTATGCTTGAGGGCCCATGGCGGCAGAGGTACTTCAAGAAGCCCTGCGTGACACGCCATAGCACACATGTCATGCAGTATAGAAGTCACATGCACGCATGCTACGCACTGTATGTGCACAAACCCATGCCTGCAAACAGTGTGCACAGATTGCTGCTGCCAGCCGAATTTGAATGCAGAGTGTTGGACCAGTAGAAGCAAAAACAAATAACAGCTTGGATTGAGTGAAACATTACCATACAACACATAAGTTAAACACTAAACTTCATGGCTTTGTAATCAACACCAACAATATCTTTGCTCAAGCTTCATTGCCTAAGTGTTACTGAGACGCAAAGTCTTTCCCAAACAAGGCTTTGTTTCCAAAAAAAATCTGCACATCATTGGCCAGAGCTTCTGGCTCTTCTTTGGCAGCAAAGTGGCCGCCCTTTTTCATCACTGTCCACTGCTGTATGTTGTAAAACCTCTCAGCCCAGTTCTTTGGCAAGCAGCATATCTCCTCAGGGAACACAGCAACGCCTGTGGGGACCTGCACATGCATGCTGCTTCATCAAACAGGTCATGTGCGTGTCAGTCTCAATATGCTGCGCACTATCACAAAAAACTTACAAAAGAAGATGGCACTTTGGCTTGAAGCACTTGCAGGTGCTTTTATGGCAACAACAAGCAGATTCAAGCGGATTCAGGCTTCAAGCTTGCTACCATGTTTGGGATTGGTGATCCTATCACAGGAACCCACCTTGCAGTATTGTTTCATTTGCCGGCCCTCACGTGCATGCTTGGCTTCATAGTACAGTCTGCAGCTTGATGTGACATTTCCCGTGAGCCAGTATAGGCAACAGTTAGTGATCAGGAAGTCCTTGCTGAAAGGCAGCTGCCCATTGGTGTGCCTCCTATCAGACCAAGTTCTGAACTTCTCAACCATCCATGCCAACAAACCCACAGGGGAATCGTTCAGTGAGTATCCCAAGGATTGAGGTTTGGTGCTCTGCACTTGAAAATAACCTGCATTTAGCGGCAAGTCGTCTCCAGTGCAGCACTACTGATATTGTAGTGAGGGATGCTGCAGCTGCTGTCTTGACTTACTAAAGTTCACATCAAGCAGATCACATTACCCAGTGCATTGCGCAACAAATCTCCTGTTGAGACAGGACAAAGGCTTGCAGCAATCAGGCAAGGCGCAGACATGGCTTTGGCATGACAGATGCCTCTACACACAAAAAAGTTCAAAGGTGCAAGGTGTAAGAATGCAGAAATGCCTCTGGCATGCCAGACTGATGCACACACGGAACACAATAAACTGTTGCAGCAAGGTAAGCTTGTCTGCTGACAGATCCAAACAAAAGCAAGTGCATCCACTCAGTGCAGCAAGTTGAGCTGGCTGCGATCAAGCTGGCCTTGCCTGACTCCTGACTCTGAAAGTGGCCAAGTCCCTTGATTCCCTTGATCTCATCAGCACTCAAGAACAATGGGAACTGATCAGCATATGGTACAAAAGCATTGGCCAGCTGCAGCAGATGCCGAGGGTTGTATCGGTTGGGGGATGCAATCATGAAGTTGACATGTATGCCTCTGCAATTCTCACTGTGGAAGATGCCAAGTGCCTTTGAAACAGCAGAGCCCCAGTCACCTCCTACAATGCACAGTGCTCAATTCCTACTTGAGCATACAGCAACACTGCCCTGCATAAGTACAATGGTGCATTGCACTGAAGACACATGCAAGACATACTGGCAAGGTGCATCCCTTGCATCTGCTGCATATGCAAAGGTCGTCTGCTTGCGGGTAAGCAAATGCCAGGACTCATATTGCTGTTTGGTGCACAATAAATGCAGTGTACCAAGCTGCAAGCGTGGACCTTGACATGTCTGCCTGATTGACAGAGGCATAAAGATGGCTGCATGGCAACAGACACACAGTACATTGCTTGTGAACACTAGCCCAGCCAGCCCAAAAAGGGCTTGAATATGCATAAGCCTGAGACACATACAACATACATGCTTAGAACTGCTTGTCACCTTGAGCAACATACTTGGTGTAGCCCAGCTCCAGCATAAGCTGGTTGAAGGTCTTGGCTATTGAAATAAGGGCAAAGCCTTTGTGCTTGGGAGCTGACGAGAAACCATAGCCTGGCAGTGATGGAGCCACAACATGGAAAGCCTGCTTGCCTTCACCTGCTCACATGAGCAGGCAAGATGATGCACAAAGGCAACAAAAAAAGAAAAGAAAAGTTTAAGCTTTTCAGCAATCATGACGGGAGCCTCCTAAGGCAGCAGCTCGGAGCTGCACAAAGGCAATATGCAGGTGACTTATGACTTGCCTGAAAAGTGACTGACATTGTCACATGACAAGCTAACCATGCAGCGGTACTTGATGATTAGAGATTCGATCAAAATGAAGAGGGGTCTCATCCCTCAATTTACACGGGTGACTTGGCTGACAGCAGCGCAACAGCATGTGATACCAATGCTTTGTTGGTTGCATAATCCTATCCTGCTTAACATGTGTCAGCAAAATGCAGTTGAAGTGGAAGTCTCCCAGTACATGCATGTGGCACATATACAGTGAAAAGATGCGCTGCAAGGAGAGCAGGAACCAGGTCAGCATCAAGACTGCGGCACAGGCTTGGCAGGGGTAGGAGAAGGGCAGGCAAAGAGTGAGGCAGGGGGGCCTTTGGCGCAGAAGCAGAGCAAGAACAGGGACAGGACTAGTCTGCATGCTTTTGTCACCTGGATTTACAAGTTGAGGGATGATCTCTGTAAACTCCAAAAAGCTGCCAGGCCAGCCGTGTGTGATCAACAAGGGGATGGCATTCTTGTGCTTTGATTTCTCATGGACAAAGTGCAGGTCAATTGCATTCAAGGGAATGGTGAAGTGGTGCAAAGTCTTGTTTAGTATTTGCTCTTGTTTGCGCCAGTCATATGTGGTCTTCCAATACTGCAGCAGCTCCTGCAAGACCAAAAGAGTATTGCTAAGCAACATGCAAATTCTGATGGTGATTTCTGTGGCTGGCCAGCGAGAGCAGGCACAAACGTGTCATACTGCTTCTTTTTGTCAATTCAGACAGTCTGCGTGTAGTTGAAGCAGGAGTGATAGTGTTGGTGACCTGTATATAGGAGGGCTCGGTTCCATAATCCCATTGGCTACCTTGTAGGTGGTCAGGAAGCCGGGTTTGACCGAGCCGCTCTTGCAAGTCATCGAGCGCGGCCTGGTCTATGTGAACTGTGTAAGGGGAAGCCATCCGGCCAGCCTTCTGCTTGCAATAGTACAAATTTTACTCCTCTGCCCGAGCTTGCATGCTTGCACACCGGAGGCACTCGCTAAAAGCCTGTTAGCTTCGGAAGGTTCTCAATTTATAACGTGCACGCTTGTCAAACATGCAGTGTCAAAGTTGTTACAGCCTATCTGTCGAGGCAATTGTACACTTTGCTGGCACATGGACTCCGCATGAGCAGCAGAGCCGAGCAGATTTATTACACCAAAGTCAGCAAAGCGGAGCAACTTGATAAAGTCGTGCACATACTTACTCTGCGTTGTGTCAACAAAGCTCGCTTAAGATTACATAGAGTGCAGCCTATCAAAACACTGGTTATAGCAGATTTCCTACAGCAGTTGTTGGTCAAGGTCAGCTTTGCATGCATGCTCACGATATAATATGCGGGACTTGTCACTAGTCGTGCACCTACCCTCAATGCTCACAAAGATTCATTAGGGGCGAAACTCGAGTTCCGTGCTTTTTTTGACAGTGCGTGACATATACAACCGCAGGCACCAGACCATGGCAACCCCTTTCACTATCAAAGTCGAGCAGTCAGCCATAGACGACTTGAAGCGTCGTCTAGAAAGGACAAGACTACCTGACCATATTTCTGGATCGCATTGGGACTACGGAACAGAACCATCATACCTGCAGGTAAAGTGTCTGTCAGCGAGATGGTGACATGCAATGCTTCCTGTTTAGACATGCCTGGTGTTTCAGCATCAGCGTGACCTCAATGATGTACTTGACCATCCAACGTACGCATGTCGGCATACTAACACTTCTTCCTCTGATTTATTAGCAGTATCATGCAGGAAGTGCTGCAGTATTGGCTTACCACATATGATTGGAGAGCTCAGGAAGCGCAACTGAACCGTTCCCTGCACCATTTCAAGCTTCCTGTCAATACAATTGATCTGCACTTTGTCCATGAGAGGTCTCAGCACAAGGATGCCATCCCTCTGGTCCTGATACACGGATGGCCAGGAAGCATACTGGAGTTCACTGAGCTCATTCCATAGCTAGTCAATCCAGGTGCAGTTGTGCTTTGACTGTGGCCAATGGCTGTTGCAGTCTTCCTTTGACGCAGGTATTTGCGTCCCCACTGGTCTCTGTGGCTCTGCACTATGACAAAGCTTGTGTCATGAACGTTGTCACATGCTGAAGCAGAAGGCAACCATATTTATGACATGACAAATTGTTGGTGGCCACACGAGCCTCACTGTGCCTTTCTGTCTCGTCTGGGTGTTGTGAACCTTGGTCTGATTCTGTAGCCAACGTCTGCCTTTGAGCAAATGCATGTGGTTGTTCAGGTGAGGGCAAGCAAGCCTTTCATGTAGTGGCACCTTCACTGCCTGGATTTGCTTTCTCATCTGCCCCAAAGCACAAGGGCTTTGGACTGAAGGAGATGGCAAAAACCTTCAATCAACTCATGCTTGAGCTTGGTTACACCAAGTATGTAGCACAAGGTGAGACGCTGGTTGGCACTTTGCATATCAGTTTGTTCCAGTGCAACAAGTGTATAGCAAGATCCGCTTATGTTTGTTTTGTGCTTGGCAATGCTGTTGTCTCTGCTGGTACTTTGTGTTCCAGTCATTTGCTTATCTGGTTGCATGCCAACGTACATGCCAATGTGCATGCCTTGCCCTCTTAACAAGCGCAGTGCAGCTTTGCACGCATTGCAGTGCATATAAGCAAAATTCTTGCTGCAAAAGCAAGCACTGGACGGCGCCAAAGTTTTGATACTCCATCTCTGTAGGCTGTGGCTCAAAGCAATCCCAAGCTGTGGGCACTCTCAGTTCCGAAAATTACAAAGACCTTCTTTTACACATGTTACTGACGAGTCTTGCCATAGTATGCGTGCCATGCGCAATGTGATGTGTGGTGTCTGATGTGTGATGTGCAATGTGTGACTACAGGAGGTGATTGGGGGTCCATGCTGTCAAAAGCGCTAGGCATCTTCCACCCAGATCACTGCAAGGGCATCCATGTGAACATGCTGGCAGCCTCGCCATGCCTGTACAACCCACGCCACCTGCTGCAAGCTGCAAACGCCTACCTGCCTTATGCAGACCAGTTCCCTATCTTCCTCACTGCTCAGGAAATCTCATGGCTGAAGGACACAAAGCGCTTCATGGATCATGAATCAGGTTGGTCAACATGCTGAAGGAGCAGCACTCCTTGTGCCTTGCTGACATCACACATGTCTGCCATATCGCAGCCTCCTGTTTTGCTCAGAGCTGAATGGCTCGTGTGGTTGGCATGGCACCAACTGTTGTCTTTTCCGTCAGACACAATTGACAAAGAACAAAATGCAGCACGGTGTTGTTCAGATGGCAGAGCACAATACAGCAGCATGCAGTTGTCGCACTGTAAGGAAGTTGTGACGAGTCTTGATCTGTTTGCTTGTCTGAAGCACACCTCACCCGCCAGAATTCAAGATATCATCTCATGTCCAACACACTGCGTAATGAGCTTTCAACCTGGTTCATCTAAAGTGTGTCTTTGTGGTCAAACACTGGGCAGCTGAAAGGCAGATAGATCATAGGCCAACAGGCGTTGTTCAGAGTGAAAGTTCAGTGAATCAGAGTGAAAATTCAATCTACGTGTTTTTCCCCCCAACACGAGGGTGCGCATAGGATTGACTTGAAGCCACTGTTTGCTTGCAGCGTATCAGCAAGAGCAAAGCACCAAGCCGCAAACCCTGGGCTATGCTCTCAATGATTCCCCAGCAGGTCTCCTGGGTTGGTTCTTGGAGAAATTCCACCAGTGGTCAGATAGGAGGGAGGCAAGTGGGCATGTGCCTTTCAGCAAGGACTTCCTCATAACCAATACCTGCCTATATTGGCTCACAGGGAATGTCACATCTAGTTTACGAATCTACTATGAGAGCAAACACACTGGTGACAGGGCAGACATTGTGTCAAAGCAATGCTGCAAGGTTAGTCAGCATGCTTTTTGAACATAGCATTGTCTGCTTGCTGTTTCTTCTAACATTTGCTGTTCAGCTGGTGTGCTGTTGCACTTCTATGCCTTGTGCTAGCATGTGAGCTGCAAAGGACAAGGCTGACATGCATTTACATGCCTGCTGCTGTATCGTTCTGCTCGCAGATATCATCTGAACAATGCTGGCCCCTTAAAGATGTTGTGAACAATATGATTTTGTTCAAGGAGTTGTGCGTGATAGGCCTTGATATCTTGCCAATAGAAACATCAACATCTTGCTGTTATGCAGGTGCCTACTGCTGTTGCTGTCTTTCCCAAGGAGATTTATAAGATGCCCAAGAACTGGGGCACAAGCTTGTACAATGTTCAACAGTGGACTGTGTACAGCAAAGGTGGTCACTTTGCAGCGAAGGAAGAGCCAGCAATTTTGGCACAGGACATGCAAAACTTTTTTGGGAACAAAGCTGTCTTTGGTCAGATCTTTTACTAGGCCAAAACAAGAATGGTCAGTGATGCTCACATGATGATCAAATGACAGGTTGCCATGGACTTTGTGCGAATGGGGTTGATTGTGATGCAGCATTATATGCTGCTATGCGTCTGCAGGGCCTTCAGCAAGCAGTGATGCTTTCAAGCCCTGGTCTCCCGAAACTCCTTGTGCATATGACCTGGGCTGCCAGGCATGCACTTGTTCACATCTGCAGCAACATGCTGTCTTGTGCACACATTGACAGACCCTGCCTGTAGATAGAGGTGGAAGAGGTGTCGTAACGCCTGCTGTTAACGCCTGTCGCAGCTGTAGAGGATGCACTGATGCATATAGGAGAGAAGCTTAGGTGTTTGTTGCTGCGCACTGTGTGGGCAGTTCTTGAACGTCCTTCAGTTCTGCAGCTTCGGCGTCTCCTGGTGCTTGCTATATCGATAGTCGGCGGCGCGACATGGAGGAAGCGCACAGCATGAACGTGAAACTGCCGGAGCAGCCTATGGTGAGCCCGTCCGCCGCGTTCTTCAATGTACATCTTCGAAGCACTCTGCTGCCTCGTCTGATGGCTCGGAAAGTCACACCGGCACTTTGCAGGACTGCAGTTTTCATCCCACAGAAAGCCTCCTGGCGGCAGGCATTATCACTGGACAAGTACGTATCAGCGAATGCAGCGAAAGCGGTGCCACACGGAAGAGCCAAAAGAGGCTGCACAGCGAATCTTGCCGCGCTGTCCAGTTCAGTGCTTTAGGAGATGCTCTTTTGAGTGGCTCAGCAGACAAGTCAGTGGTTTTGCTTGACACTGGAACATGCAAGGTGCAAAGGACACAGCAAAATGCACACCCTGCGGGCATCAGCAGACTGGCGGTGCTTTCTGAAACATCATTTGTCTCAGGTACAGAAACACTGCCCCTTGTGTTGCACAACACCGCATCCCCCTTGTCAGTCACACGTGAGCGGCTGCGCAGCTGTTCTTCTGACAGTCATCCTTCAAGCCAGAGATTGCTAATGTATAATCACAGGTCATTGTCAGGGCTGCCTAGCTTAGTGCCAGCTTCCAGTTCAGCAGACTGCCTTCCTCACCATTTCCCAACTGTGCACCTTGCAGCACAGTAATGCAGCATCAGCAAACCTCAGGACTATCTGTACCACAAGGCTGCAACTTCTGCTTCCTTAATCTGGGCTCACTGCCACTGTGCCGTGTTTGTGTTAAGCCCTGGTTTCCAGTCCTGTACCAAAATTGAACTGAGTCTACTCTGAGACGCTTTGCGCCAGGAGCTGGATCTGCATAGCAAGCCATCTCCCTGTACAACATGGCTGAGATGAATGTCAGAACCACTCAGAAGCTGTTGTGTTGTCACTGCAGCAGACCGTATCATGCTGTCTGAAAATCTGAAATGTGAAATACCATTTTTCTGCTCCTGTCATTGCCTTGACCAATGGGTTCCTTCTGTAACTGCT
>JAABUK010007445.1_pt1 | contig 15803 bp, 13 predicted proteins | sample 5559141 | NCBI WGS metagenome assembly JAABUK01 (sample SAMN10711869, study PRJNA513367) | rock metagenome | isolation source: Antarctica rocks | place: Antarctica: Victoria Land, Pudding Butte nord | collected 2016-01-03
TCGAACCTTCACAAGCTCCAGACAGGGTCCGTGCCAACATCATTCTGGTGGAAATCCCCAATACAGACGTAGCATTTCCTGCACCTTCAACCCTTGATCGCCCGTCGACATCTTCATGCTTAAAAACAAGTTTGATTTCTGGTCCCGCAACCATCTTCGCAATCGTCTTTCGACCCAGCACCTTCTTATGCTGCATCAACAAATAAGCCACTTCAAGCCCATTCGGCGACGCCAAGATTGCACGAAAGGCAGCTGCTTCATGAATATTACCATCCGGTGTGAAGACCCTTACACCGGGACCATCCAGTACTGCCTGCTAAAAGATCTCCGTTGTGATGGTATCGTGAATCGAACCGCGAAACACATACCCGATCACTGTAGGTAATGTATTATCTGCGGACCCACGGATACTTTGCCAGACCGCAAACACGAGATCGTACCACGGCGTTATTCTCCCAGGGCTTTTGAGACATAGATCCTCGATAGACCCAGGGGTCCGATTGCGGGGCTGAATATCTTACGGTACGGGATTTTCTCTATTGAAGGCATTCAGCAATTGCGTTCAATTCTTATGGGGAGAAGCTATACCACCCTGATTGAGTCATTGGAACCGATAATAGCTCCTGTCTGACTTTGCTGCGCCCATCAATGCTAGAGCGTTGTTTGAGATGTATTGACTAGGGGCAGAAGGGCCCCCTGCCGGGGGCTACCAGCCTGATTGCTTCAGATTTGATATTGTAGGTGGGTGTGATCAATCTGGAACGCAGGCGCTTTGAAGCTGTTTGGACAATTTTGCTCCCCTCTTGACATAGACATCCCAGTATATGCCGCTCAATGTCGAATTCGACGATGGTGGCAATATCATTCCATCACCTAATGGTAGCGTCGGTATTAGAGCAATTGTGCTTGAATCTAGTTGCGTCAACGGTGAAGCGTCAGAATAATTTGTATAGAGGAGGAACAGGGGAAGGAAAAGAGAATGCAAGAAAGTCATATTTGTGAAATAGAGAAGTCTCAATCAGCTGCTTCAGCGATTTTCGACAAGTCGTTTTGTTGGAAGAGATATATTAACTACTGAGGTATTGGGGTCAGGATTCTTTTGGTGAACGTTTAGTCCTTCATCTTAATAAGTATATCAAGGCGCCAGGCGCATTCGCATTCATGACGTTTGTTTTTAAAGCAGTCGAATATAGATCGAATGCCAACTCCAGCCTGTGCTTGGATGAGTGCGGCCTAGGCATTCGTCGCAGACTCTCCTGGCTTGGTTCATGCCCTGTCTATAATTACTTGAGTCATACGTCCCCCAGTGAGGTGGTGTTTGTAATGGGTTTTCGTAACGATCCGATGTACACTTTTGCTGGAGACTACGTGGTTTGTAGTTGCCTGTGGGATCCCTTGATCCCTACTTCGTGAACATATACATGCTCTCTTCTTCAAAACCGGAGCTGATACCTTCTAGGTACTTTGACAAAGTCCCATGAACATAGACTGTGAATTTTAGCATTGGATCTGTGGGAGCAAGGCGGAGATAATGATGCTGCAGGGCGAAACCTAACGAAATCATAAGTACTGTGCCAAGGCTAGATGTATTAAGGTAATTACCGATCAATTACGTTAGCTTGACAGACCCTTGTAATCCTCCAGCCCTAACCCTAGTTCTACACGGAGTGACTGCTGATCCGATCATGCGATGATGCGATTAACCTCTCCCGCCTCTCATCTCGTCTGTTCCGTCCATTGCAACTCGGTCCAGCATTCCAGGTGACGATGCTCACCCACCATGCCCTCCCGCAGCTCCAGTCGAAGCGTCAAAACCGGGAGCATCGACAAGCTCGACTTCGACTCAAACCGACGCCCAGCCTCCACAATCCATGACTCAACCACTCCCTCGTCGCCCACGGGCCTCCTTCGCGACGATGAATCTTTCTTTTCCAATATAGTAGACGGCGTGATCGAGCGTGATCGCCGAAAAATGCAGCGCAAGGTGCTCATATATGCCAGCTTTGCCTCGGCGATACTGAGCTGTCTTTGCGCTGGGAGTATCACTGCTTACTCGCTCTACGGACCGCTGTTTTTGAAGCACTTGCGGTATACACAATTTCAGGTCAATGCAGTTAGTACGACGGCGGAACTGGCTATGTATCTACCGGTACCGCTGTTTGGATACCTCTGTGATCGATACAATCCTCGGCCCCTCTCACTGGCTGCGGCAATTCTGTTCGGAGTGGGATATCTACTAGCAGCTCTGACCTACCACGCCGGTCAGCCAAGAAGCGAGGGAGGATGGCCGTTCGCAGTCATGGTGGTGGCATTCATAGGGGTGGGATCCGGCACCAGTTGCATGTATCTCAGTGCCGTGACCACATGTGCGAAGAACTTTGGGAGGGGAAAGCATAAGGGACTTGCGCTGGCAATGCCGATTGCAGCATTTGGGCTGAGTGGCATGTGGCAGAGCCAAGTTGGAAGTCACTTCTTCACGTCCGAGAAAGGTGGGGACACCGATGTGTTCCGGTACTTCCTATTCCTGGCCGGTCTGCTATTTGCAGTTGGTGTGGTTGGAGCAGTAGGACTGAGGGTGGTGAATGAGGAGGAGTTGATCGATGAAGCAGTCGACGAGCTGGAACGGAGTGGTCTCTTGGAAGAAAGTCCTCTTTTCCAGCGATCCACTATCCATGATGCCGAAAACACGAACGGCTATGGCACCCTCACACCACCCATCTCCTCTCTCCACGGCAGCAAGCCCCACGATACCCACAGTACAGAACTCGCCCTCAAGAAGACCTTCCTCCTCAACACCGAAACGCGCCTCTTCCTCGCCGACCCAACAATGTGGCTCCTAGCCTCCGGCTTCTTCCTTACAACCGGCCCCGGCGAAGCCTTCATCAACAATCTCGGCACAATAATCCACACCCTCTACCCCCCCTCCACCCCAATCCCCAGCTCCAACTCGCCCGCAACACACGTCTCCATCGTCGCCCTAACCTCAACTCTAGCCCGCCTGCTAACAGGAACCCTCTCCGACCTCCTTGCCCCCACCACAACCTCCCAATCCCAAAGCAAATCTCAGCACTACACAGTCTCCCGCGTCACATTCCTCCTAACCTCAACCCTCCTCTTCTCCCTCGGCCAAGCCCTCCTCGCCTCCGGCCTCGTCCAAAGAACCCCCACCCTCTTCCCCGCCGTCTCCGCCCTCGTAGGCCTAGGCTACGGCGCCATCTTCAGCCTCACCCCCATCATCACAAGCACAGTCTGGGGCGTGGAGAACTTCGGCACGAACTGGGGTATCGTGGCCGTCGTACCCGCTGCCGGTGCTGCGATATGGGGCGCGGTCTATTCCGCTGTGTATCAGGCTGGTGTTGATACTTCGCAGCTGAGATCGGATGGAGGGGAGGAGCAGATGTGTTATGGGGCTAGGTGCTATCAGAGTACATTCTGGGCGATGGCGGTTGCGAGTTGGGTGGCTGTTGGGTTGTGGACGTTTGCGTGGAGGGGTTGGAGGTGGAGGGATATTGCGGTTTGAGACCAACTCATCAATCTGAGCAGTATCTCAGTGTCATTTGCATTGGGCAGCAAAGCGCCTTTAGCGGCATATGCATTGGGTATATAAGGCTTCAAGACACATATGGCAACCAGAAATCTACCTATGCATTCCTACAGGCATAGCGGGTAGCATTGTAATTGATAGAATGCTAACCATACCCATTCTCCATATCACGACTCAGAAAACTCCCCCTTCCCCTTCTCTACACCATACACCTTTCTACCCATGCAACACTCCCCACAAACGCTACTACTCTTTCATATCAACATACATAATATCCGTTGTCAAAATCAGAGAGATAGATCAGAGAAATAGATCTATGCGGCTTGAGTGCCTGCTTTGAGTATAATAAGAGCGGAGTATTGCGTTCCAAGCTGTTGAGGGTGATATTTGTTTCTATTGATGGGATGGGATGGGAGCACGGGAGAGACCGGACATTGAAGGTTCACAGTGGATGAAGGTGCTTTCGTCCGATCATCTCTCTATTCACAGGTTATGCTTCCTTCATTACAATTGGCGTATCCAAGCTGCGTCGGAAGAGCTCCGCAACACGGATACACTTACAGCGGGTGCTTTGAAACTTCTGACATTGCGGCGAAGGTATATAAGCTCCGCGTGTGCGCGCAAAGACGAGCGATCTCGTACAGAGCCTGCATCAAGCACGCCCCCAGTACGCTGATAAAGACAGTTTGGTATGGTTACAATGCCGCCATCACTTTCTTCCAAAAACGACATGCGCTCATCACCTTCTCCGGCCCCCACCACCACCACCACCGCCGCCGCTGTCCTGATGCTGATGGCTAGAGTGATCTTCTCCATCATGATGCAGCGTGACGCTGTTGAATTCTTCGAATGGATCTGCCAGCTCGCCTGCTGGAGTGGCGATCCCGCTGTCCAGCGGTACGCCTTTCAGCGCTGAGCCCGGGACACCTAGCATTCCATCCTTGCTCACGCCACCGTTGGGTGGTGTGCCGTTACCCATGTCCATACTGCTATTGCTCTCTTTGACATTGCGAAAGTTGACTGTGTCGATTGCTCGCCCTTGATGAGGGATCATTGGTGGTTTCATATGGCGCAGTAATGCCCATTGGGTCGAGCGGAAGAAGGGGTGGCCTTTAACATCGGAGGCGCCTGCACGGGAGCCTATGCGACGTTGTTCGTCTTTGATAAGTAGTTTCCGAATGAGAGACTTGCAAAGACTAGAGATAGACATTAGTTAGATACTTGGTGATTAGAGAGGAAACGGGGTTGTACTGTGATATCTGCGGCACACCAGAGTGCTCTGGAAATGGGACGTCGTCCCGTAATATATTTGCAAATGTCTGATTTCGGCTTTTGCCCTTGAAAGGGGTGGTGCCGAAGAGCATTTCGTAGACCAGGATGCCGAGAGTCCACCAGTCAACTGCGCTTGTATGGCCGCAGCCTTTAATGACCTCTGGGGCTATATATTCTTCTGTGCCAACAAATGAATTGGTACGAAAGTTGGCTATGCATGACTTTGTGTCGATTGTGGGTAGTGATGTAGGGGTAGCTCCGTTCCGGCCAACTATCATAGTCGGGGCACCGCCGGGACCTGACTGTTTGGAGAGATCAAAATCCGATAACATTATATGACCAGACTGATGGAGGAGAATATCTGGTGTAGTCAGCAAGGCTTGCTTAAGTCTTGGGGCCTCTATCAGCGCTCACTCTCGGGCTTGAGGTCTCGATATATGAAACCCATCAGGTGTAGGTATTCAAGTGCTGCTGTGACTTCAGCTGCATAAAATCTTGCATCATCCTCCGGAACGCATTTGCCAGGGCGTGTTTGCAATGCTAGATCTATCAGCTTTGGCTTTCGAAACCCCCCACACTGGACGAACCTCTGAAGAATTCTCCGCCACTGCAGTACTCCATGCAAAGATAAAGATGATCTTCTGACTGAAATGAATGGTATAGAGTAACAATGAATGGATGGTTGCTGGTGGCCAGAATCTCCTGCTCTGCCAGAGCACGCTTAATCTTATTCCTTTTGATCATCTCCTTTTTACTGAGCACTGCGGAAAGATTAGCATCTTACATGTAGAAAGGAGTCATACACACCCTTCATGGCGTACAACCGATCTGAGCGCTTCTCTCGAACCAGATATACCTTTCCAACATCGCCTTTGCCAATGAGCTTGATTTTGTCAAAACTCGCAGGCCCAACTTCAACTTCTCTAACTTTTATCGAATTCGAGCTATAAGTCCTTCGAAATGCTATCGATTGCCGTAATTGGCCCGGAGAGGGTATCTTGCCATCGGCGTTAGGAACGGGTAACAGATGTCCTTTATTGTGATCCACCATGCTCAGTGACGAGTCATCTGCGTCTTGCACTAATGGTTCCTTCCCGAGATCTGCCGTCGACGGCCGCTCATTGGATGTCGAGCTCGAGAACAGCCCCTGTGCATTCGGTGCAGAGGCTACTCGCCGTAACTTTCTTGCTAGCTCCTCTTTCCCGGCCGCGGTAGCTTGATCATTCGCACCGCTGACTGCCTCCACTTTGGTGTGAACAGGAGTGTCGGGTGGCGAAGGAGGTACACTGTTGTCGTTGTGATGTCTTAAGGCTGGAGGTCCTTGGTGTGCAAAGTATGGATTCGCCAACGCTGTGGGTGACATGCCAGTCTCCAGCGGGTCCCCTTCGCTTGCTACCGTCTGTGACCTGTTACGAGTTATGCCACCAAGAAAACGCGATTGTCGGAAGGTAGTCTTGGACTCTGATTTTGGGGTTGGAAGGCCGTCGCTGCTGATGATGGTATTGTGGCTAGAGCTATTGATTCGGAAGAAGTTCCTGATCTTTTGTGGAAAGTCTTTCGAGCCGCTCGTCTGTTTTGAAGAGGTTGACATGCCGGAGAAGTTCCGTTTCTCGTTATGTGAGGTCGAGGTATTCGACGAAGAGCTGAAGAGCTGTGTCATCTTGGCGGCTACAGCACACAAGTGGGGGAACGGCCAAGGTCAAGCGTAGAGGGTAGAGTCGGAAGAACGAGTGGTGGGTCTTTTGTAGAAAGTTTTGGTGTCTTCAATGCGTTGGAGGAATGTAGATCAATGCTGCATTGGCGTAGCCATTATGGAAGCGGAGAAGCTTGGGGGACTTCTCAGGATGGGAAAAGAGTAGACGAGCATACAAGCTCAGGCAGGTATCGACATTGAGCGTTGTGTTTCACGTTTCAACGAAAAGCAATAGTACTGGGCTACATTCTAGTTGGTTTGCTTGCTAATGCCCGATCCAGTAAACAGGGGTTCGGCCGAGTGGCGGGGCGTTTAATCGGCTATGGCTGTCTCAATTAGGACGGATGAGTAAGCGTCATCCCCCCGGGCTCGAGGTAAGCCTTGGCACCGAGGCTGATTGGTGGAGACCAGGCTATCGATCGTAATGCGATTGAAGTTGTACAAATCCTGCAACTTCGTACTCAAAGTTCAAGGGGAATGAACGGTTTTAACAGTTCTACCACTTGGTGTTGCGCCCAACGGCTTTTGTGGGGTTGAACGCGCTTGGGGTTTGAGCAAGATGTTTAACAAGCTGCGGAGGATCCTCTCAATTATCACCAGAGATGAAGTCGCCGCTCAGAGGTTTCGTCACTAGGAGAGGAATGCAGACATTTGAGCACTTGTGGCAAATAGAGCCAGCACTCTTCAATCGTGATTTACGTAAATGCTAAATAGTAAGTACCGAAGACCCTAGTCGAATCTCACGTGCTGCCCGGCCCTCCTATAAGATTGAACCTTCTCACAATACTGGGTCCGATCTCATCATACTCTGCCTTCGTATGACAATAACTCCTGAATTCAGGGGTCTGGCCCAGCAAGCTTCCCCCGAACCACGGTCCGTGCCGCTGCCTTTTGTGAGTAATAACCTGCACTTCTAGACCACCGCTCTTCTTTCCTCCACTCTTCACTTCTGATGCTCGGATCCTGGCATCAACCATATGCTTGATGTCTCTCTGCAGCCGTCTGCCAAAGTCTTTATATAAAGTTGAGCCACCGGAGAGGACGATATTCTTATATAGGCCTCTCCGTACGTCGATTGGTGATGACTGGATGACACCATCAACAACTGTTGGCAAAGGGGTAAGGAAGTCTGAGGAGTATATTTCCGGGTTGAAGAAGATTTCGGGTGCCAGGAAGCGTTCATAGCCAACGTCAACAGTCACGCTTCGACCGTTTGGCGACTTGACAGTGTGTTTCAGGAATCGGTCAGGCTCTTTGTCGAATCTTGAAAACTCCTTGACAATGTCTGGGCACACGTAGCAATATTCTTCCTTCACCCTTTCTGCCGTCTTCAGACTACTATCTGGCTCTCCGCGATCCCGTAATAACGATTGTACAAAATATGTGATGTCTCGCCCTGCGATCGGTATACTTTTTATGGAGCTCCCAATAACGTAGCCTTCTGCGACTGGAATAACGTGGGTGACTCCATCTCCGGAATCAATGACAGTGCCCGTCAAAGATCGATCTGAGACTTTCGAGGATGTCCATGAAGCTGCCAGAGCAAGAACAGCTTGCACCGCTATATAAAGACCCGCGCAATTAAAGGACTCAAACATGATTTCGGCGGTATTTTCTCGGTTTTCTGGTGGGTTTAATGGCTGTGATGCATCAGTGAATAGGTGATCGGAGTGAGATCGGTAAGCCGTACAGGTTCTGTGAGCAGAAAATAATGGTCCTCTGGCTCTACTCTCAAATACTTGAATATAGAATTGGACCAAAACCGCTCCATATGATCCTGTGGGGATCAGTTGATGCCGTAAGACGATGCTGAGCTTCTGGTAACGTACCCAATTCTCAACCTGCCCATGTCGTACAGGATAATGTATACCGTAGCCTAAACCATATCAGCATCCGTACATTTGTCCAATCCTATCTCGCCTTTATTCTCTCCATACCAGGTCCACCAGCCGCAACCAAGGCTTCGTCGCCGATAAAAAAGTCCAGATCTTCGGTCCCCCTTTTTGCTGACAGTGCCCCTCCTTGCCCCGTGCCTCCTGTGAGAAATGAGGGTTTGTTTGCAACAGCAGGTCTTCCGGATCCCGAGTTACCAGTACCTCCAGCTGCTCCTTTTGTTGCGATTGCTGTGGGAAAGACGAAAGATGGGGAATCATTGCCGGCAAAGCCTGATAGTAGTCAGTGCTAGGATGGAAAAAGTAGCCATTCCTATGCCCTAGCTTACCAAGTTTTGAGAAACCTGTGCCGCTACGCCAAGGTCAGCTTGCCGTCGTTCTTTTCTTCAAATGCACATTGGAGGGGCTTACTTGTCCATGACAACGGCAGGAGTTTGGTTTGCCATGACGGAGGAAATCAGCGTTCACAGCGCACCTGACGATTAGAAAGGTATCTAAATTTGGTACGACATGAGTGGAGCCTCAATGCCTCTCCATGATGACGAATGGTGGAGTATGCGCTGCGCAACGGCGGCCTCAGATAATACACGCGCGTCAAAGATATGGCTCTCGGATAAATGATACTCCGTCGCTAGGTTTCGAGCCAATCTTTGAGCAATGGCTGCCAATCTTACCCCACAGCTTTACTGTGACTGATTCTGGATCTATCGTCTGTCTCTACAGAATGGCAGTAAGTACCTTAACGCGCTTCTTTGCCACTATTTTATGAAGTGGACATCGAAGCTTACCGTGATGAATGCGCTAATCCTTCGCAGTCCGTCCCAGTCAATCCACGGCCTATGCTACAATCGCTGTACGTAACATCGCGCTCCATCCCAATTTGCCAAAAGCCGACCCGTCGTCTTAAATATGGCGTCGGTTGCGCTCTCGAGATTCCGTTGTCTGACCTGTAATCAAGGCCAGCCCGCTGACAGATTTTTCCATCAGCGTAAACGAGCCTGTCATAATACGCCTCAAGTGGGGCCAGACCGAATATCATGGCCGCCTGATTAGTGTCGATTCATACATGAACATACAATTATCAAACACGGAAGAATTCATCGATGGGAAGAGCACGGGCACGCTCGGCCAGGTTCTGATAAGGTAAGTTGGAGACTCCTGCTCGACACTTCGTATGACAGAAGGCCCAGATCGAGCGGGCACTTTCACTGGGTGTTCCAATTGCGCTCCGTACAGTTACCCGCTAATCGAGTCACTTGGTAGGTGCAACAACGTGCTATGGATCTCTGGAGCCAAAGGTGCGAAACAGGACGATGTATCTATGGATGGATGAGAGCGGTTGAGAAGAATTGGATGGATGTTACTCGTGGGGAAGCAACTTGATCATTGTGATGCTAGAGGCCAATGACTGAGATGCTGCGATCAGCGAAATATTTGGAAGAGCCGCAGGAGTCCGAAAAGCTGAACCGTTCCAGTCACATAAAGTAACGGCGAGTGATAGTCTGCCAGAGATACCCAAGTCAAGATGTAAGGGATGCATGTGCTACGTTAATCAACGAGTAAACTGCCCAAATCTGCAGCCTCCCAACACTGAATGCTCAAACCATACACAGCTACCCGGTCAAGATGAAACCGTAAACCGTTCTGATCCACTTAAGCTCATGTGCATTCCCCATATTCGGATTTTAAAAGTCTCAAATCTTTGAGATGCGGCCTATGCAACTATGGCGTGCCCTCGCTGTAAACAGAAAAGCCAACAACCCGGTGGCGCAAGGGTCCGGGCTGAAGCATTTGATGCTGGTCTAGCGAAGAGGTACGTATATATTCTTACGTATGGAATTGGTAGAGCGACCAATCTTGGGATAAGGAATTCAAGATGCACGTTCCAAAACGATTGGTAAGGGAAAGAGATTCCATTCAAACGGGGCTTCGTACGGGGACAACTGGCCTTGCATGAGAAAAATATAGACGATATGCGACTGAAAGAGGTCTGAGCATCGGTCCAAGAATTGAGGTAGTTGCAGTCGTCTCGTTGAAAGAACTTCCGCTGTCACGTTCCTTCCGGACGTCATTGCCGCATCCCCCCGGCCTCCGGTGCGACCTCCTCGATCCTGCAATTCACCATCCGTGCTTCTCAATCACAACCTGTAGAGCGTCGTATTTAGGAACGTGGTCCGTGAAAGGGCGTAGATTAGAGCGTCTGGGAAATGAAATAGAAATTCAGCAAAGTGGTGCAAAGAAGCGGTCTGGCGGTCAAGGCAAAGACCTGTGGCGGGAGCTCCCCCGCCAAGCCCTACACTGCTAGTTCCAATCAATCCCATATCTATTGCCCATCCTCCCTCCACTCCATTGACGAAGGCTGTGCAAGCCGACTACCAATGCTCAACTCATGTCAGAATCCTTTCCTGTTTCGGAAATCACCTCGCCTGTGTCCTCCGTGAGGTCTTCTGAGGCGCCTATCCACAACAGCCATGTATCGGGCACAGCATCCCCGTCGAAGCCAGAAGCGATAACGCCCACAAATCTCACCCAGTACAATGGAACTGAATTACCTTCACGTCAATGGACAGACGAGAGTAGAGACCTTACAAAGCTGTCGCACGAAGCAGACAACCCCAGCGGGTCCCACCACAATGGCAGTAGCGATCCAAACACCCCGCGTCTTCCGCCGGCCACATTTGGCAATGATGATCTGGAGAGCATCCCAAAAGAGGAGGCGATGCACTTGGATGCTGCAGAAAAAAACATCTCAACTACTTCCTCACAATTCAACGAACATACATTTTTCCCATCACATGCACTATCTAGTAGCCTTTCCAGCTCAACCTCGGAACCTATTACTCCAGGTTTCGCTTCGCAACGGTACACACCCAGAGCATCAGGCCTTACAGAGATACGAGATGATTCTGTGAGCTCATCGCCGCTGGAGAACGCTCAGAAAGACACTGGCCCATTCCCCAAGATTGAGCCACGATCGTACAGTAAACGTACGATGACGAACGGTCCTCACCAGCCCTCGCCAACGTCTGGAACATGGCATCAGGAGACGGAACATCCTTCAATAGTGGATGAGCGCTCGGCAAGAGAAGAGGCATTCTCGGAAGAGCGAGCTCGAAGCTCGAGCCGGAGCAGCCAAAGCCGTGTCGAAAAGCGTATCGAGGCAACATTGGCTGATGCCGAGCCCTCCTCACATGCGAGCAGTCGGAAGTCAAGCCATACTCTCGGGCTATTCAAAGAAACCACCGCTTCTCAGAGCAGTAAGAGGGGTCAAGAGAGATCAAGAACGGCTTCAGCCAATGCCATCGACGCCTCTGCGGCCTTGGATCATGAGCCGGCGGCGCAAAGGCCCCACGCACGATCAGTCTTCGAGGACGCGAGGCAACCAGGTGGACAGCTCGGATCTTTGAAGGGGCCTCTATCTATGCTTGGAAGTTGCGAGAACAAACTGGCTGGAGATGGGAGACTTTCTCAAGATTCTCGACACTTATCGAAGCCCACCTCAAACTCTGACGTAGGTCTGCCAACCAGACCACGGAGTAACTCGGATACTATAGCGAATGAGTCGAAGAAGAAGGATGTAACAAGGCTTTCAAAGGCAAGTGATGCGACCAAACAGACTGTGCCTACGCGACTGCTCGAAGAGATTCGAGATTATCATAATCTCACTGCTCCCTTCCATGACAAATTTCGCACTACTCCACCTAAGCCTGGTGGCCTTGTACACGACAAGAACGATGCAGAAAGTCTAAAACAAAGTCAAAGCGGTATTTCCAGGGATCAAGATAATCGTGCTTCCGCAATAGGAGCCGACAAAAAAGGAGAGCCCGAGAATGAGGAAGACGAGTCCGAACAAATATCTTCAGCTCTATACTATCCCCATCAGGCGCCCTCTCCTGATGCCTTGCAAGATGTCAGTATCGATGATGCAAGGAAAATCAAGGAGGCGTCGACTGACAATGAGACAAATCTGCCGGAGCCTGCACTGGCTTCGACTACCGAGATCGAACGCTCTGAAGATGTTGACATCGCTTTGCAAATGCACAACAAGAATCGCTACTTCCATGGCGATCTCTCGAAAGCTCATGCACGTCCAATAGAGCTTGAAGACAAACAGGCTTCCGAGAGTGATGCGTCGTCGGCTTCTGAGTCAGAATACGAGTCTCAAGATGATCGAAAGCGCTCAGGAGTGCAAGAGGACTCTAGTCTTACAGATGATGGAGATGCGACACCCAGAGCGTCGCCTAACACACGAAAGTCGTGGATGTTAGCTAGGTCTCAAAAGACACATCCTGGTCCAGCTGCGCCTTTGGGCGCCGTGGAATTGAAGCCTTACAATCACCAAGTAGGTGGGCATACCAATCTCTTTCGCTTTTCGAAAAGAGCGGTATGCAAACAGCTCAGCAATAGAGAAAATGTGTTTTATGAAGTTGTTGAACGCCAGCATCCCGAGCTATTGAAGTTCCTACCGAAGTATGACCCTCAGATCTCCTACCATTCCTTACACAGAATAGAATCTCGTCGTAGATCCCAGTTCTTATATCAAGGCCCTACAAAAGCAGCAATCACTGACGGCCTCCCAGGTACATTGGGGTTTTGAATGTTACATTTCGTAAGGCGCCGAAACTCAAGCAAACCAACGCTGAGAACGGCAAATCTTCGGAAAGCAATCCGGCGGAGCATCCAACTAAAAAGGAGGCTCTAGGTCCAGCGTCTTCTGGACAAGGCACAGATGCATCACAACTTGGGACTATCTCTGAAAACACTGGAGAGCAACCGCGCACTATCAGCCATTCGCAACAAGGGAATGGGCAGGTGCCACAGGTTGTGTTCGAGAATAATCGCCATATCATTCCCCAGAATCTGTTCTCTTTTCCCTCTAGCGCTGCTGGCCCAAATCGTGAAGTGTCCGCAACTGCTGGCATTCAGCGTTTTAGCTTGGGCGCGCACAGCAACTATCATAATGGAGTAGCACTTGACCATGTCATTTCTAACAGTAACGAGCATCACGCTAGGCCAGACCTACCCAAGCATAATGCTAGTTGGGGTGCGACTACTGTCAATACCAAGCTCCAGGAGCAGGTCCTTCGCGAGGTCTTTGCTCCTCCCCCTGTCTACCGACATAAACGACATGGTCGAAGTCATCGCACGTTACCAAGAGTTAAGGAAGCGAGCGATTGCGGACAGCCTGCACTGGGCAGTGTCTCTGTTGCAGGTCACCACAACCAACATAGCAACACAACACTCCCCAACAGCAAATTGATCAAGGAAGCCGACTGCTCTCCTATTCAAACCGAACCTGAATCACATCGATCTCTGTCTCCTCAGTTTGACGAAGGCTCAGTTCCCAACAAGCAGCCCACTGGTGTCATCTCCACAGATAGTCCCCAGACAGCAGCGACAACCGCTCCGTTCAGCGGCATGCGGGTTCCCAATCCGCCGCGCGTCAGAAGGCGACGTTCAGGAGGCGGTTTAGCACGCACTGGCAATGTTGATAGTACTGAGCGAAGTGGGCTACACTACTACGATGATGAAGGATACGGCGGCGATAAAGAAGAGGACAACATGTTTGCAATGGACATGGACTCGATGGTTCCTCCGGGACAAAGAGCAGCGCCACTCGTAGATCAGAATACTACTGGTACTGACCGTCCTGCGCCTTCTGGTGTTGGTGAGGTAATTCCAGGCGAACGGACTACAAACAAGATCGCTGGGGCTCCCGCCTTGCAAAAATCGGACTTTACAGAAGTAGCACTTCCAACGCCTTCAGTTACGCCGTCTAATCCAAAGCAAGCTCAGCTTCATCCAGATGAGCGGGTCCAGCATTTTCTGCTACTTGAAGACCTTACAGCTGGCATGGCTAGACCTTGTGTGCTTGATCTGAAAATGGGTACCCGGCAGTACGGGATCGATGCTAACGAGAAAAAGAAGAAATCGCAACGCATGAAATGCAAAGTGACAACTTCACAAAAGCTTGGTGTTCGCGTCTGTGGCATGCAAGTGTGGAATGCCAAGGAGCAAGAGTATCTCTTCCAAAACAAATACTTTGGGCGGGACCTGAAGGCGGGCCACGAATTTCAAGCTGCTTTAACACGATTTTTGTACAATGGTCTATCGTACACTAGTGTCTCTCGTCACATCGGAGCACTCTTGGAGAGGATCGCCAAGCTCGAGAATCTCATCAGAGGACTTCCAGGATTTCGATTCTACGCTAGCAGTCTACTTGTGATCTACGACGGCGGCGCGATACAAAAGGTTGAGGTAGAACACGACAGCAAGGCGTTGACGAAAGAACAAGAAAAGAAAGTACAGTCAAGCATTTTCATCAAGATTGTGGACTTTGCCAATTGCGTCACGGCCGAGGATGAGCTGCCGGAGACCGTACCTTGTCCGCCTCACGATCCGGATGGCGTCGATCGTGGTTATCTACGAGGACTGCGGTCGTTGCGTATGTATCTACAGCGGATCTGGAAGGATGCTAAGGACCAAGAGGATGTGGAGAATGGGAAGGTTTCAGAGGGGCCGTGTGAGTTACCCCCGGCGTGGAGAGACGATGATGCTGAGGAGGAATTGGGGAATGTGAGCATATGAGCAACGACTCATGGGTCATGTGAGCTCTGTGCTTTGCTCCCTGTGTGTTTGACGGGCCTTTCGAGGGTGCGTGTGAATATTGTCTGCCTTGCTCGGTGCAGGCGGTACGGAACTATACCTTTTACGCGGTAATGATACAAAGCATCCCTTTCTGTACGTGTACATAGCCTCTATGTTTACTCGGTCCAAGTCTACTGAAGTAACGCTCACTTATGAAGCCTGGAGTTGTGTGATGTGGCATCCGTAGGGAATGATGCGCACTATATCGTTGCTTTTTGGCTCACCTGTTGTTGGCCAGATTATGATTTTTGGGAGCAAGCAATGCATTGGCAGTGACGGGTCGATGACGAATGCATGATGATAGCGTAGACGGGCCATGGGTACTTACTCTTGCCAACAGCTACCGCACCGTCCTGATGTAGTAGCGCTTGCATGGATCCTAGGCTGCATCTCGCTATCTTCATGAGCTTTGGCTGGTTTCTTGGTTTGTGGTGAGCGTGTTTTGGTATGTTTGTGAGTGTGTGTTGGGTGGTGGTGAGCGCATTTCGCTATTATGTGGGCTTGGGCTGATTTGTGGTGAGCGTGTTTCGGTATGGCAATGAGCGTATGGTGGGTAGTGGTGAGTGGAGATATCTGCGGTTTTCTGTTAAGTGGGAAGGTGATGAGGCGTGTGGGTGGCTGTGTTTATTGTTTATGAGTGTCTGGACTGTTTTGTGGTGGGAGAGGGATGAGGTGGATGGGGAAGGTAACGGGTAGATTGTAGGGGGCATGGGGAGGTAAGCGAGGAGGATGAAGAGGATTGGGGCGATGGGGG
>JAABUK010007447.1_pt1 | contig 15798 bp, 8 predicted proteins | sample 5559141 | NCBI WGS metagenome assembly JAABUK01 (sample SAMN10711869, study PRJNA513367) | rock metagenome | isolation source: Antarctica rocks | place: Antarctica: Victoria Land, Pudding Butte nord | collected 2016-01-03
AAATGGCTGAAATAGCTCTTTTTGTCTGTGTAGAATCGAATTGAGTACAATCAAAGTGATAGAATTGACTGTCTAGCAAGTATCTAGAATGCCTCCTAAAATGAGGCCTAAGTATGAAGGAAATGGGGTTAAGATAGGTCGGAGATTGGCTTAATTAGACTGATGAACAGTCTGAGACGCAGGCTGAGGCGCAGGCTATCTAACACACCCCCGCAGCTTCCATTTCGGGCGAAATTGAAGCTGGAGATGAGCCGAAATAATGTGAAATAGCGTTAAATAAGAAGAACAGATCTTGAAGAGCTGAGAAGGCGTGGATACGCTGTGAAGACGCTTAAGACGTGCCTGCGAATATAGAAAATTCGCGTAAAGAATGAGAATAAGCCTAATAGACTTGAAAATGCGTAGAAATACTCTAATCAGATCAGACTTATCGGCGCGATATGCTCGATATCATCAGCATCACATTACCGCCACCGCTATTCTAGTTCTCACACTGTTCAATAATAAAGAAGAAAAAAGAAGAAGAAGAAGAAGAAGAAGATAAATCAGATCTTTATAATAAACTACTCGCTGTTATTATAATTCTCTTTCTTAATATGAGTTAGTCTATTTAATATATTAATTAGATTTAGCTATTATATAAATATAACGTGTTTTTAAGTAGATAATATTTTAATAAGATTATTAACAAATATTTTAATTATAAATATTTATTTAACTGCTATTTAATTAGTTTAAATCTCTTATCTAAGTTAATACTAATATATATTAATATAACGTAACTTAATATTAAACTTAAATATCTCTTTTTTAATAATTCAGATAATCTATTAATTATCGCAGTTGATAATGATTTATTGCTCGATATTAAATTAAATAGCTCGAAAAAAACGTTCTTATTAAAGCAATTCTTGAGAGATTAAGAATAATAATAGAAATTTAGTCTTAATACTTAATATAATAACTATTTTCTATCTAACAGCTCTTTAATTAATGAGCTCTTAATATAATTTAAAGAGATATTTATCGAAGTTATAATAAGAGATTAAATTATCTGCAAAGACGATATTACTTAAGTATTTAAATAGCTTACTAATATTATATTCTAAGTATTTAATAATCAGATTTTAAGAGATATAAAGATAAAAAATAACGCGATTTAAGATAGTTAAATAAGCTGCAGATGAATTAATAAGAAATTATAATAATTTAGAGATAGAAAATGTTATATTAGATTAAGAAATAACTGCGGTAAAATTCAGAGATCTTATACGCTATTAATAGATTAAAATTTACTGTGAAATAATCTGCGCGTTATTATTTTAAAGAAAAACATTAATAAAGAAGATAGAACTTTTTAGAGATTTTAAGATATTAATAAGATTAAATTTAAAGGCGATTTTAGCTATATATAAGTCTTAATATAATCAGATTTTTCAAGTATCTTAATTTTACTTAATTTAAATATCTAAAAATCATTTCAGCTCTCTTAAAGATCTTATTTTAAATCAGCGCAGAAGAGCGATCTTAAAAATTCGGAAATGCTCTGAATTCTTCTTATTATAAAAAATAATAATATCGTTAACATAAAAGAAGATGAGAAGACGGTTATCAGTATATAAATAGTTAATATCTAATACTAAATATTAATTTAGCTCTTTAAAAGCTGCGTTAAGAAGAATATATTATAAAAGTAGAGATTGTTTAAGATTATATAGAGCGCGTAAAAGTAATTAGATTGAATTTAAGCGTTAAAATCTTTGAAATAAATAATAATAGATTTTCTTATTTAGCTTATTATTAATAAAGATATTAATAATGTTATATTAATGAATTTTAAAATTAAAAGCAGCTGTGATAATTATTAAAGCTCGAAATGTTCTAATAGTAAGAGTAGCTGTGTAGATATCTTATTCTATCTACTATAAATCTTCTCACACGTAAATTCAGATCTTAAACTTACTAAGATAATCATCTATATTAAATTTATATTTAAATACTTATAATAAGAATAATAAGCTAGCTCTTAACTTAATATTTTTATTTATTTATTTATATATATCTCTTTTTTTAAGCTCTTAAATTTTCTTCTGCGCTATCTCTTTAAATTCTCTCGTAAATTAATAATTAATAAGCTATCTTCATACTTTTAATTTAATAGATAATATATCTCTATATAGATCTTCTCTTTTATTAATTTAATCTTATATGAAGATTAAAATAAAGATAGAATAGAAGGAGATAAGCTCTAAGCTCTGAGAGAGAAATACTGTGTAGACTGCGTGATATATAGATTTTCGAGTGCGTTTCGCGTCTTTTAAGAGTATATTTTAAGTGTTAAATTCAGCTGTTATATAAGAATTTAAAGAAGCTGTAAACGCAGACTCTTTATAAATATCTGATAAATAATCGCGAATCTACTTAAATAGATTAAAGATATTAGAGAGTTTAGAAATAGATTTAGATGTAAGTAACTGATTTGATATTAAATTTAAGTCTATAAAAGATATTAAAGCTAAATTTAAGAGAGTTAAGAATTCAGAATCTTTAAGAGAATGAGATGATTCATCTATTTCATTATTAACAGCTGTAATTAACGATGGAGAGATTAAGAGCTGAATATTAATAATTTTAATAATCTGCTCAACTTTCTTACGTAGAAAATGATTTAAATCGATATTCTCTGAATTAAAGAATTAAGAATTATTAAATTTAATATTTCTTATTTTAACTACTTTCTTCTGACTGAATATTCATATTCTATAGATATTTAATAAATTATAATTAATGAGATGTCTAATATAAGCTCTTAACTTAAGCTTCTAAATACGGGGAATATGCTTATTAAGAGAATAGACTTAATAGTTATAAAAGTGAAAATGTGATAGATTAGATTTTACGTTAGTAAGAGTCTTAATAGACGTTTTCTAGCTTAAATAATGTTTAGACATATAATTATTAAGATATTCAGTTATTTTAATGATTTCAGATTATAAATTATCTAATAGAGAGCTTATTATACGCATGTATTAAATCTTCTGAATAATCATTCTCTTAAAATGTTTAGCAGAGTCATTTTAAGCTTAAATAACTAATACTAAGTGTTTTATAATTATATCTTTATTTATAACTAATTTATTATATTTGCGATTTAAAGAGATCTTATTATTAGTCTGAAAATAGTGAATAGCTTATTTATATTAAGTTCTCATTATATTAAGAAACTTAATAATAATATTGATGCTTTAAGACTTTTTTGCGTGAATATAGATAAAATTTATATCAGTAAAATAGTAATGAAAGTAACTGACTCATTTTTCATTATTATAGATTATGAATAGCTGAATTAGATTATATATAACGCGGGCAAGAGATTTATTCGTAGAATCTTTCTTATTAGATTGTCTTAATACTATTTCTATTATTTTATTTAACGCACAGATCTTGTATTTAACTGAAATAAACAAATTTTAAATAACTGCGCCTAAAACACTTTATTAAAGATGAGATATAAACTCTTATTATGAGTAACTTATAAGAGTATATCAGCGATCAATCGGTGCCTTTATATCTACTTAAGAAACTTAACTAAAGATGAAAGAAGAGATTATTATTAATTTTGAATGAGAATTATACTTAAATACTTAATAATCACTAATACGCTGTATAAAGTAAAAGATCTTATCTTAATAATATAAACGCTATTTTTCTATATCTCAATATACTTTTTTTAACATAAATTAATGAAGAGAGATCATATTTATAAAAAAATCGGGCGTAAGAGTAATATTAATTAGAGAGATTATTTTCGGATCTATAAATATCTAAATGAAGATATTAATACTTTTAAACGTCTTAATTAAGTATACAGATTTATCTATTATTAGCTGATTATTCTTCGTTATTAATTGTTTAAATTTGAATCTAAATAGATTATTATAGATATAAGAATTAGCTTCTGAATTAAGAATTTATATATCTCGCAACTCATAATTCTTCTAATCTACCGCAAATAATGTTAATATTATTAACGTGAATAATCTAAACTGTATATTCTCTTTTCTTGATTTAGATAATAAATTTAAACTTTTCTTATCTTTATTTTAAGCTCTTCTTCTTATAATTTCTACTATCTTTCTAATTTCTTTATTTTATTTAATTTTCTTATTTATTATCTCTTATATTTCCGCATTTAAAACTTATTTAGCTAGTCTGTATTATTTAATAATGTAGAAATAGATAGAGAAGAAATGAAGCTCTAAATAGAGATAAGAGTGAGAAGATAGATGTGATTTTATAGAGAATTAAGTGATTATAATAGATTTCGCAGACTCTTCTTACAGTATTATAAAAGCTGTATAAGAGAGCATTTTAGAGACAGTCTTATTAATTTAAAGATGATTTTGAAATAATTTAATTAGATTGAATATTAATAATATATCAATATTCCTATAAATATCTCTCTTTAAAGCTATTTTATATAAATCGATGAAAATAGAGTTAATGCTCTTAATAATCATTATGAAATTATATAAAGAATTCTCATTCTGAATATTAAATAGATTCATCTTTTTCACGTTTATATACATTTTTTTCTATAGTTATAATCACTTCTTAAGCTGTTAAGTTCTTAGAGTCTTTTTTAACACTTAATATTATTGAGATAGCTTTAGCTGATAAGCTTTATTTATTAGTACTAATCTCTTTTTAAGAGCTTAAAGAGTTTTATATATTATTTTAAGATCTATAATAAAGACTAAATTTATATAAGTGATGATTTCGGTGATAAATCTTTATAGATTATTAAGTACTGCACGTTTCTTCTCATATATAATCATCTCAGCTCTGTATTCATTCCGAAGCAGCTTATATATCTCTCTCTTATTCTGATTTAGATTAATAATGAACTTAACAATTTAATTAATATTTATTAATCTTAAATTTAAGAGTTTAATAAGTGTTAAGAATTCTGAGACTAAATCAGTATTAATATATAATAATATATTACTATCTTTAATTCTGCTTTAAATCAGAAATAGCTATTTATCTTAATCTCTTAAAGAATTAAGAATAATAGTCATTTTAATAGCTGAGAATACAGGAACGGTAGTGAACATTATTCTGATGACTGTAATTAAGATTAATTGAGCCGAAAAGCGGGCACGAATCGGAAAATAAGTGTTATTTTGCAGAAAACAACTCCGGGCTCATAACTATCAGACAAATGACTGAAATAGCTCTTTTTGTCTGTGTAGAATCGAATTGAGTACAATCAAAGTGATAGAATTGACTGTCTAGCAAGTATCTAGAATGCCTCCTGAAATGAGGCCTAAGTATGAAGAAAATGGGGCCAAGACAGGCCGGAGATTGGCTCAATTGGGCCGATGGACAGCCTGAGGCGCAGGCTGAGGCGCAGGCTGTCTGACAATAGGTCACTGCTTTCTGACGCTCATTTTTTCTATCGTTGTGCTAAAGTGCAAGGTTTGTAGGTGCTAAAATCAATCGTATATCGCTTTTTAGAGACGGAAAGATGCTTCCGCCTTCCTTCATGTGGTGAAGCCAGCCACTCAGCATCATGGTGCTTAGTATATCAACAACCGGCACTGGATATGATCCTACCTTCCAATTCTTTACCTGTTCAGTATTCTTTTCCAAAGTACACCCGATGGTGTCAAGCACTTTCTTCCCAAAGCCTGGTCGAGGGTTTAGCGAGAGGAGAGTGGCGATGGGCAAGAACGTTTGCAGCCTCTCCATCCAGACAATTGATGAGTCGGAGTCTACTCGGCTCGATGAGTCGCCGTCCACTCGGATTGATACATCGCCGTCCACCTCGCCGTCCACCTTGAGCGATGAGTCGCCGTTCACCTCGATCGATGAAGAATCTTCTTCACCTGCTGAGGTAGTTCAATGATGGAGTTTCTCGCTAATAGTAGACTAACAGCTTTTTGAACAGTTTTTCAAAGGCTTGTTGGATGATCAAAACAAGATCAGGTCGACACTCTCAGCTTTGCTTGATCTCACGGCTTGTCTGGTCACGAACTGGCCGGAACAGGATATATTCCATTCCATAAAACTTCATACTATTCAACTTCATGGTCTTCTGAAAGATATTGGCTTCAGAGGCAATAGCTTCATCATCTTTCTTCCCACTGAGGACGACATTCGATAGGATAGTGAGGTAGAGCTTGGAAGAATCTGGGAAGAAGTTGGACGAGCAGAACAGGCCGACTTCATTGCTCAAACACTTGTCACTGAAGGCTGCCAGCATTATGGGATGAGCAATTTCATAATTTGTGCGCGTCTGGAGCTACTCAAGACAACACTCCAAGCTATTAAGCAAATGAACGAAAGCGCCTTTAAAGCATCTACCCAATACTATTTGAGACTGAGCCTACCAATCACGAACGTCAAAGGTGATCTTGGGAGGGCAGCCCGGGACGCTTGAGGGACCGCTTCATGTTTTAGGTCGTGGAGGAATTCTGCGAGATCTGAGTTCAGGGCCGCTTTCTGGGCGTGGAATCCTCTGCCTACCAGGTAGCCGGGCCAGGAACGGAAAGCACACATGGTAGATGTTGAAGTGGCTACTTCCCAGCTATGTACCGTGATTCTAGTTCCTCCATAAGATCCTCCACCTGTTCAAAATTGTCGTGTTGAAGATCCGTCAATTTTTTTGAGAAATCAGACAATCTTCCGTCTGATTCCCCAAGTTTCCCATTCACGATACTTTGACCAAGCATTTCAGCGTATTCAGCCATTCCAAGCTGGTTAGTAATTCGGCATAATGAGTTATGTCGGATCATCACCCTTGCAGTTGTGGGACATCGAGGAATAATTCAGTGTTAGCAGTGCTGGGATATATACTTCTTTTTGACCGTCATCCCTCTCTGATCTAGATCAGTGGGATATGACGATTTAGAGGTTGATTGTCAGTCAATTAGTAATTCAGAACCGAACAGGCACTTGATGACGATTAACTAAATGCCTTTGTCGCTGGATCCTTGCGATGGCAGCAATCAGTCAAAGTTCGCAACCTTCCTGGCGAAAGCGAAGAATGGGAGGCTCTTGATTCTAGGACCGAAAGACAGGACACGCATACGTCCCGCTCGCTTTCTCAGATTGCCAGAAGAGAAAGCAATTAGCGTGTCTGATTACATGATGTGGTTCATGTAAGTTGTGGTCCAAAACTATTACAGATAAAAGAGGTGTAGCAGATGATTACTAAGCATAGGAGACGAAAATGACTCTGCACAATCACCTTGACAGGTAGGCTCCGCACTTTGACTATTGATCTAATATGCGCATACCTTCTCAGAAACTGTTCCATCTGCCCGACGATAGACTAATACCAAGTATTCCTCATCATCTTGGGCCGTCTGGCCAGCTTTTTCTTGATCTTCTGCTAAGTGAAGAGACGCAGGGCTTGATGCGATATCCTGTAAAGATTGTCGCGACCTGGACTGACGAGTTGCCAATTTGCTCTTCAATTTTCTCGCTGGGTACTTCCAGACACGGATTGGGATCTAAAAGCAGTTCAAGATACCCGTCATGATAGTTTGTCCCTGGACGTTCCGTCAGTAGAAATATTTTAGCGCTGAAGAAACTGACTTACCAAAAGAAATATGTGCAAAGAAGGTAAAAGTAGCAGGATTGTCCCTGCTACTGCTATCGGAAATGAGATGAGTGTAACACATAGAATGGCTCCTGCTTTCTTCTCTCGTTGTTTCGCGTATGTCTGCCTTTTCATCATATAGACAGAACTTGCAATGAAGGTAATGTGCACTACGAAAACCCCTAATGTTATTGAAACACGACCTAGCCGTTGCCGAGATGTGTAGAGCGAAAGCCAAAATCCAAGAACGTGGAAAATGACTACGACTGCGGTAATAGCAGACAGGGGATGCAGGCAATTGAGGTGATGAAACTGTTGGCATAATCTCCACGTCTTGATGATCTATGTCCTGTTAGCCAACTCCTTTTCAATTTCACTGAGTAAACAGACCTCAATGCTCAAGGCGTTCCATAATGTAAGTCCTAATAACCAGGCTCTCGGCTCAAAAGAGATCTTTTGAAGCTTGATCTCTCGCTTCTCACAAAGTACAATAAGGACGACCGTGGGCACCAGAAGTAGGAGGAGGAAACGAAATAGGAGTTCCAAAAGGAGTCTTTGTAAAGTGCGAGATACACAGTGCCATGGAAACAGCGAAAAGTCAACCAAACGCAGTTTCAAAACGTTTTGATACCAATGAATCAGGATATCAAGAACAACAACGCAGCCAATAACCGCAGCCAAAACATATGCAAGATGGTTAAGCGAAGCCTCATGCATTGCTCTAGGTGACTGGAAGCGTGGTGAAGAGGTTGCCTTCTTTGAGACTGCAGAAGGCATCCGCGCAAGACAAGGCGGATAATAAGGGCCAGAGCAATATTGCCAAGTCCTCCATGTGGATTGGGCCATCCCTGACCCTGAAATTGTCATGTTCCTCAGCTCAATGTGGATTGGGCCAGTCACGGCTCGGGGGCACCTAGCTAGTATGATACATAGTACTCCGTAGAAACATTCGTCACGTCCTTCCAAAATGATGGACTGCTGAATGAAATTTCATGCCGATCTGCAGTCATTTTACCCGGACTTCGCATCTCTAATGGGGTCAAAATAGGACGATGCTTGTTGATCTGATTTATCTTGATTTTCATTGTCCTCGTCTGTTTCACTGGCGTCTGCTCCTTGAGCAATTGCTGATGTGGTCTTAGGCGCAGAAGAGCCCACTCCTGCGAGAAGATTAGAGGTAGTAAAACAAGGCTTGATGACGGACTTCCTACTGGTGCTCTGTAGTATGTACCATGTACATGCAGGATTACCTTCGCTCTCACCCTTTCGTAGAAGATCCCCATAAATACTAGACTCCCGATAGCTCTTGCAATGAGCAAGTTTTTCCTGCATAGAGTACGTTTTCCACGAAGCAGGACAATGATTGACGCGGAACTCTTTTGCCTCAGCCTTTGATTAGGGTGTTAGATATCAGTTACCAAGATAGCAAACTAGGAGAGGGGTCCTACCCTGAGCGCCTTCCACACCAGGGTATCCTCAGACAGTCCAAGTGCCGCCTTCACTATACTTGTCTTCGATGTGGGTCGCATCGTCGTCATTGTGACATTGGTTGAGTATTATGGAGGTTGGAACCTGCGGGTGGCTGTGGTGTGTCACACTCGATTAGCGGGGATAGCGAGTATTGCGAGTATTATATGTATTATATGTATTACGAGTGATACGGGTGTCCTATTTCATCTAGGGCCATGTCTAGCGTTCGTATTTCTTCATCCCGTCACATTCAACCTCGCTTGCATGGAAATCAAATCCTTGCATCGCGATTGTTGATCTTCCCACTCACAACTTGTTCTAGATGTTAGCAGTGGGTCTGAAGATATTCCCAACCCCTGAACGCTGTGATTTGGCATGTCTCCCTCCGAGGTGGTGCCTTCGAGTGTACTGAAAAGCGCCTAATTAGATGGCCTCTTCCCGTCTAGATCTGGTGCTCCCCAACTGAACCTGAATCAAGAGCAAATTTAGCCCCGCTCCAGGATCGGTTGACCGCCTAGGATATTGACCGCCTAGGAGACTGACCGACAAGGTTGCCTTCAAGCGTAGGCTTGTAATGAGATGTATGGTTCTTATCAAGGATGTTGGGATCTCTCTAGCCCTAATAATTTTGGTGTAGACCATTGGCCTGCCTGTCATCGAGCCACATTCCACCCAGTCAGTCAATTATCCTGCTACATACAGCCCTCACCTACAGTCAGCCTCCTCTGACACTATGATGGACTCGCAGAAATTCTTTGATCAACACCATCAAGCTCTTTTGAATGCGCATCATCGAATGGAGGAAGATGAACAATTTCGAAGCTCGATACAAGTATCAAACCAATACTCACAACTCTTCCACCCGATATATATCAAGCAGGAGCGTGATTCAGTTCCATCTATCGCCATTCGCAATTACGCAGTCTCGCAGGATTTGATATCTGCTACAGGATCGCCATTCGCAAAAGTACCGATTGCTGAACTTGCGAATGGTTTTCGCGTAGACCGCTTCCTAGCACTCACTGTTCGCTGGCTACTCAGAACAGATTTGAGACTGTCTTCGGATATCAGAGACCTCATAAACGATTGCCTTATTGAGGTTAGACAACAAGCGGTTTCTTGCCTCCTCAGATTATCGAGTCCAGATAACACACTGAACTTTCATCGCGGGACACTTTTTCTGAATTGTTCTCTTGGACGGCGTGCTTGTCTTCACTTTCAATTGCCAGATAAATCTACGTCAATGTTCACAAAGAGACGTCTAAATCCACGAGGAACTGCAACGATTTGGCGCCTCGTCGGATGGACCGAAAGCGAATCAAACACGGTTTATGCGGATCTCCAATTCGAACTTCTAGCACACCTCCAAACAAAACGAACCTTCTGCTTTGCAAAAAAAGATCTTCACTGTTTATCGGGAATCACATTTGAGGGACAAGAGCTTCTATCCTATAGGGTCGGCGGCTGTCAGCATGTTCAAGACACCGCCTTTTGGAAGCATCAGGACCCTTACATATTTGATTCAGCGTCGACTTCTATTTTGGAGCCGCTTCCTCATAGTAGCCGCGACCCTAAGAGAACAGAAACACAGCTTATGGGAGCTACAAAGGGGACATTACTAACTTGCGAGCCAACCTCTTGTCCATCTGATACGTCCAGTGATAAGAGTCCTCTCCATGTATCCCAGTCAAGGGTGCGTCCCAAGTCAAAAAGTTGCAGCGCGATTCGAAGTCCAGCAACAGATTCGGAAGAATCAGTCTCCTTTGAAATCACCGCGTTATAAACGCCACTGGAAAGGTGATTCACCACCGCCCTGGGCCTACATGTGACATCGCATTTCTGGGTGTCACTCCTCATTCCTTAGTCCTTGATGGTAACGCCAACTGCTCTGAGCAGTCGGTTCTTATCCGCAACCTCCCAAAACATCCTCGGCCCCCGAATATTCACCACCTCCTACCGCCTCTGAAAGCGCGCCGACACTTCGACACCCTTCAACCTCCTACTGCATCCGGACTCGGAATCCAGAATCACAACACAAGACCTCGAGGCCAGCAAGGCCATGATCTCTGCCCGTCGTGTCGCCTTTCTTAGCCCGCTGGCGTGGTTTGTGGCGATGCCGCTATGGTTATTCAACGTTGATATCTCGCGCCCTGCGAAGACGCTGGAGCACCTTGACATGTCCATGATGTTCTGCCAATTCAAATGCAGTTCGACCTTTTGAGTCCTTGATTGAAGGATCTGCGCCTTTGCTTAACAAGAATTCTACAACATCAACTCGCCCAAGCTCTGCTCCTTTATGTAAAGGAGTTCCAAGTCCGAAAGCTGCTTGCTCGTGATAATTGTTGACGTGATTCTGATACATAATCTCATTAACTGGTGTCCCCAGTTCTAAAAGAAACGTGAGAACATCCACGCGATCTGATGCTTCTCGTGCTGCAGCATAATGAAGTAGTTGTCCATGACTAATTGTTCCACCATGCTTGAACAATAATTTGATAGTGGCAAATGATGCGCGCAAAATAGCTGTAGATAATGGAGTATAGTCCCATCCACATGGGGCATCAGGATTGGCATGATGAGCAAGAAACCACTTTGTGAGATCTGCGTTATCAAGTACAAGCCTAAATTTTGTTAGAGTAGTTTAATAGAATTTTCAATATAATAACATACATAAGAGCTGGAGGTGTTACTCTCTCAATAGGTTCATTGATATTCCATCCATAATCGAGAAAGATCTGAAGCATTTTACACGACTTCATGTAGATTGCAATCTGAACCAGATGAATATTTACTCGCAGTCCTTGAGATAATAAATATCCGGCGATCAGAGGATGATCGTTAATCACTGCTGCATTTAGAGCAGGCCCGAAGCAATTTTTATCAATGCAGCCCTTTTCAGGATCCGGATTTTGTTTTGCCAGCCACTGCGAGAAGATGGTGTGGACTGTATGAAGCTTGCCGGAGGTGCAGGCCAACTCCAACTGTGAGAGTTCCGGAGGGGGCTTCCATTCTTCTAACGGGACTGGCGGCGGTGTCGATTCCATTGGACTTATTGGAATCGGAACGAGGAAAATTGAGACAATGAACAAGAACCATATTCTGCAGTTGGCCGCCCATCAAAATCCGGGGGGCAAACCCTCCTACCCCGCCACCGTTGAATCTCCCGTTCCGATTTTGTCATCTGAGCCAGCTCGTGGTTACGCACGCCCTACAAGGGGGGCTGTGCTCTTTGCGCGCCTTGGAAACCAGCCGCGGTTGGTTCTGACGCATTAATTACTTTGACTGCAAATTGGGATCTAGGCAACTCTAGGCAACGCTAGGCAACAGGAGAGAAGCAGCCAGAGACACTTGCGAAGTTCTGCTTAGCACACACTCACTTAGAATGAAACTACTCAGCACGATCATCACTTAAATCAAATTACAATTACTAGATATCCAGGTCCCGGGAGGTAACTACACACCGCACCAGTATCGTTGGAGTATATCACGAATTGTTTCTCGCATCTCTGTCCTCGCTGACCTTTCACTTAAATCCTCCACATCCTGTACCACGAAACTATACCCTGAACTCCCAAGAATTCTATGAATTGCGGAGGGCAAGCTGCTGACGAGATCCATCTTGTTCAAAAGCTGCATAGCATATGATAGTTACTTACAGTTCCACTAGCCCTACATGACAATCCATCATGAATCAAGGACTGCTGTCAAGAGCTTTAGCAGCCGGAGTTGCATCTGAAGTGCAGATGGATGAGGTGAAATTCATTCCTTTCAAACAGACCGCCGTGTCATGCGCTGGCACGGCGAATCTTGGTGGTTGCTCGGTCGTCATGATTGTCTCTCCACTTGCTGCGATCGTCGCCCACATTCCTCCTCATCCGAATACAGACTGGAACAACCCTGCAGCAGCTGATAACCACATACGACAAAAAATGGAAGAGGTTTCCGCTCTCTATCGAAATTTCGAGAAATATTTCCCTGCTGACAGGACCACCTGGGTAGTCAGCGCTATGCTAGAAGGCGATGTTGTACTTCCTGGCCAGAGAGATATCATGGAGCAGACGCTTCGACGGTTGAGCTTGTCTCCTACGAGGCTTGTCTATGCTGCCTTACGGTCTCAAGATGCTCGGTTTCCCGGTCAGGGAACAGTGTTCATCGATGGTCGGGGGAATATACCGCTTGTGTACGTGGAAGATCGAGTCGTAAATCCACATCAGTCCCCAGCAACATCACATTCCAGAGAACAAGATCAGACTCCTAGAGCTCCACCCGTTAAAGTGCGGACACAACGTGCTCGTTCGCAGCACAAACTGGGTCTGCAGCTGTCGCTTAACGGACAAGATCTGTTCATTCCTGATGATCAATGGCAGGCCGTGTCCAGAGATGGACGAAAAGCTCTTTATAATCGGGAGAAGAATATCTACACCTTCATTGAGGGCGGAGAGCGACGGCCTATGCAGGACTATTTCCTGCCCTCGGAAGGTATCAGCGAAGCAGTCATCAGTAAGCACATTACCCGTTATTGTGGGAGCAGTGCGGAAGTGACCAAGGCTTCGTATCAGGTATGTACTCAATGGTTTTTCGTCTGGAAACTCATGCATCTCAGGGACGACCGGGCTATCGTATCCGCGGAGAAAAGGCTCCAAGCGTGGATGACATCTCAGAGATGAAGGCCATCACAATACGGGACATGAAATAACGACATTTCAAGGGATGATCCTGAGCGTACACGTGATGTTACTGCGGGTTTGAACATCAGGCTGTCAAGAACTTTCGCAGCGCTGCGAGTGGATAGACGTAGAACGACTCTCATTACCCTCACTCAAAATTGATTTCTTTTTCGGTGACCGAGAGCGGCCAAACTGGCTCGAAGGAGGTGTGATCGAGGCTTGACCAGACTGTGGTTGAAGGAGCAAAAGGTGAATCTGACAACATCTCCAACATCGGCGGTGACCAGGTTCGGGTTGAAAATGAGCTGATTAAAAGCACCGATCTCCACGTCGTGAACCGCCGCCTGAGAAATCTTCCTCAGGGTGGTCGGTGGCGCCGGGGTCGCAAGCTTAGAGGGTACGGCGGAGGCTTCACCGATGGCTGTACTTACCGTGATTCCCCAGCCAGTTGTCGTTGTCGCAGGATCCAGTCCCGGAATCAGCGTCAAGGGGTTTCTATCTCGAAAGGATGCAAGAAACCTTAAACGAACGTATCAAGAACATCTCAAAACATGAAACAACTCCCAAGCATTTAGCACTAAAATGGTCACTTGAGGCAGCAATAGGCCTCGCTTTCATTCATTTAAAAGATGTGATTCAATCAGATGTTGGATGTTATAATCTACTTTTGGATTGTCACAATAATCAAATGTTCACAGAAGACATTGCAGCAGATTCAACTACAGCTAGTGATATCTTTGCGCTAGGCTGTGTGCTTTACGAAATATGGACAACCAAAATCCCGTATGAGAAGGTACCTAGACATGAGGTTCGTCAAAACTACAAAGAGTACCGTTTCCTCCGTGTGAGCAGGTGTCAGACAGCCTGCGCCTCAGCCTGCGCCTCAGGTTGTCCATCGGCCTATTTGGGCCAATCTCCGGCCAATCTTGGCCCCATTTCCTTCATATTTAGCCCATTCTCAGGGGCATTCTACATACTTCTTAGACAGTCAATTCTACCCATTCAATTGCACTCAATTCGATTCTACACAGACAAAAAGAGCTATTTCAGCCATTTGTCTGACAGTTATGAGCCCGGAGTTGTTTTCTGCGAAAATAACACTCATTTCTAATTCCTTCTCGCTTTTTTCATGCAATCAACCCTCTTCTCGAACATCGTTATACAGATTCTACATCTGTGGCAACAGATATTAATATAAACACCTTTCTAGGCCTTACACGACATTCTCACAGCTCTCAAGAAAAGACTAGCACCGATAGACGGAGCTCATCAGTCAGAACTATCTTGACAGTATCAAACACTTAAGCAGGCCCCAAAGGGTCAACAGCTTCAGAAGTGATCACAGCTATGAGAAAAGACGTACACATTAAAAGGACTTCATTAGGATACAGAGAATCAGCGCCTCCATCATAATGGCGAGACATTCTGCAATATACAGCGAATTGGGACGCATTGGGCACTCGAATACAACCCTCTCCCAACTTCCACAGCTATTTCTGCATTTGCCTCTATCAAGACCGTCAAATCGACGTCAAATCAGCCATTTACGCCTGAATCGCCTTCTGCCTCAAATTCCGAGCTGCCTGCGCCTCCTGCCTCGAATTTCGACCTACTTACACCTGATTCTGCGAATTCTACACCTGATTCTGCGAATTTCAACTCGACCAACTCAAATTTAACGTCAATAGCTTTGACGTCCTCAATCAGCTCAAATTTAGCTGCAAACCATCTACTACCCGCCTCCGAAACACCTCCGACTGCCTTATCTGCGAATTCTCAGCCAACAGCTCAAAAAACGCTCTCAATTTCGACGTCAAAACAACCCCATACGGCCTTGACGCCCTCAATCAAATCAAATTCAACGTCAATAGCTTTGACGTCCCCAATCAGCTCAAATTTAGCTGCAAACCACCTACTACCCGCCTGCGAAACGCCTGCGCCTGTCTCTTCTGCGAATTCTCAGCTCAAGGCTGAATTTGACACTCAAAGAGCTATTTAACGCGCAGCCTGCGCTATACCCCCCACTCAGAGCTCAAAGCTCACTGCCTTCGC
>JAABUK010007448.1_pt1 | contig 15794 bp, 13 predicted proteins | sample 5559141 | NCBI WGS metagenome assembly JAABUK01 (sample SAMN10711869, study PRJNA513367) | rock metagenome | isolation source: Antarctica rocks | place: Antarctica: Victoria Land, Pudding Butte nord | collected 2016-01-03
CAATATGTTGAAGACACAGCTGCTCACTCCATGGAGTCTGAGTTCAGCATGAAAATTTGGTGTTTGACCGACTCTAATGGGAAAAAAACCTGATGGTCTTGCAACTGAATGCACGCAGTTGAGACATGGGAACATGACTGGACTTCAGTGGAGCTTACATCACTGCCGCCAAGCAAGCCATTGGCGTCTCACGCTTACAACATCCATGTTAGCGTGCCTATACAGGCTTGCAACATGGATGAATAAGGTGTCAGACCCCAATGTGATGTGCATATGTGATTACAGCAGATTGGCGTGTTTCATAGTGAGGCAAGCACTACAGGGCTTCAACAAGCTTACATATGTTGTTGTGAAGTTGCACTCTGGCCCATTGTGGCTAAGCAACCCAGAGAGCAGCAGCTGTGAAAGCCTTGTGCTGATGTGGCAAGTGGGAAAGATGGTGTTCTCCAACTCATGAGTGAATGGTAGACCACAGCAAAGGACAACACATGCATGCAGAAAGACAAAGAGCTTAAGAGCCACACATGACAGACCCAGTGCTGGCAAGCATGGCCAGCACAGTTCTTGATGGGTGGCCCTAAAACAATGCGCTAATAGTGCTTATGCTGGAAGGGTTGCTGTCAATACTGCTTGCATGTTGCTGTTATGCGCATAAATGAGTTGAACAGCTGTGCAAGTGGGCATGCAGATGAGTCTGCATGACTGTAGCCACGGCACTCTGTTGCTCCGCATGTTGTTGACTTGACATCAGTTAATGCTTATTGTATCGACAGCAAGAGACGCATGAGAGAGCTGTGATGTGCATGCCCATGTGCACAGCTGTTGAAATTACTGCTGTCACATCTGAGGCAACCTGGCATCCAGGCAAGCTTTGTTCCTTTTGGTTCTCTATTTTGCCAGAGCAAGCTCCAAACACGCAGAAGCAGCTAGCCTCAGCATTGATGTCTTGATAGGTGAAGTTGCACACTACAGTGCACTAAATCATGATCATGCATTCGCTTGCAAAGCCCTTCAGCTATAGACAAGGCTGGTAGAGGTTCAAGAGTGTCTGTCATTTAAATCAAATTTGAGGATGCCCGGCTGCAACAGTGGATTGACAACTAGCAAGGGAACTCGTCATCACTGCAGTGGCCTTCCATTGTGGCATTGTGAACGGCAAAGAATGACACGCCACACACGCGCTGCAGCAGTAGTAAAAGCTGTTGAAGATCTACCGCTGATGGAGCTTGAGGGGATGTGTCTGCATGCCCTCTAATCTCTATCAGCCATAGATACTCAAAACTTGAAAGGCAAGGACATGCACATGCAGCAGCCTGTTGTTGGATATACTTGTATATGTTGGCTAAATCATGTGGGCCAACCTGGCAACATTGGGTACAGCTTAACAACCAGAGCTTGTAATGGCAATTCCATCCAGAAATCTGATAGGTCTGGATGGAACCACACCGCCAAGCTCTAATTGTCTTTCAAGTCTGACGGCATTACCAATCAACCTTCAGCGCATGAATTCAGTGAGTGCAGAAGCCTAGTTTTGGCTAATAACTGTCACAGAATATCCACTGTATAGTCTGGTCTGTGCTTACCAACACCAAAGTGCAAAATCTCACATATGCTGCTTCTTTGAGTGCATTGCCATTCTATGCTTCATAACGCTGCCACTGGGTGCCACTGGTCTGTAGATCCACTTGCAAATGCCAGCATGCAAAGAACTGAGATGCAATCCTTGTCAAAGGGAGTCCAACCTAGAGGCACTCCCTTTGGCAAGGAGCGCATCTCAGTTCTTTGCACGCTGGCATTTGCAAGCGGATTTACAAGCCCCTTGGGTTGTGCTCATTGTTGTGATTTTGGATCAATGACCACTAGAATGTTGGGTACGCCTGCCTGGCTAACTTGTATTGTTTATGGGATGCTTGCAGCTTTGTGCTCATATATGGCAAATGGGGAAGAGCCCAGTTGTACGCTCACCTGAAGCAAGCAGGTAGCGCCAGGCCTTCTCAGTGCTCAGCCATGAATGCTCCACAGAATCTGTTCTTGGCACCACCGCCTAGACAATCTTGCTTCTTGTCCATTCCGGAGCCTTGCAACAGCGTTCGACTTGGCACCAAGCTTGTCATCATGGTCAGGCACATCATGCTGTGCAACTTAGCCCTGCAACCACAACGTCAAACTTCACTGTTCATGATGTTGAGCCTTTGCCGGCACATTGGTAGTTTGTCTTGCATGCAAAACTGCAAAGCGGCTTGCCTGCAAAGAGGCTGCAAGGCAAGGAAAGTATAGCTGCAAGACTGCAACACTTTCCTTAGTATGCGGGATGTTTAAGACAGTATGCTTGCATCAAGTCTGGCATTTAGCTGCATCAACATACTGTTCTAACAAAGGCATGCTACGGCGAAGAGTTCTCTCGCATGTGTGCAACCTGTTTTGAGAGCACTGGCACTCATTCAGTCTATACAAAAAAGTGCAGTGCCAAGCTTGGCTCACATAGCTTCGAAAAGCCACAGGCAAAAGCCACATTGCATTGTTGCCAACAATCTCTGTGTCTTGCAAGCTGGACCAAAAGGGGTGGTTCTATGCATTTTCTGGGTGGCAGACATGGTGCAAAGCATCGCAGCATGACACATTGTGGCTGATCAAGTTGTTGCTGACTGTCAATATATTACGTCAGTATCATGACAGTATATTACGTCAGTATTATGTCATTATATTATGTCTGTATGCTGACTGTCATTATATTACGTCAGTATTATGTCAGTATATACCACTGTCAACGCATGGCTGCCCCTCAGCCACTACAAAGTTCAACAATACTACAGGGGCTGGTTCATTCTCCTGAGGACTTTTCTGGAATGTCCCAACATTGTGTTGTGCCAGTCTGGAAAGCCATCAGCAGGATCAACCAAACTGACATCTTCTTCAGCCTGCTAGTGGCTGAAATCAGCTGTCATTGTTTGTGACTGCAAATGTTCAAGACCCCACACCTTGGTGCCCATCTCTTGTGAACAATGAGGGCAACAAAAAGCACAGACCCCACAGCTGTTGCGCATGTGAGTCCACGTGCGCATATGCATATCAAGAATACTTGTAAGTGATCCAGCTGTTGTTTACCTTAATGCTGGAAATTAAGTTACATAATGTGCTGCTGCAAGGTCATTCCTGCTGACTGAGGAACTGTAATCAGCTCATTACAATATCTGAGTCAGGAGACATGACCTTGCAGCAGACTGCATGCAGCTTATGATGTGTTTGTTGGCTGCAGCGCCAATGACAAGCCCTCGCCATGCAGCCCAAGAAAGTCACATTGACCCAAAGATCCAAAATCTGCAGCAGCTCACCGGATTGTCCACATGGTCCTCAGCATATCTGCAGTCTTTGTGGAGCTAACCTTGCTAGCCTTTAAGGTTTGTAAGTCAGGTCAGGATAGCAACATTAGCACCACAAGGAGTGTGGTGCTAATCTTGCTATCCTGACTTGACTTAAAACCCTAAATGCACCCTGTATCTTAGAAACCCCAAACGCTCCCAACTCAACCCATGGTATTTCAAAACAGGCACGATGAGCAAATATGAGCAGCACTGAAAGATAGCACTACCAGACCACACAGACAGACAGCACAATCAACTCATACATCACAGCAATTTGATAATTACTGTTGGCTTGGCGGCTATCAGCCATTCCTGCAAGAAGCTTCATGAAGAGCACTTCAGGCATAGGACAAACAGCCTGAAGAATACAGCAGAAGATTAGCTGTTATAAAGCCTGTCAATGAGCATCCAGAGCTTTTGCAATGGACTGTACAGTCAAGAGACCTTACGATGAGATGGGTCTGATGCGCATCAAAAGTATACATATGCATGCATGTGTCATATGATAGCCAAGGTCTGAACGCTCTTTGATGACTGTTGGTTGCAGTTTGAGTCTGCTTGCAAGCATTGAGTTCAAATATAAGTCAATTCTTGCATCGTTGAAGACGTGGGCTCTCTACTGATAGGGTAGCTCAAGGTTCACAGCAGAATGATGAAGTGCCAGCTCTGCAACATGCTCAAATCCCATGCAAGCTACCTGCACTATATTGGTAGTCAATAACATTCGAGCACTTTGGCTTGTGCTGTGGCCCTTGACTTTGGTTCCAACAGACTTGACTTCACTTTCTTCCAGTCTGAAAGCACGAGGGTGCATATATTGGTTCATCAGTATGTCAGTGGGTTTATACACTGATTAGCGTGTGAGAAAAACCAAACAAAACATTTTGTGCCAAGCAGCATGCTATGTGATGTCAATTGCCAGATTCATTGCTGTGAGAACATACGTCTATTCACTGCTGTCAAGGCAAGATACTGCTCAAAGCGCATGCATATTTGACATGTCAACACATACAACATCCGCACTGACAAACCTTTGCAACATGCATAAGGTGTCAGACCAGAATGACATCACAGCAACATATATAAGCTGGTTGAAGCCCTGTAGATCTGTAAGTTGCCTCACCATGTGCTACTGAGCTTCCACCAGATGATAGCTGATTGTGGCCAAGTGACCTGGAGAGCGGCAGTTGCGAAGGCCTTGTGCTGATGTGGCATACAACAAAGCTGGTAATCTCACACGTGTGAATGTATGCTTAGACCCTAGGAAAAGAGATCACATGCATGTGGAAAGACGCAAAACTTATGCACACACAAATGGCAGCCCCAGTGCTAGCAAGCATGGGCAGCACGTCTTTTTGTGATACCCTAAAGCAATGTGTGAATTAGTTACAACAGCGCGTACGCTGGAAGTGTGTGCTGTCAAAACTACTTTCATGCTGCTGTGGGTGCGTGCAAACGTTGAGTTCGACAGCTGTGCATGCGGGCATGCACGTCCACAACAATCTGTCACTCCACATATGATCGATTTGATAGCAGTCTTCATATCGACGATGTGTGGACAGGCAGAGTGCTATGGCTGCAATGGTATACATGCCACATGCACAGCTATAAACTTCACTGCTATAGAGCTAGCAGATCTGAGGCAGCATGGCATCAAGGCATGTTTTTGTTTGCTTTTGTTTTGCCAGCGCAAGTTGCAAGCATGCAGAGACAGCTAACCTCAGGTGAGGATAAGCTCAAACTTAAACACAGACATAGCTGCACAATAAAATGCATTCCATCATGCAATTTGCTTGCAAAGCACTCGGAGTGAAGCTTCACGTGTTGACAAGGCCTGTCTAGATCCAAGGGTGAGCATCTAAAGGTTCTTGGCTGCAACAGTGGATTGACAACTTATCACCACTGCAGTGGCCTTGCATTGCATTGTAAGTGGCAAAGGGCAACAAGCCACCAACGCACTGCAGCACTGCCAAAAGTGGTTGAAGATTTATGCTTGGTGGAAGCTTGAGGGGATGTGTATGCATGCCCTACAACATCTACAAGCCATACACAATCAAAATTGAAATCGACAATGACAACGACGACGACGTCCACATGCCGCAATCCACTGTTTGGAATTCTTTATTGTTTTGACACCATTGTTGTGGTGAAAGTCAGTCAGAAATTGCTCAACTGGCGAGTACACTTGCCTGGCTGGTTTGTTCTGTTTTTGCGATGCTTGCAGCTTTGTACGCATACTTGGTAGTCATTGAATCGGGCATGCCTATGCTCACCTGCTGCAAGTAGGTAGCGAGGGTAGGTTGAGGTAGCGCCAGTGCTCAGCCATGCATGCGCCAAAGCATTTCTTGTTGCCACCACCGCCTAGATGGTCTTGCTTCATGTCCATTCCAGAGCCTTGCAACAATGTTGGACCAGGCACTAAGCTTGTCATTGTGATCACTAGATCATGCTGTGTGATTTAGCCCTGCAACCACAAGGTCAAATTTCACTACCTGTTTTGATGCTGAGCTTGGCAGCACATTGGTAGTCTATTTAGCAAGCAAGGACACACAGCACGTTGCATGCAAAGAGGCTGCAAGGCAAGAAAAATATAGCTGCAAGACTGCAATGGTGTACTAGGTTTACAACCCGTTTGGTGTAGTATGCATGCATTAAGCATACTGCGCCAGATAGATCGCAAACCTGCCTGGTGTAGTATGCTTTGTGGCATTCAACTGCACCAACGCACTTGCAATATGTCATGTGCTGCCAAAAGATGGGCGCATGGACCATGCATGAGCATCCAGGTGTGGCATCTGCATCCTGGACAAGGGCTTTTCTGAGGTCAGTCCTTTAATCAAGCACAGAACCCACACCTTGATATCATTGATGCCCTTCTCTTGTCAATGATTCCGGCTACAAAAAAGGCCCTACAGCTGATGCTCATGTGCTTGTATGCATATCAAGCATATATGCCAAGTACCCATTGCTGTCTTCACAATGGTGGGAATCAAACTACATGCTCTGATGTTGACAGGGCTGCAAATGTATGTCCACTGCCATGTGGCCCATTGTGGCCATGTGCATGTCGCCCTGAGAGCAGCAGCTGTGCATGACTTGTGCTGACGTGGCATTTAGCAGTGAAAGGACAAGCCCTACGGCTGCTGCTCGTGTGTGTATTTGCATGTCAAGCGTACATATGAAATAAGTCACTGTTCAAAGCAATGCTTCGAAAAGTGAAAATCAAGCTGCAGGCTGTGTTGTTGCAAGGTCATGCATCCTTGAATCAGGAACTGTAATCAGCTGATTACGGTTTCTGACAGAAGAGGCATGACCTTGCAACAACGCAACATACAAATTGGATTTGTTTGTTGGCTGCAACATCATTGCAATGCCACACATGTTGCTTCTCTGAGTGCCCAGCTATGCATGCTTCAAGACGCTGTCACTGAGGGCCTCTTGGTTGGACTCCCTATGATGAAGAATGTCACTCAAAATTCACCAGACTGCTGGGTACACCTTCATGGCTGCCTGGTTATATTGTTGTGTTGCAAGCTTTTGTGATGCATACACGGTAATCACTGAAGAGTCCAAGCCTATGCTCACCTATAGCAAGCAAGGGGTGTTAGGTCCTTTCAGTGCTCAGCCGTACATGCTCCAAAGAACCTGTTGTTGGCACCATCGCCTAGACAGTGTAGCTGCATGAATGTCAGCTCCCGCATGAGCAACTAGCGTTTGGAAATAGATGGGTGGACGGGTGAGGGGAGCACCCCCAACTATAGGCATGGAGAGAAGGCCGGTAGTTGGAGGTGCTACCATCACCTTTCCGCTGCTGGAGCTGCAGGTGCATGTAGTGTCCTCAAACTGACCTGCCTTGATGGCGTGTGGAGTCTCAACATTGCAGATGCATATCGCAAGCTGATAAAAGCACATGGCAGGATGATCACTTGCAAGCTGTCGCTCTTGTGTCTGCAACATGGTAACTTTGATTGTGGTGTTGGGGGCTAGCACTAGTGGCCAGGTTGAAGCTCGTGCTTCAAGGCTTGTTGAGCGCTACCAGAGCTGGTTGCAGCACTGTTGCACTGTGCTATGCTAGTGCCTTGAGGAGCTTACTGGTTTTGGGTCCGCCCAGCAGCATGTACACATGTATTTTTGTATATGTGGATGTAGCTGAACAGGGCTGTTGCCAAATTCTCTTAGTAATCACTTCCAGCTTGCATACTCTATTGGTTGAATATGGTAAATTCCTGATTGCCCTGGGAAGACAAGACTTGTCCTGCACATATCTAGCTCATGAGGAGCTGTAAAGCATGAAGTCACTGTTATTACTATTGTTCAACTCCTGATGTCTTGTCTGAGGAGTGTGCATAAATTGCTGCTGTTATTCAAGTGAGCTGCTGTTTAATGCTTGGTGTTTGGCTCAAGGACACTGGTGAATGATGTTATTCAGGCTGTAGTCCAACGAGCAATAAGCAGCAGAGCAGCAAAAGGCACAGGCATCCATATACTGCAGATCTTGCAGCTTGCTCCCACTATGTGTGCTGCAGCATGGCGGTATGCAACCACTGGTACATGGAGTCACGAAGCTAAAGCAGGCCAGGGAATTGGCAAATGCCTTGTACCCCCCAGTAAACCATCAAAAGACACCATCATGTCTGTCAGGAAGGATTAGGGCTCATGTCTGTCAGGATGGCCATGGAGCTGAACTCATCCATCCGGCTGAACCATCATGATGTGGCAGTGTAACGTCAACAAGAAGAAGAATCTGCATTTCCTGTTGGCACTAGGCCACCAGGCCTTGTGATCATTAAGCCAGCTGGAGGAGTTCGGTGTTCTGTGAGTGCAGAAGTTCATATGCACCAGACGTGTTCAAATGCAGGTGGAGATGAGTGCTATGAGGGGCAAGGAGGCCAGTCTCCAAGACAGCGTGGCCCTTCATATCACTCATCTCCACCTGCAGTTGAACACGTCGGGTGCATACGAACACAATGGTGCTTCATTCCTCTCGGCAGTGTATGCAATTGTTTGAAAAATCAAAGGAAAGAAAATTTTACACATTTTAGCAATCACGGCGGGAGCCTGCTAAGGCAGCAGCCCGGCACTATGACCATAAGCCATACCCAAAGGGAAAATTTTACACATTTCAGCGATCATGGCGGGAGCCTCCCAAGGCGGCAGCCCGGCACTGTGACCATAGGTCATAGCCCAAAGGGAAAGGAAGCTTTGTTTCGGCTAATGACTCTCACAAAATATCAGTGAAATGACAGTGGACAAGGTGTAATGCCATTTAGATCTAAACGGCACTCTACCTTGCCCACCATCATTTCCCAGACAGCCTAGATATCTTATGGATCTTTCAGATCTGATGGTGAAGGCAGTACCCATGAAGCTCATGCCATCAGTGAGAGCAATAGCTTGGTGTTGGGTGACTGTCATCAGCACTGACTGGTCTGTGCTTACCTACAGGTGCACAACATCCCATCTGTCACTTCTCTGAGTGCCCCGCCATGCATGCTTCAACACGCTGCCATTGAGGGCCTCTATCACACACCCTTTGGCGGGAAATGCTGAGCTTGTCTGATTTGGCACCAACTTCATGCTGGGCACCTTAGCTCTGCGCCACAAGAGGCAGTCTTGTAATTTGGGTGGTGACGCTGGAGTCCTTGCCTCTTTCCTTCAGCAAATCAGCGGGCTACCTTATGAGCATACATTGCAACTTACATGGCATAACCAAATTGCACACACTGTTGCCTGGCTGTGCAAACTGGTATAGTACGGAGACTATCGTACACCCACAATTGTGCATATTGTCTTTCATTTGTCTATACACTCTGGTACCCTAAGAGTATATATCTTGTGCAAAGTCTCATATGCTCTAAGATTATCTTGCATCAAAACACCCCATTGCTATGGCTGGTAACCAGCTATTTTGCCACTGTTAATGCGCATTCATTCAAGCTCCCAAGGATCAAAGACAGTGCTAAATGGATTCAAGAGCTCAGGAGTCCTCTGACAGTCTCACCGTGTTTCAGCTCAGCAGCTTGCTGCGCTTATTGCATATGGGCTGTGGGTGTGCTTGCATGCCCTTACTTAGCATGGAGCATATCTGTTGATCAGAGCCCCAAGACTGATGCCAGCTTGTGCCTGCAAAAGTGCACCAGACTCTGTTAGACCCATTGTGAACACAAATGTGAACCCAACCTTTTGCAGGTACTGTTTACAGTTGCTGCTCAATACAAGTGAACACAAGTCAAGTTCAGCGAGTCTGGTTCAGCAGTCACCAATGATGGGTGCAACTGCAGCAGATACTGTGATACCTTGCTGCTTGCATGCACTAAACATCACACAAAGCTATTTCTTGATGTCAATCAAATCGTAGCTTGCAGAGGCCTACCTGAGAGTGAGGGGCTGACAACTAAGCATCACAACGTTCCACGGCAAAAATGATTGTCTTGCTTGCAAAACGCAGATGCAAACCCTGTGCTGCAAGTGTGCATCACCTACCAAGTGCAAAGCACTTGGTCAGACATCTGATGGGCAGACAACAAGGTAGACCCACCTGCTAGGCAGCCTAGCAGAAGAAAAGTATGATTCAGGGGAGCAAACTCTGCCTTTTGCAAGGCTGACCTGGCCTGACCTGGCAGTCGGTACAGCAGTTTAGCTGAGAAGCCCAAGACCCATAAGCCCCAGACCCATAGGTCCATTCAGTACATGCAGCTGTAGAGCTTAGCAGAGCTGAGAAGCGTTGGACTGAAGCTTTTGAGAGTGAGTGACTGACAAGATCAGACTTGCCTGTGCTGTGGACCTGACACTTAAGATCACCTGCAAGATCAGCTGCAGCTTATAACGCTATACACAAAATGGCAGGGAGAGGCATCTTGTCAAAATGAATGTACTGGCTACTCACTATGTGCCTATGATGGCCAAGCTTGTCTGTTGCAGAGAACATGCAGGTAGATGCGCCTGCCTTCAGAATTGGGTGCCCAACCTCAGCTGGACGCTTTACAGGTGTGCAGGCTGCTCAGCAGAATCTGCAGAACAACACAATATATGGGAGCTGAGGAACAGAACCTCTCAAGCTCGCAACAGGGAGGCCTGGTTTGACCTAGTTGTACCTGATGATATGAGCGAACAGAGTGCAGTCCAGCGTCCGCTGCCAAAGGGATACTTGAATTGCTGTCAAGTGCAACTTCCTCTGGACAACGAAGAGTGAGTGCACCGTGGGACTGCAGCAATCCAAATCGAAAGCGTGTGTGCAAGGGTGATCACCCAAGGGGCCTTTAACTTTAACCTAACTTTAAGTACTATGCTTTACTGTGCCAGTCGACACAAGTCAGTTGTCAAGATTGAGTCTTTGCCAATATGCATTCAAGCTTACGCGCCAATCAATTTGCGAAAGAAGTTGCGCGCGTGTGTGGCGAGGCGTCCGATGCGACAGCATTCGTTGAGCGTGCCGTATGAGTAGCGGAAGCTCACGAAGCAGCTGCACTCCTGGTCGGCGACTCGCTGATTTACTGGGACTAATTTCTGAGCTCGAAATGCTCCCGGTCCCAGTGTTACTGCGGTGAGACAACATCCGGTAAGATATTTGCAGTTTCGGTGGTTCATTGCGCCTCAGTTTCGGTGGTTCATTGCGCCTCATGCAACAAAGTCGTCACTGATCAGCTTGTCATCGCGAACAGCGTTCGAAACCAAAACTGTGATACGTTGGCTGCTATCCCTTCAAGCTTACGAGGGACGTCACCAGTACTGCGAGCTTCCCTTGGTCCTTCCCTATGATGTTATCCAGACGAAAGCTGGCCACAGACATACCAAATTATAAAAAAGATATGGCATCAGGATGTAACAAGTGTAGCTAGTGAAGAAGTAACGAGCAAGCCAATTATCTTGCCAGCATTGTTTGTTGCGTGACCATTCTAATTGCCTGTCGTGGGGTGCTGAGAAGGCACTTTAGTGCAAGCTTGCACGTCCAAATTTTGCCAAGCTACAGAACAAGAACTGAGCACACTTCAGACCATGCACATGTCGTGCTGTTGAAGCAAGGAGGGCTGGATGACTTGCAAGCCCTCATTTTCAATGCTCGGCACACCTCAGATCGCTTTCTTCAATGAAGCTGGTTTCTTCAATGCTCAGCACACTTAAGATCGCTGACCTTGAGCACTTCTAGCCAGCAACTGCCAGAGCAAGCAATGCATCAGCAAGACAGCAGTTTTGACAGTCAAACTCGAAGTCGTGGTTGGCCTGCACGTTTAGGGCTACTTTGACATGCTTATCATGTCTCTGACAAACATTTCATCTACATTTACGTGATCACCTCATTAAGCGCAAGCAGCCCTGGGATCAATGTTGGCCTCGTCAATGCCCTACTGTACAACATAGCACATTTGCACATGATCAGGCGTATGATCTATTGCAGCAGCAGCACTTAGTGCCGTCACACCTACAATGCTTGACAGTAACGAGTTGCTCACTAACCCCTACTGACCTCGAGGTCAACTACATTCAAGATGTAAAGATAAAATGGAGTCTCAACATCGTGACTGCTGGATGCTGTGTCAACACAATTCTGGCATAAAACACTGGGCAACAAACTTACTCAATTGCATTCAGAGTAACTTCAGAAATCATTGCTGGCAGGAAATGTGTTGCTATTGTGTGCCTACACCCAAACATATTCTAATTTTTGCATGGAAATAAGCATCAAGTTCTAATGTTGGCGTCGAAATAAACACCAAATTCTGATTTCTGCGTTGAAATACACAACTGATGCAACAAATAATCGAAGCTAGCTAGAATGGTCAGATTTCATCAGCTTGGTCAGGGTCTGCCGCTGCAGGCGGGGGTGCAGCCACCAGGGGCTCTTGGGCCTGACCCACATGAAGCTCATCAGCAGTCATGACCGGTGCGCCGTTGATGACTGGCCGAGTGTTCAAATCGCTGCCGCTGACAACCGGCAGAGATGCATACAGGTTTCTCTGAAAGTCGTGGGGCGTCTCGCCCACAAACTCAAACCATTCCCTTTCACGAGCCATTTGCAGGAATGGGTAGAGCAGCAGGCCAATGACAATGGTGCCTCCTGTCCAGGCCATCATCTGCCAGTCGCCTCTGGCTATTGGCAAAGCAAGAATGACACACAGTAAGGCTCCTGCTGGCAGCAGCATGAGGGTGACAGCCCAGTTGGGCAGTGGCACCAGGTATGGTCTGCAGCAGGCAAGGCAGCAGCTCAGCTTGACAATGGCACAATGACACTGACAATCGTGTCTGCAGCTGGTGAGGCAATCAAAGTGTTTGACTGCACCCTCATGTTCAGCAAACGCCATGCAAGAAGACGCAAGGTCGTGCAGTCTGTATGTGATTGTCAGGCCAGAAGCCGAGCAAGAACACACAAGACTATGCAGCCTGCAAGCAGCCACCAGACTTGACACCTAAAATTTCTGAAGGCGTGTTTACCTTGCATGATGACTGCACAACAATACTAGCATGCTTTGCAGTGGTGCAGCAGCAACAGCTATGAGCAACAAGCAGTACCTGTACAGACCAGGCACCTTGTAGCGAAGGTAGATGAATGCAGCAAACTCCATAAGCTCTGCCAGGCAGTATACAATGTTCAGCAGCTCCACAATTTGCAAGAAGTTAAAGGTGGACAAGGACAAAACACCTAGAGATGACAGGATGATGCCGATCTGCAGTCAAGAAACCTGGGTCAGGAGGCAGTAATGTCAGAATATGCACAAGACCAAGAATGGTGAACACAAAGCTCATGGGACCAATGATGATCCAAAAGATTGAGGCTGGCGAGGGCAGCTGCAATGCCTTGCTCAGTATGCACAAAGTAATTTGTAAATTTAGCATCGATCTGATATGATCAATCAGTCATGCATCAGAATTGATATGATATGATCACTCAGTCATGCATGCATCAAAATTCATGAATCCAACTGTGATGAGTTGCTGCCGAAACTCTGTGCATGCATACCAAGCAGCTGTGGTATTCAGCAGGGCTGACAAGCCAAGACTGTTTCCTGCGTATGCCAATGACATGGACCACCCAATTTGTTGTGTTGCACATCAGCAAACTTACTGTTGGTGTGTCGTGCTTGCTACGCCGCCCCAAGGCTTTTGGCAGGAAGCCACGCTCTGCCATGCCCAGCAGCTGGAATGAGTCACTGCTCATCTCCGCCTCAAATTGACCAATTTGAGAAACTGCTGCAGCAGCTACCATCCACCAGGACAGCCAATGACCGCCCACCTGCAAGCAGAACACAAGCTGTGAACCTACTGCTGTAGTGTGAGATGAGAGAATTTGCATACTCTGTGGGACACAGAAACTTTTTTTCCTGAGAAAGTAGTCCCTTTGGATGACATGAAAAACAAGATTAACATTGCTTGGGGGCAGTTTACACGTGTTTCTACAGTGAGGAGGTATCTCAGGACACCAGATGAATCAAGTTTGGCATGCTGCAGCATTACATGGCTGCAACTGTTGAGCAGTGGTGCTTGTACAGAAATATGCGTTGCGTATGAGTACAAATGACTGCAGAGCATTGAGCGAGACGCAGATAGTGCAGCTGGCGCCTGAAACACGAGGAAACATCATGCCAGCTGTGCACAGCAGATGAAACTGGCAAGGCTAGGGCTGTACCTGCTTTGCCAAGGATGCAAAGTAGCCTAGCTTCCAGTCTGCAATGTCTGTGGTCACCCCCAGACCCACTATCAGGGGCAGGGCATATGTGGTGGTGACCAGCACAACTGCCCCAAAGAGGGCTTTTGGGAAGGTCTTGGCAGGGTTGGGTACTTCACCAGCAAGGGTACTGACTGAGTCCCAGTAGTTCAGATTCCTACGACACACTTGCAGTAAGATGAAGAACGTCAAGACAGGCCATGACTTTGACCTGCCAAACTGCCTGATGTCATAAATGGCAGGACTCTCGCACAGTGTCAGCCAGCAAGAAAGCATCAAGCTTTGAGAGTGATGCAGTGCTGCTCGTGTTACCCCAATACAGCAATGCACGTCCCAGTGTGCTTAAGATAAGCCTGCTGTATGGCCTTCTGAAAAGGGGTGCTGCAAACCTGATACCTACCTGGCTGATGCAAGAGCAAAGGCTGGCACACATTCAAACCAATCAACACAGTGATCTGCAGAACCAGTCCTTGTACTATAATGGCTACAACAGGAGACGCATCACCCTACAACCTTAATGCTCCCATGCTTGCATAGGGTTCAAAACAGGCTTTCCATTGCTTACACCTAACTGCAAGCATCTTCAATATTTGTGATATCATATCATTTACATGATCCATGTGCAGAATGCTATGGAGCAGATCAGACATTGTCAGCACAGGGCATGGCAGAATGCTTACTACATGTTGTCAGCAAAGTGCATTGCAGCATGCTTACTACATGTTGTCAGCATAGGGCATTGCAACATGCTCACTAACAGTTGTCAGCACAGGGCATTGCATCATGCTTACCAGAACATGACATTCAAGAAGTCTCCCCATTGCACTGCTTTCCAATCCACCACACCCCAGTTCCCAGGCTTGATATGGGGCAAAGCCAAGCACATCAGCACCAGAAAGGGCAGAATGATGAAGCCAGTCATGAAGACAGCGGTGTGCCCAACAATGTGGAGACCTCTGTAGTTGAGGTAGGACAGGGCCAGTGAGACTACTACCAGCAGTATTGTGCGCTGCCAGCCTGTCTTCAGGCCTGGGACCAGAGCGTCTAGATATGACAGGAACATGACAGGGTACAAGCTGTTGTCTGTTACTCCGCTGACCCAGGACCAAAAGCCTTCCTGCAGAAAAGTCACAGCAGAAATTGATGCAAATGTTGTTGAGGCTTGGCTGAGATTTCTGACAACAAAGCAGTACCACAGCTTGAGTGCAGAGCAGGCCTGCACTGCTGTGTAGGTTTACCTGAGTCCAGACAGAGAATAAATGCTGAGGCATGCATTGCATAGGTTTGTATGTGTATATAAGTTTTTAACTATATAAGTTTTTAACTGAGTTGTGTGTTTTGTGCCAAACAATGCATACTAGTATATGAGGCATCAACATGAGCAGCCTGGCAGAATGTGGAGTCGCATGTGTGCATGACACTTTGCTTTGCCTCACCTGAAAGCCCCAAAAGGGCCCAAAAGCTGCTGTAACCCACGCCACATACCCACTGTTCTCAGGGAATGTGGTTGCTAGCTCTGCTGTGATCAAGGCCTCAGGTACACTCCAGATGAGGGGCAGTAGTAGGAAGCCAAGAATTGCAAGCAGTGGACCTCCCGCACTGACAGCGTCCTGCAATACAAAACTGGCCCCTAAATGTCTGGATGCTGCAAGCTACATTCTGAAGCTGCAGAATTTGAACTGAAGTACACAAACTACAAAGACATGGTACCTCTGTGCCAAAAGGACCACCGGATACATCATAAAATATTAGCGCTATCAGCGGCAACAGAG
>JAABUK010007449.1_pt1 | contig 15792 bp, 15 predicted proteins | sample 5559141 | NCBI WGS metagenome assembly JAABUK01 (sample SAMN10711869, study PRJNA513367) | rock metagenome | isolation source: Antarctica rocks | place: Antarctica: Victoria Land, Pudding Butte nord | collected 2016-01-03
ACCGGCGGCGCGGCCGCCGCAGTCGGAGGTGTGCTGTCCGCGCCGCCGGCGCACGCCTCCACCCAGGGCGACCAGGTGGTGTCGGTCGCCAGCCGCTACGTCGGTGACCCTTATCTGTGGGGCGGGACCAGCCCGGCCGGTTTTGACTGCTCCGGCTACGTGCAGTACGTCTTCCACCAGGTTGGGGTGCAGCTGCCCCGGACGACCAACGAGCAGTACGCCGCGGTGCCGCACCTGAGCGCCGACCAGAAGCAGCCCGGGGACATCGTGTTCCTGCCCGATAGCAGCGGCAGCATCTATCACGAGGGGATCTACGCCGGCCAGAACTCCTGGTGGGTGTCCTCCCACACCGGCACCGTGGTGTCGTTGCAGACCATCTGGACCAGCAACTACCTGGTCGGGCGGCCTACCGCTGCGGGGGCGGTGGCTGCGGGCGGCGCCCCTGGCAGCGCTCAGCCGGTGTTGCAGCTGGGTTCCACCGGGCCAGCGGTAGTGCTGCTGCAGCGCCGGATCGGTGCGGCGCCGGACGGGGACTTCGGTCCGCTCACCCGCCAAGCAGTCCTCACCGCGCAACGCGTCCACGGGCTGAACCCCGACGGCGTCGTGGGGCCGCTGACCCGGGCGGCCCTGGGTCTTTGACCAAAAGGCCGCGAGGCAGTTGTGCGCTGGCGAACCGATGGCGCAGGGCTCCCGACGCCCGGTGACTTTCTCGGTGGGAGCTGCTGACAGCTCGGCTGGGGGGGCGCAGACTCAACAAGTGCCGCTACCGCCGCCTGCTGCGGCCAGCCCAGGGTCGTCGGCGTCCGATCCCGACGCCGCGGTGCTCCGCGCCCTGGGTGCGCAGCTCACCCGGGAATGCCCGTACCTAGCAGAAGCCTTCGCGATCGGGCCGGTGCTGGCGTCGGGCTGCACCGGGTCGCGCGCCGAACGGCTTGGCAGGCGGTTGTCGCTGATCGCCCTGGGTCTGTTCGTGCTCTACCTCGCCACCAACAGCCCCCTAGCCGCACTGGGCGTCGCCGGCACTCTGGTGCCCGGCTGCCTACTCACCAGCTGCGACCGTAGCCAACTAATCGAACTCGAGCGGCGAGCACTGGGCTGGCGGCTGATGCAACCGTGGTGAACAAGCTCGCGGTCGCGCCCGGCAGGTGGTGGGACACGCCACCTCCGCCCCAAGCGCAACGCCTAATCCGATGACGTCGCGGCGTCGCCGAGGCGGCGGGACCGGCGCGGGGTCGGGTGCCGGGGTGGTGTTGCGCCGGGCCCAGGCGGTCTTGCGGCAGGCGTCGGAGCAGTAGATCTGGCACCTGATGCGGGTGAACGGTGCCCAGCAGACCGGGCAGAGCAGCCGGCCGCCGGTTGTTGTCGTCGCAATGTCGCGCCTTGCCGGCAGGTCATCCCCTCCGCTGAGGCGGACACCGTCACCAGCGTGCTGGAGGGGTGCTGACCAGCGGCACGGGCCAGCCCATGCGGCGAGGATCGGGCGCCCGGCCGCCGGCAAGACCGGTACGGCGGAAGCCTTCATACAGCGCCTGGTTCGTCGGCTACACCCCTCAGCTCTCGTCGGCGGTCGAGCTGCTGGACCCGAGGGGCCAGAGCGGCAACCCGCTGACCAACATCACAATAACGGCCAGGCCTACCGGCACGTCTTCGGCGGCGACGTCCCTGCGCTCATCTGGGGCCGCTCGATGTACAACGCGCTCGTCAACGACTCGATCACCGAGCTGCGGACAGCCGCGACCGAATCAGGGCAGTAACCTACGGGTGTGGAACGCAAGATTTTAACCGTCCTGATTCCGCCGGTGGCATGCGGGCGCAGACACACACTATGACTGCGGCCGCGACATCTGAGACCGACCGCCTCGTCGGCGGCCGGTACCGGTTGCGCCGCCAGCTCGGGCGCGGCGGTTCGGGAGTGGTGTGGGTGGCGGAGGACGAGCTGCTCGGCCGCCAGGTGGCCGTCAAGGAGTTCCTGCTGCCCTTCGGGGTCGGCGCCGAGGACCGGCAGACAATGCTCGCGCGTGTCCTTCACGAGGCGAGGGCCGCCGCCAGGCTGCACGACCCGTCACTGGTCACGGTCTTCGACGTCGTCCGTGAGGACGAGCAGCCCTGGATCGTCATGGAGTACGTGCACGGCCGCTCGCTCGCCCAGGTGCTGCGCGAGGACGGGCCGCTGTCGCCGCAGCGCGCAGCAGAGATCGGTGTGGTGCTACTGCACGCGCTCCGGACCGCCCACGCGAGCGGCGTCCTGCACCGCGATGTGAAGCCGGCGAACGTCATGCTCGACGACGCGGGCCGGGTCCTGCTGACCGATTTCGGCATCGCGTCGACGTCCGGTGACCCGTCGCTGACTATGATGGGCGTCCTGCTCGGGACGCCGGCCTACATGTCGCCGGAGCGGGCCCGGGGTGAGCGGGCGACACCGGCCAGCGACCTGTGGTCGCTGGGCGCGACGCTGTACACCCTCGTCGAGGGCGAGTCGCCGTACACGGGCGAGAACTCCCTCGCGGTGCTCTCGGCGGTCGCGGACAACCGGCGCCGCCCCGCCGGGCAAGCCGGTGCGCTCGGGCCCGTGCTGGCCGACCTCCTGGACGCTCCGGCAGGCGAGCGCCCCGACGCGGACGAGCTCGCCCGCCGTTTGCGTGAGTGCGCTAAGCAGCCAGACCTGGCGCCGGAGCAGCCGCTGACCACGCCGCTTGCGACCTCCCGTCCCGAACGGGTCGGCGAGCGCACGACGATGCTGTCACCCGGCGCCGCCGCTGGTGGTGCGGGCGCAGCGGCTGCAGGTGCCGCAGATGCGGGCAAGGCCGCCGACCGTGCGGGCGAAGCCACCGCAAGCGACGTAGGGAGCGCAGCCGATGCGAGCCCCGCACCCCCAGTTAAGCGACACGAGGCGACCCCGGCAGCCACTGCACCCAGCGCCCCGCCCACTGGGAAAGTTGGCGCCGCACCGCACCGGGTGGAGCCCTGCCGCGTCCCGCCGCGATCGGCAGGCTCGGCACAGACCGACGAGCGTCGGCGGCGGCGCGCCGCCGGTCTGCTCGGAGCGGGCGCAGCGGTGGCCGTGCTGGCCGTGGGCGGCGTGGCGTACCTGGCCTCGACCAGCTCGTCCGACAAGCACGCAAGTAGTTTCGCGGCGGCGACGGCTTCACCCACGGGGACCGGAATCGCACCGTCGACTGCGCCGAGCAGCCCGGCCGCCAGCGCCAGCCCGTCGGCAAGCGCCTCGGCAGCGCCTCCAGCGCCTTCCGCATCGCCGACGGTCACCCACCCCCGGGCTGATCATCTGGTCGGGGCGGTCTGTACGTACGAAGGGTGTGACCCGACGCGGGCTCGCAGGCTGGGAGGAATCAGTTCGTTGCAGCCCGCCGCCGGGCAGCGGACGGCCGCGGCGCCCATCTCCGCTCCGCCGTTCTCCGCGCCGTCTCGGTTGTCTGCCCAGTCCTCGGCTTCGCCGGCTACGGGCCCCACGGCTGCTGCCCGGCAGCCGCGCACCGCCGTATCGACTGCGCCCGCCACGCCAACGCCGAGCCCGCCTGTCATGCCAACGACCCCGCCGGTGGTGATGCCGAGCCCGCCTGTCATGCCAACGACCCCGCCGGTGGTGATGCCGACCCCGCCGGTGGTGATGCCGACCCCGCCTGTCATGCCAACGACCCCGCCGGTGGTGATGCCGACGCCGCCGGCTCTGTCGTAGTCGACCTCGATCAAGCGCGACCGGCAGCTCACCGCTCGTCTAACTCGCCCAGCTAGAAACGCCACCTCGCGCGGACCGCTCGACTCAATCTCGCGCTGAGATGTTGGGTGTTGGCCGGTTCCCTGCTCGGGCAAGCGCGGGCGCTCTGTGCAGGGGTTCGAGGAAGCTGCGGTATCGGTGCCGGTCGCCTGGTCATCAGGTTCGCCTCTTTCTCGGTGCGGTGGCGGTGGTCGGCTCCGGTGCAGGCAGCAGATCGGCGGCGAGTTCGGCCAGCGCCCTGCGGGCGTGGCCAGGGTGGCCCGGCCGGCCTCGGTGGCCGCGTAGTAGCGCAGGATCCTGCTGTTCTCGGTTCGCTCCGCCGAGGCCAGCAGCCCCTCGGCCTCCAAGCCGTGCAGCAGCGGGTAGAGCGTCCCCGGGGATATCCGGTAGCCGTGTCGACCCAGCTCCTCCGACACCGACAGCCCGCTCGCCTCGCCCTCCGCCGCGCGGTGCAGCAAGTGCAGTCGTACCGCTGCCCTGCCGGAACTCCGCTCCACTTCGTCCTCATCGAAGTTCGTACCCGGTGGATGCCCACGACCAACCCTGCAATCCAGGAGCCCCAAGACCAGCGCGCGCCTCCACCGCACGCGAACGGGGGCCTGCAGACACGGTGGCTGTGGTCCTCAACGCCTGCGTTGCGGGGCGACCGGCCGCCAGGACGGGATCAGTTCCCGAGCCGAGCCGCGCTGAGGGCCGGACCGACGGCGGCGCCCATCACCAACCACACCGCCGCTTCGTCGCCCAGCCGACGGGCGGCGCGGCGGGTGCAAGGGCTCCGGAACGGCGAGCTCGCTGGGCGAGAACCGGGAAAGGGCTCGCCGGGCACGCTGCCGACCTCTGACTGCCGACCTATGGGTCCGCTACCGAAAGCGGCCCCAGGGCGGCGGCTGCGCCTTGCCGTCATGCGAAGACCAGGGGGCGCTCGGTCAGGAGAATCGGCCGGTGCTGAGGTTAAAGGTGTGGGTGGCGGGACCGCAGCGGTAGGTGACCGTGTTGCCGTTGACAGCTGCCAGGACCGCCGGGCCGGCGGTGCCGGGAACCGGGTAGAGGGTGCCGGCCGAAGCGGAGCCGGCGGCTGGAGCGTCGGTGTGCACATAGATAGCAGGCCGCTGCGGAGAGCCGGGCACAGAACCTGCGTAGATCCCCAGGTAGGTCGCCCCACGCAGGTCCAGGTACTGGCTGGTGACGGTCAAGGTGCTGGCCGGGAACGGCGCCGGGGCGCCCCCGGCCTGCACCGGGGTGAGGATCTGCCCGGCGTGCACCGGCCGGTCAAGGTGCACCGGCGGGTCGGCCGGCGGAGGCGGCTTGGCCAGTGAACTGTCCCTCGCCCGGGCTGCGTCCGCTGCCCGCTGCTGAGACCGCAGCTGGCCGAGCAGGTCCTGCTTGTGGCCGGCAACCTGCTGATCGGCCGGGGTGGGACCGGAGTCCGAACTTGCGGCGACGGCGACACCGCTAGCGGTGGCAACGACGACGAGCGCGGCGGCAGCCACAGCCGCCCGGCGCACCCGCCGTCTGCGGGCGGGGATGGGACGAGCCGGGCGAACGGTCACAGCACTCTCCTTGGCAGCTTGGACCCGGTGGGCTGGCCCCGGCCGGCCGCCGCCTGCCGGCCAGGACGGCCGGGCAGGCGGGGCTGGTGGCTCGGGTCAGATGTTGCTCGACCACTGGATCGAGGACTGGTGGGTGTCGGAATAGTTGTTGTTCAGGTCATAGAGCATCTGGTCATAGCCCTGCTGGGGCGTGTAGCCGCCGGACGGGTACTGGGTCAACACCCCGAAGATCGTCATCTGATGGCCGCGGTTGGCCACCGACCAGTGGTCCAGGCCGGCCCACTGGCTGGCCTGCACCGAGTAGTAGATCTCGGGGAACGGGACGTCGGGGGCGAACCCGTAAGCCACCTGGTACTGCTGGTCCGGGCTCCACGCACTGGAGTACAGCCCCCCGTCCAGCGAGCCGTAGTCGGCCAGCGGCCGGCTGCTGGTGGCGGCATAGCCGGCCAGCAGGTTGTAGGTGTTGGTGAAGCCGGGGTCGTAGCCGGGCTCGGCGTCATCGGCTGCGTCGCCGTTCATCACCGTGGTGTAGTAGGCCGGCTTGGCAGCGATGTAGGCCTGCAACCCGTTGGTCAGCCCAGCCCAGGACTGACCGAAGGCGTAGAAGCTGACCGGCTCGTTGCTGCAGCCGCAGGTGACGGTTCCGCACGGCTGACCCGAGCCGCAGCTGTTGCTGGTACCTACCATCAGATGCATCACGCTGTAGCGCGGGGAGTAGGCGTAGTAGGCGTCCGCATATGACTTGGCGCCGGCCAGGATCGCGGACTCGGCGTCGAAGTGGCCGGCGAAGTCAACGGTGCCCAGCGTCCCGTTGGCCGACGCGGGCCGTCCCCAGTCTAAGATCGTGGCGCCGTCCAGACCGGCCAGCCCGTCCGCCTTGCCCTGGGCGTACAACGCACCGGGGTCGGTGGTCGACTCATACCGCGAACTCGTCGTGATCGGCCTGGTGCTGGCCGCCGCCGACGGGCCGGCGACAAGCCCGCCCCCCAGCAACCCGGCCAGCACCATCCCCAGCAGCCGCCATCTTTTGGGTCGAACCGTGACCATGCAGATCTCCCGTCCCCGGTCCGGCGCACCGGCCGGGAAGACACACCATCGACCTTGAACCGGCATCCACACCATGCGGGTACTCCTCCCCCACGTCAACCCTGCGTCCTCGGACGTCACCCTCCGTAGCGGAGGGGTCTGGGAGCCGGTCGGCTGGGTCGGCTAGTGGCCGGGCCGGTGTCGGGACCGCAGGGCGTGTTCCCGGGCGCGGATCTGGCTGACCGCGTCGGCGATCTCCGCGGAAAGACGGACCTCGTCCTGGTGCCCGCTGCCCCCGGCGGCTGCGGCCGCCGGGTCACGAGCGAGCTCGGCGCGGCGCCGGGTCAGTGCCCGCAGCCGGGCGTCCCACAGCAAGAGCTCCAGCATCAGCCCGTCGAGTTGCTCGCTCACCATCTACAGATCGGCACAGGCGGCGCAGATCTGTAGCCGGCAGAGGGGCTTGCTCGGCCAGCAAAGGCGGCTCGAGCACCGCCTGGCCGGGCTGTACCGGGGCCTGGCCCGGCTCGTCGACGAACTCGACGACACCCGCGGGCAGGTCCGGATCGCACTGGGCCAGCTCCAGGACCTGCGCGCAGCCCAGCAGGCCACACCGACGCAGTCTGCCGGGACACCCTCGACTAGGCGGTTCCGCACGGGGCCCGGCCCGGCCCAGCCCGGTCGGGGCGGCGCCTGGACAACCGCAGCGCGCCTAGGAGACTGCTGAACTAGGGCTGCTGGCGAGGGGCGCCTCGCGGCAGTCGGGCTGCAGACGGTCCGGCTGATGGGGACGGACCACTGGTCAGAGCGCCGTCGGCAAGGTCGCGGGGGCGTGTGCAGGCCGGTCGAGGCGGTCTGCAGGTCCCTTGGGGGTCTGTGGCCCCCGGCCTTGGCCTGTCAGGCTAGAGCCCAGGCTCCGTGGTGCCGGACCAGGCCGAGGTTGAGCAGCCGGCGTAGGTTCAGGGCGGCGGTGCGGTGGTGGAGCCAGGCGTTGTTCTTGGTGACACCGCGGTAGCGGACCTTGCGGTTCCCGCCGGCTACCAGCCAGGCGATGGTCCGTTCAAGCATCGGTCGGTGCTGGCGGTAGGTCTGTTGCCAGGCAGGGTGTTTCGCGCGCTGCCGATGCTGGCGTTGCAAAGCATCGTGCGGTGCGAGTTTGAGCGACTAGACGCGCACGCCGTCACCGTCGCCACCCAAGGAGCGTGCATAGGGCTGGCTCCCGGTGGGACCGCCCTCACCATGCAGCACATCGCCGCTCTCGGTCGTGCGGTGACCCCCCAGAACGTTGGCGGAAGCGGGGCGGCCATCGGCCGCGTCCTCGTCGCGTTCGATGGTGATGACGCAGGACGGCATGCTGCAGGCGCGACCTGGTCGTTGCTGCAGGCAGCCGGCGCCGGGGCCGCCCTCGTTACGTTGCCCGCAGGCACTGACCCCTGCGACGCCGGGCCGGACGTTCTGTGCGCGGCCCTGCGCGCAGCCAGCCCCCTCGAGGACCTGGTCGTCGACGAGGTCCTCGCCGCCTGGCCGGACCGACGCCGCTTCGCCGAGCACCAGGTGCACGCGCTCCGCGCCGCCGCCGAGGCCACGGCCACGCTGCCCCCTGACCGGATCGGTCGCCAAGTCTGCCGGATCGCCGCGGCCCTTCGCCTATCAGTAGCTGACGTCACCCGTGAAGTTGCTGACGCGGCCAGCCGATCGACAACCAGCTGGGGGGCTGGTGCGTACGCCGCGGCCAACCGCTGGCACCAGACCGACTCAACATCGGGGCCGCCGGCGAACAGATTGGCCCAACACGCCGACCCGCTGCTCGCCTGATACAACGCCGGGCCTGGCGTCCAGCACTACAGCGCATCTCCCCGTACGCCGAGACCGTCACCACTCCTTGCCCGAACCGACCACATCAGGATTCTGGTTCAGGCGACACGCCCGGGCGAGGTCCCCCTATTCAGAATCATCTCGGGCATCCTCTGCGTATGAGACGACGACCAGCAAGTGGCGGCAGACCGCACAAGGGCGACCGGAGCACTCTCATCACCCGGCCACCGACGCCGCTTGCCGAAGCCGTTCGCGACGAGGCGGAGCGACAGGGCCTGTCCTACAGCGACTACGTCGCGAACATTCTCGCGGCCGCGCACGGGTTCCCGCCGGTCGCGGCTCCGCCCGTCGCGACTCCGCCCGTCGCGACTCCGGCCGCGTCCGCGTCCGCGGCCGCACAGGACGCGCAGATGAAGCTCACCGCCTGAGCCACATTCCAGGCCGCCAACCGGCGGCCCGGACATGACGAAGCCCCACACCCCCAGGTTTCTTTGGCCGGACACTTGGGATGCAGGGCTTCCTCAACACTCTGGGAGGAACGATACCCCCGCCCCTCTGGCGGGTCACCCCCACTTGCCTAGTTTTTTGGGCGTGTCGGCGTGACCGGTCCATCAACTCTGCGCCTGGCCGCCGCCTCCTGAGGCGGTGAGGCCGACGCCGGGGTCCCTCCCACGGACTCCGGATTCCGCCGCGGCGGATCTCGACGCTGCGCTGTTCCAGCCCACCGGCTGGTTCTGCCTGAACAGCGGCAATCAGCGCGTGCCCGGCGTGCGCGCCGGGTCGCTGCGTGCTGCCCTAGCGCTGGTCGGGCAGGGCACCGTCACGACCGTCGCGGGGCTGCTGCGGTCGGAGTTCTGCGTCGTTGACGTCGACGCGGCCGGAGCAACTGGCGACGCCGTCCGGACGGCCCTGCTGGCCTGGTGCGCCGACCGCGACCTGTGGGCCCTCTCCCGGGCCTCGGGCGGCGGCCCAGGCCGCTGCCATGTCTTCTGCCGGCCAGGAGTCCATCGGGCCGCCTTGAGGGCTGCGGTGGACCATCTGCGCGCCGAGCACGGCCTGTCGGCGCGTGCGGTCGACCTCAGGCGTCAGGTACGGCCGCTGAGCGCGCCGCACCGCACCGGGGCAGCCTCTCCCGTTCCCGGCGGACTCAGAGCGGCTCTGCGCGCCCTGCAGGCCCTCTCAGGCCAGCCCTCTCAACCGCTGACCGCCGCCCAGCGGCCACCGCGCACCGTCGGGCCTCCGTACGAGCCGTTAGCCCGACCCAGCCGCGCCCTCCCGACCTGCTGGCAGCGCTACCTCGAGCACGGCGAGCTGCCCGACGCTGCGGCTGACTGGGCCGACCGCAGCAACAGCACCGCCGAGCGGGTGGCCACGTTCTGGCTAGTCGTCAGCGGCCTCGACGAGCCGGCCGCCTGGACCGCGATCGCCCATGCCCACCCGGCTGCGTTCACCAAGGCCCGCGAGCGCGGCCGCAGCTGGTGGCGCAAGCACGTCTGGCACCACGCCGGCCAGGCCGCCGACAGCTGGCTCAGCCAGCAGCACCAACCCTCCTCCCCCGCTGGCGGACGCCCGCGACCGGACCCCCTGGCCGCAACAGCGGCCGCCAGAGCCGCCCTAGACCAGCAGTGGCTCAGCTGGGGCCGGGATGAGCGGCACGCCCTGCGGGCCGTCCTGGAGGTCCTCCTGGACCGGATGGACCGGACCGGCACCACAACCGTCCCGTGCCCCGAGCGCGACCTGCTGCTGGACACCCCGCTGCGCTCCCGCAACACCATCCGCACCGCACTTCAACGCCTGCAGGTGCTCGGCTTCGGGCAGCGCCTAGCCACCTTCGTCCCCGGCAGTCCCGACCCGGACCACGCCTCGCACACCTTCGCCCTCGACAAAGGGTTCTGCTCCAGCAACGGCAGCGCTGTGCGACTACTTGCCCCACCCACGAGTCACACCCCCCCGGCCCGTGTCCCCCGGCACCCCGGGCTCTGGCGGCTGCTTGGTCTCCCGGCCCGCCACACCTACCAAGCTGTGCTGCGCTACCCCGGCATGAGCGTTACAGAGCTGGCCCCGCACGCGGGCTTGGTCCACGGGCCAGACAGTGCTCCAACGAGCTCTCAGTTGCGCACCCTGGACGGACACCTGCAGACCCTGGCTGGTCTCGGGCTGCTCCAGGTTGAGCCCGACGGCACGTGGTCCCCCGCAGTCACGGCGGAACTGGGGCTGGGAGTCTTGCGGCCCGGACAAGCGGCTCAGCAGGCCGTCGACGATGCCGTCTCGGCCGAGCGGGAGGCCTACCGGCAGCGGCTGAGATCTAGCGATATGTGGGCTCGTCAGCGAGATGCAGCGCACGCGCGGGCGGCCAAGGTGGCGCAGCGCCGCCAGAGGGCCTGGTGGGCCGGTCTGACCTCCGATCAGCGCGAGCAGCGCCGATACGAGCGCACCGCCGTGTTCGCGCAGCTCAGCTTGATCGAGCAAGCCGCGCTCAAGACCCGACTCGCCGAACAACGACGTCGTGCCGGCGTTGACGAGGAACAGCGGCGGCGCGACTGGATCGGTGCCCAGCCAGCGGACGCTTACGCCGAGCGCGTCATCGAGTGCACCGTACGGTTCGCCGGGCTCCCGCCGACCCAGCAGGCTGCCAGCGTGGCCACCTGGCAGGCGCACCGCGATCGTTTCGGCCTTAGCCGGCGCCGCTCCCCCACCGAACCATTGCAACGTGCCGCGAGCCCGGACGTGCCGGACGAGGACGTCGGCGGTCAGCTCGTGCTGCTCTGAATTGTCCTGCCAGCGCCAACCGTCGGCTTCGTGGCGCCTCCCAGCCCTGGCCGGGCGCAGGGGCGATGAGAGCGAGGGTGGGTCGGTTTCGGCCGACTCACAGCAGCCTGACGAGTCCCCCGGGCTGTGTTCAGACGGTATGGCCCACCGTATGGCTCCACGTATGTCAGCGCGTACGGCGTCTGGGTGCCGAGGCAGCACGCCTAGTGTCTGCCGCGCCGCTGGCCCACCGTAGGGCGCCGCATACATCGCACCATCAGGTACGGCGAGTCGTCGCGCATATGGCGTTGGTGCATGTCAGTCTGCTGTTTCCGGCTGCGGAAGGGAGGGACCGGACATGCATTCGCTGTTGATCGCGTCCCAGAAGGGCGGCGTCGGCAAGACCTCGTTAGTCGCCGGTTTGGGTGGCCTGGCCGCCCGGGACGAACCTGGTCGGCGAGTGCTGCTGATCGACGGAGACCAGCAGGCGAACCTGTCGCGGCGCAACTACGGGGTCGAGGGCGACGGCGGCCGCGGCCTGTACGCCACCATCGTGCTCGGCGACCCACTGAGAGTGCAGCGAAGCGTCCGGCCTGGGCTGGACCTGGTGTGCGGCGGCCCGGCCTTGTCCATGGTCGGCGGCGCCAAGAGCAACGCCGACGCCGCGGGGTTCGCGATGAACGGCAACTTGCGTCTCGCGCTGGAGCAACTCGCCCAGTCGGGGGAGTACGCCCTCGCGGTGATCGATCTCGGACCCGGTGACGTCGCCCTGCTCGATGCCGCGCTCGAGGCAGTCCAGTTCGTGCTGGCCCCACACCGCGAGGACGACGCCGACCTCGATGGTGTCGAGTTGCTCATCAAGCGGATACTGCGGACGCAGCGTGACGTCAACCCCAGCTTGCGGCTGCTCGGCACCGTCGCGTTTGCGCGCGACCCACGTGCCTCGGCCCGGAACAAGGCCACCGAGCAGGAGGTCCTCGGCCTGCTTGAAGGCAGCGGTGTCCAGCCGTTCACCTCCTCCATCCGGCACGCGCCAGCAGCCGCACGCGACAGCCGCTCCAGCAGCCTGACCCTGCAGGAGCTGCTCGAAGCCGCGGAGCAAGCCAACAGCGAGCGGATCTCCAGGCTTCGCCGCCGCGAGAAGGCCACGGAGGCTGGCAAACACGTCGCACCCGCCGAGCGGTCCCTGTGGGCCCGGCCGGATGCTGTCGAGGCCCTGGCCATGGATTACCTCGCCGTCCTACGGGAGGCGACCACACGCATGAAGGCTGACCAGGAGTCGGTACCCGGCTTGACACCGGCGGCCAGCTGATGGGCCGGCGCGCCAGCGCGTTCGCCGGCGTCCTCGACGAACTCGACGGCCTCGACAACCTCCCCGGGCTTCTAAGCCGCCCCGCCGCTCCAACTCCGACCACTGACCAGGTGCCGCCGGACAGCGAAGACAGCGACACCGCCAGCTCCGCCATTGCCGTGCCTGCGGCCGCCAGGCGCAAGCCAGCCCGGCCGGTCCCGCCAGCCGCCCCGACCGGCGGCACCCGCGCCACGCAGGTGCGCCTCCCACCTGCCCTCGCCGACTGGCTCAGCCACGAGGCCAACCGCAGCGGCAGGACCCTGGCCAGCGTCATCGCACTCGTCGCACAGACTCATCAACAGGACTTGCCCGTCGCGCGGGACAGTGACAGCGAGCAGCTCGACGTCAGCCGGCGCACCGCACGCGCGACCACCCCCGTCACGCTGCGCCTGAATGGCGCCCAACGCGGGCTCCTCGATGAGCTCGCCAGCCAGCACGCGACCACCCGCTCCGCCATCGTCGTCGCGGCCCTGACGGCGGCGACGAGGAACGCCGGCACCGGCATCTGACAGAACCCGACACCGAGCGGAAACCCGCCGAGACGGACAGGGAGGCCACCAGCCCGAGCAACCCACCAGACCAGTACGACAACCCGCACAGCACGGCCCCTGCGGGCCCGGCACGGACGGCCTGCGGCCGCTCAGCTGTCCAAGGTTGCCCCCGGATTGTGCGGGGCCGCTCCTCCCCGGGCAAGGGCGCCCAAGATCCTTCCTCACGCGCTCCGCGGGAAGCATCTTGGGCTTTCTCCCTTGCCCGGCGAGCCGCTGCGGCCACCTCTGTCAACGGCCAGCAGGAATTGCCTGGAGACGGTTTCTCCAGCCCCGGGCCAAGGAGCTGAGCTTCTTCGTGTCCCTGAAGCGCAAGCGGCTGCTCTACGCCGTCGTGCAGCAGACCTTCCGGCAGCTCATCGACACCGCCGGCATCGGGGCCGAAGCGCCTTCCCCACCCAGGCTGCACGACTTGAGGCACACCTTCGCGGTCCGCACCTTGCTGGGCTGGTATCGCGCCGGCGAGGACGTGCAGGCCAAGATGCCGTCGGCGGCTTCGAGCGCGACGTTATGCAGCCGCCTGACCTGCTCGTGGTCGGTGCGCTGGTAGCGGCGGACCAGCAGGGCCATGGCGAGATGTCACCGCCGCAACTGCCATGGTCCGATGCTGGGCAGGTCAGAACCTTTGGGATTCTTGGGTTTTGGGCTCTCACCGTCATCCCCGTCCCAGCTTCGGCCGTACTGGTCAGGCATGGATCCCCAGCCCCAGTAGGGCAACGGGCGGTTCGGGACGACGCCGAGCTGCTCCGCTGGGTCGATGCGGCGCGGCGCGACGGTGCACAAGTGCAGCCAGCTGTCACCGAAGTCGAACTCGTAGACGAACTGCTCGCTGGCCTTGAGCCGCCCGAGGGTGAGCCTGCGTCCGTCGAGCACGGGGTGGTCAGCGTCGTCCCACTCTGGGTCGGGCTCGCCGACCCGGTGTCCGCCGGCGAGGTGGAACTGGTGCAGATGGCTTCGGTCCCAGCGGGCGAACGCGTCATCGATCGCGCCCGCCAGCTGAACGAAGGTGTGGGTGCGGGCGGCGGCGAAGATCCGTCCCGGCCGGGGCCACAACTCATCGCAGTGGCCCTCGACGAGGTCCACCCGGATCGACAGCCAGGTGCTGCTCACCTGCTGATCTTCTCAGACGGCGGCGGCCTCCAACGCCTCGGCCGCGTCTGCGGTGAGTTCTTGGGCGCGCTGCAGCGCACTGCTGATCCGTTCGACTTCCAGTTCGCGACAGCGCGGGCGGTGAACTGCGGCCCGCGCTGCTCGCTGGCCAGGTCGGCGACCCGGACCGTCTGGTATTTGATGGGCGTCCAGGCACGGTCCCTGGCCGGTCTGCTCCCGCAGCGCGTCGATGACGCGGGCAAGCTCGCCGGACCCGGACCCGGCCTCGGACCGGACGTGCTGGCGGGCGGTGACGACGTTGACGAAGCTTCGTCGCAGCCGGGGATCACCGCGACCGCGGCCTGCACGATCTCGGTGAGGGTGCGCTGCGGCCGTCCTGCTGCAGCAGCGCGCGGGCGAGGTCGCTGAGCTGCACGGCGAGCGTGTCCTGCCCGCTGCTGCTGCCGGTGTCCTGCGCGGACGTCCGCCCCGGCCGTCCGGTCCTGCTGCACACTCACCGCCCTGTCGTCAGCGGCGGCCCGGCGCTCCGGCCCATCCAACAGCCTTGGCGGCCGTCGCGGTACTGCGTCGGGACGTGGCTGCGTCAAGGCCCCTACCGCGACGGCTGTTCGTGTTGTTGGCGGCGGTCGGGAGGGGTGGAAGTGGCGAGGTCACCCTGCGGCAGCCTCGCGAAGCCCAGGACCGACCGGGGCCGGGCCGTGGCCAGGTGACGGCCGTCCCAGACCAGCAGGCTGTCGAGGCACCGTCGACGAGCTGGTGCTGGACCTGCTGCTGTTCGATGTCGAGCAGCTGCGCTATGTCGTCGTCGAGCTCACGATCGGCCGGTTCGATCGCTTAGCCGGCGGCCTGGTTGGGGAGGGGCCGCACCTGCCCGGCGTCGAGCCGCCCGGCGAGCTTCAGTGTGCGGCTGTCCTCGAGCTGTTTGTAGACGGCGAAGAACTGCTCGATCTCGGCGACGAGGTGTCCAGGTAGGTCCTCGAGCCGGTGCGCGTCGGCGAACGTCGGGTCGCCGACCGCGACGCAGACCAGCTTCGGCTCTGGCTCGCTGTCCCCGGCGCGGACGAGCAGCGCGCCGACGACCCGGGCCGGGACCCGGATCCCCGGATAGGTGGGTTCGTCGAGCAGCACCAGCGCGTCGAGGGGGTCCCCGTCGCCTTTAGTAGCCAGCAACCAACCCCTCGCGAAACGGCAAAACCGCAGGCCGGTCAACACCGATCAAGATCACGTAACTTCGGGTTAGGTGATGTGGACGGGTGTGCCGAGGGGGAGCAGCTTGGCGAGGGTGGTGATGTCGGTGTTGGACAGGCGGATACAGCCGTGGCTGGCGGAGTGGCCGATGCTGTTGCTGTCGTCGGTGCCGTGTAGGCCGATTTGTCCGGGGCCGCCGCCGAAGCTGGTCAGGACGGTGGAGAAGGCCGACAGGCCATAGGCGTAGGGGCCGTAGCCGGGGTTGGTGGGGGCCAGTAGCTCGGTGAGGTAAAACAGGCCGTGGGGGCTGGGAGTGCCTCCGGTGCCGGTGGCGGCGGGGTAGGTCAGGATCAGCTGGCCGTTTTTGTAGAGCTGGAGTTGGTGGGCGGTGGTGGAGATCTCCATGCTGTAGGGCACGGTGGCGGTCTCGACGTCACTGCGGTGCACCCAGCCGGTGGCGCCGTTGGGCCGCACCGGCAGGTAGACCTCCAGCCACGCCTCGGCCTGCTGCTTGACCAGGAACGTCAACGGTGCCCCGGTGGGCTGCGGGTTACCGAACGTCTGGGTGACGGGCCCGCCCGCCTGCGCGTACACCATTACCTGGGGCTTGATGGCGGTGGCGGCGAGGGTCATCGACGCGGTGGCTGGGGCGGTGGTGGCTGGGGCGGTGGTGGCTGGGGCGGTGGTGGCTGGGGCGGTGGTGGCTGGGGCGGTGGTGGCTGGGGC
>JAABUK010007451.1_pt1 | contig 15792 bp, 21 predicted proteins | sample 5559141 | NCBI WGS metagenome assembly JAABUK01 (sample SAMN10711869, study PRJNA513367) | rock metagenome | isolation source: Antarctica rocks | place: Antarctica: Victoria Land, Pudding Butte nord | collected 2016-01-03
AGTGTATTCCTGCTCGTATGCTCAGAAAGCCTGACGTGGAGTCATCTGACCGTATCATGACACTGTTGGCGGCCTGCACGGCCTCAATCGCGAAGCGCGCGACAAGAGCTGCGTGGTCCTGCTGGGGCGTCCGCAGGTTGCCGACTGTCATATAGGCGTCTCCAATGGTTTCCACCTTGAAGAGGGCATACTTGCCGGTCAGCTCATCAAACAGTCGGTACAATCGGTCCAACATGTCCATAACCTGCAATGCACATCAAGTAAGACAACAGTTGGGATGTACAGCAGCCAGCGTTGCAAGTGCTGAACCACATGATATTACCTTTCTGTTCTTGCCAGGACCAAACTCACCCTGGTTGTGAGGCAGTGCTGCGCCATTTCCAGCAGTTGAGTTAACCGTTTGTGAACAACAAGTCCCAAAATTATTTGCATGCATAGCTGAGCTTGTCAAAAGCAAGAGGAAGGTACACACCTCTTGGGGCTGCAAGATGCCTGAGATGTTGGTGAAGCCCACAATATCACTGAAGAAGATGGTCACGCAGTCATAGCTCTCAGGCTCCACAGCACGGCCCTCTCTCAGCGCTGCTGCCACCTGCAAGCATCACACAGCATTTGTGCTTTGATTCAGCCTATGCACAAGGTCTTTAAATCTTCAGCTGGGATGAAGACAGGTTGCCAAGAAGAGGTATGCAGCAGACTGCCACAGATAACTTCACATGCAAACAGCAACATCAAACAATGGAAGACACTCTGGTTTCTCCCCAGCCAGGTATCTGCTCTCAGACAGCTCAGTGATCCTTCTTTGGACAGACAACAGCTGTAGGTGAGTTGTCCTTATGCTTGAGCCTTGTGACACAACGAATCGGGTGCAAAGCACTGCTGCAGGAGTCATCTGCTGTACAGTCACCATAGGACCAAGTGCTAGTAGTAACACTCAACCTCCCATGCAAGATGGCTGGTCAGCATACAATGTTGTCTTCCTAAGATAGGAGCATCTGGGCCCAAGACAGTTGCAAAGAAAGACTCTATATGCATGGACCAAGCAGCATCCCAGAGATCCGTACAGTGCAAGCAGCATGCACAGCCTTTAAGCTGCACACTTCTGCACTTGCACCTTGGTGAGCAACATGTCATGGGGATGAGCAGGCGCTCCATTCAAACTAGGTATCAACAAAAGCCAACTTGACTTGGTCCACAGCAAAAGCAACTCTGGGCAGACAAGACTTGTCCTGCACATACCTAGCTCATCATGGGCTGGAAAGCCTTGCTATTACTATTATTGTTATCATTAGCATCATCATCATCATTGTAATTTTTATTATTATTGTATTTATTGTTATTATCCTTTTTTTACTTTTGTTACTATCATTATTTTTATTATTGAACGCAACACGGCAAGGTTTGGGGGTGTCGACCTGTGGAGGCAGCATCTGGTCAAGCAGAGCCTGATCCTTCTGTCGCTTCTCAGCCAGCATGTCATTGGCTGCACTCTGCTCAGCCACAAGGTGCAGCAGCTCCTCATCAATGTCTTTCAGAGATGGCCGCAATGTCATGTCCTGCAAACCCATCACCCCAGCATATACATAAACAGAACAAACAAAAGATGTGCCCTAACAGAAGGGAAAATATTCCTTGTTCTTTGAAAGACGCTATTTTTGCTGTTTGTTGTCAGCAGCCATCTGCCTGATTTTGTGCATGCTGCGCTACGCTGCAAAAGCTGCAACATGGCCTTAGACGGCAGACATACAGCCCTCAGCCATTGTGTGACATTCCAGAGCTGTGACTTTGCAGCAGTCAATAGTGCAGCGAGCAGCCTGATTCACTTAAGGTATGGGCAGTCAACACCAAGTCCACATGTATGCTGCAATCCTGGCGGAATGGCTTTTGCAGCAGAGAAAGGATGCATGAACAGCTGCTATGCCTCAGGACTGTAAGCTCTTTCGTTCATGAAACAAGTCCTGAGTGGCTCCCTGTATGGATTCCTGATCATAGAGTGTGCACACAATCGGAGCAACACAAATGGGCAGATGATTGTCATTGTGTATTGAAAGTAAGCAAAGCAGGTGGTCACCTGGTGCCAACACTGGTGCATGAGGGTTTGCAGAGGCACTAGGCCAGCATCTATAAGCCCTGGCACATGGGGCCGTTTGGGAGGGCCCTGCCCTGCACCCTCTTCATGCAGCGCTGCCATGACACCCTACATGTTCAGATAGAGTGGACTGCGTTGATGATGACAGATCATCCAGAGATCCTGTACATTACGCCATCATGATGCAGTCAGCCAAGATGAAATGCCTTTTTGAGAGATGTTACTTGCTTGCTGTGATGCAGAAGGGACTGACTGCTCAGGCGTGTCTGCCTTTAGTTGGTCATCTCATGAACAGTCATCCCTTGCAGCCTATTCAACAGGTATCCACCTCATACACTTGCCAACACTACATTGCAATTTTGACCTGAATCAGTGCATGCCTTGTGCCAGATATGCTTCAATCATGGACATCTGAACAGCAACCAAGTTGTTAGTCATGCCAGGTCACCTCAGGGTCTTCCCCATTGAAAGGCTCCCTTCTGTACAGCATCTCATAGATGAGCATCCCCAAAGCATACACATCGCTGCTGCAGCTAGGGGGTGACCCATGCAGCACCTCTGGGGCAACCCAGAAGGGATAACACCGCTGCAACAACCTGTCCATATCCAGCTGCACACCACACACACTCTTGCTGCATACTGTGTACAGCATTGAACACATGTAAAGAGTGAAGTTTACGCTTTTCAGCGATCATAACGGGAGCCTCCTCAGGCGGCAGCCCGGACCTCCTTGAAGGTGTGTCTTTGTTGCACAGAAGGAGTGACACTGCTGTTGCAGCCCTGCATGTAGAACTGCTCGTGGCACAGAGTCTGGACTGAAAGCGTATAGAGCACAGTCTGAAGCAGCGTCGCTATCAATGGAGATTAGCGCATCGAGGAGCATTGGAGTTGCTTCTCTATGTGCAGAAGTGAAGCTGCTGTCGCATCCTGAGCATGCACACCAACACAGGCTCCTGGCCAGAGGAGGGGTAGTACCTTGCCGTGGTGAGACGTCAAGCTGGGACGTCATGCTGCACATCGCTTTACATGACAATCAGCCATTTAACATTATCTTGTTTTTGTGCTCATTGACTGGAAGCAGCCTGGTGCTGCAGCCCACTGTTGACACATTCACATGAGTCTCTTCTGCACATACAACTATAGAACAGTGTGGCTGTCCAGCAATGCACTCTTTTGGGCCAATAAGTGCATTTAGGATCTTTCTTGATGCCTGCCAGGATGGCACAGCGCAGCATAGCACAGCGCAGATGACACAGCAATTTCCTTGATGCTCAAATTGCAATGGTGGGTGGGAAAGCACTGGTGACACCCACGTGAAGGGTCGCACTAATTTATGTTGATTGGCGCAACAAGAGTGACTGGTGAACACAGAGGAACAAGCAGAATGCACGCCATGCTCACGTCGTCGATGTTCATGTAGGCATGCTGATGATGGGTTGCAGTGGTCAAAAGGAAAAAAAGAAGAGACTACGTCCGTCGGCGTCAATTCACTGAGAAGCCAAGTATCATACCGGGCTGCCCAAGAGGCCATATACCTGTAGTTTGCAGCTGTACTCACACGCTTGCTACTAGGGAGAAGCCATGGTCTTACCGTATGTTGCTGGAAGTCAGAGAGGTGCGCTCTGCAGCTGCTGTCCAGCAGGACTTTGGGAGAGCGCAGCTCCTGGTGGATAATGGGTGGCTCTGCACTGTGCAGGAAGCTCAAGCCTGCTACCACATGCCTCAGCATAGACACAATCATCTCGTTGTCCAGCATCACCTGTTGCACCCAGAAACATGTTCATTGAGCTGACCTACATTGCATTAGTCATGATCTGCAATGCGTAAGTCAGAAACAGATCGTTGCGTCAATCAGAAACATGTTCAGCTCAACCCCAATTCAGCTCGTTCAGACTTCATGTTTGTGATTACCGCTGTCGCTTGACAAAAGCCTCTTCTGAAAATCAGTCTGATCTGATATGTAGAATATAAATGGACAGAATCATCTTGTTGTCCGACATGAGCTGATTGCTAGGTTGACTCTGAGCTCAACTGAGGTGATCTTGTGCAGCTGCTTTGTCATGCTGCCCAGCATATGTGCCCTCTCATGGTGTCACAGCAGGTGTGCAGCATGTCTCATCCATCCGGGGCTTTTCATGCATGATTGCCAATCTCAAGACTGACTGCAAAGCAGATGGCAAACTACTGGAAGCTTGCACTCCGGCAGAAGCTTCCATTAGACAGCTCCAGTAGAAGCTTTCATTAGACTACTCCAGTGGAAGCTTCCATTAGACTACTCCAGTAGAAGCTTCCAGTGGACTACTGGAAAATGCACAGCACAGCAGTCTGTCATGGTGTCATAATACACATAGGGTACCTCCTTTGCCAGACAAGCACTCTCCTGATGAGCTTGTGTCTATAGGTCAAAGGAAGCTTACCGTGTCATTGTGTAACAAGTCATACAAGGTGCCCCTCTCCAGCAGGGCAGTCACCAACAGAAGGTCCTTTGTGGGGGGATCCACTGAAGTCCCCATCACAGTCACTATATGAGGATGCCGCAAGCGCAATGCAACGATAGTCTGCTGCAGCACCTGCACACAAGACATGTCGTGTTGCATTGTGGTATTTCAGTTTGGAAAACGGCTCTTTTGTGGACCACAATGTATGAGAGCTATTTCTTTTCTGTGGTGACAGCGACTGGACCATCCGAGATTTGCAGCCTGTAACTGATGTTGCAACAAAAAACCTGAGCCGCTTTTGATAGTAGCAAAGGCAAGTCAGCTGCTCCGATTCCTAGAGTGGAGATGTGTCAAACAGCGCTGGACTTCCTTGCTTTGAAGATGCAGCTGGGCTTTGCATTGTGCTTGGACTTGTTGCAGCTGTCATGTACAGCAATCACAGTGGTAGGGACAGTGGCGACGGTGTGCACACACCTAGGATGCAAGGAACCTGGAGAGGTAGGCACGGTGGCAACAGTGTGCAGAATCACAGTACGCATAGGATACATATACATAGGAATGCATACACATGGAACAGACACACATGGATACACAAATAGGGTATATATACATGAAATGCATGTGCGCGCACGCACACACACACACACACACACACACACACACACACACACACACACACAAGCACACACTTTCTGATCACTGACACAGGCAAGTTGAGCAAGCCTGCAAGCTGCAGGAGGCAGAGGTCCTACAGCTTCTTTGGCCAGATGGGCCTTGATGGGCCCGCACAGAAAGTAGGCTCCTAGGCATGCCCAAGCACGTGCCATCCAGCTTCTGAAGCCATGCCAAACATCCTGCCAGTTGCGTGACTCATGGTATCCAGCCTTGTCAAGTTGCCGCCTGCTCTCTTCGTATCCCATGTCCAGCCTGCAATAGGCAGAATGGTTTGCATACCATGCATTGTGCCAATTGAATGCTTCATAGTGTTGAGCGCTGTCAAAGTGCCACCTGCTCTCATCATATTCCATGTCCAGCCTGCAATAGGCAGATGGAATGGTTTGCGTTCCATGCATTGTGCCAATTGCATGCTTCATAGTGTCGGGTCCTGTCACAGTGCCCCCTGCTCTCATCATATGCCATGTCCAGCCTGCAATTGGTAAATGGAAGGGTTTGCATTCCATGAGTTGTGCCAGCAGCATGCTTCATGCTGTTGAGCCCCGTCAAAGTACCACCCAAATACCCCATGTCCAACCTGGAAGGCAACTTCCTTGTTGTTACATGCCATGCATGGTGCTGACTGCGTGCCTCACTGTATTGGGCTCTGCTGAACTGCAGCCTGCTCTTTAGTAGTACATGTTCAGCCTGAAGGTGCAGAATTAGTTGCGTGCCATGCATGGTGCCATGCATGTTGTACGTCACAGTATTGCGTCCTGCCAAAAGTGCTGCCTGCTCTTTGGCATTCCCTACCCAACAGCTTTGGATCATGTGGAGCACACCTGCCAGGCTGGCCTGCCAGTCCTACTGGAAAGTATGTAAGGACACTCCTTATGATGTGATACCAGCTAGCGCACAACGCCATGCTGCACGAACTAGTGTTGCCCGCCAAACCTTTTGCCTTCTTCAGCCTATCATCTCTGCATCTGATGCGCAACTTGAAGCTGGCAGATTACGTTCTATGCTTTACAGAGAATGTGCAATCAAATCTACCAGTTCACCAGCAGCAAGTGCTTGAGTCAGGTTCTGTTGCGCCATGCAAATGAGCACATTCCGCCTACTATAGAGTTGCCTTTGAGTTTCAGCAGCCAGCTCTGGGCAAGGCAGCAGGATATGGTCTGATGAAAGCGAAGCATGTATATTTGTTGCATGGCCAGCAGTGCGCTCAAAGTAGTCACATAGGGGGAAAACCCACCTGGACTCTTCACCCCAAAAGGCGCTTCTGGGTGAGGCAGAAGGGTGCGCTCTGATGAGGTCCTGTGCCTGCAGCTCCTCAGCAGCAGACTGATGCTCCTGCAGTTTTTCCAGGTTCTGGGTGGTGGGCGCTGCAGCCAGCAAGTACTCACCCTGGTCCTTGTCCACCACTTGGTCGTCCACCACCTGGTGGTCAGAGCCTAGAGACTGTGAGCCCTTCAGCAGGTGGGCGCTTGATTCAGCAGACTGGACAGACTGTATGGAGGGCAAGGGCTTATTGAGGTCCAGTATTGAGCCAGGGGCTAGCAGGAACTGTTGCCCTTGCGAGTAGATGATGCTCCTGCCGCTGCTGGCAGGAGCTACTGAGGCCTGTGCCATCATGTCGATGGCAAAGTCGCTGTTCAGGCGCTGTGAGTCACGCAAGGTGATGATCTCCTCTTGAGATTGGCGGGAGGGCTGGATGATTTCTGCGTCAAAGATAGACTTGGTCCTGCGCAGCAGAATGATCGACTGTCATTTTTTGGTGGCATGTATATTGCATCAGTATACCACAACAACAACAACAACAGCAACAACAGGAGGCAAGGGCGGATGCAAGACAAGGTGTTCACTGGCATCTGACAGAGTGCGTGTGAAATGAACAACTTGATGGGGCAGGAGGTGATTAGACCTGACTAGCTTTGGCTCAAGATCACAGACACAAGCAGAGTATGCATCACATGCTGTCATGCTATGCAGTGGTATGCTGCTCAGAAAATGTCATGTCATTGCCATATCAGAACAATCATGCAACAAAGCAGTGCAACCTGCATCTCAAGACTTGCAGACAAGTCCATGCAAAGCTAGACCAACATGTACCTTGCAGAGTGAGCCTTGATGCACGTCGTGTAACAATGCAGCAGGCATGCTTGTGATAGTAGTTCAGTCAAGAGAGTGTTGAAGTGCTGACCTTGAGTGTCGTGGGGCCAGCATGCGCTTCACTGCCACCTGAGTACCTCTGTACTCACCCCTAAGAACCTTCCCATGCATTCCCTCCCCCAGCACCTCAGACTCATCACTCAGATGCAGCTCCGAGAAGGGGATGTGCATGACGGTGAGTCTATTGGCTCGTATGACTAAAAAGGCAATGATCATCAGGATGCTCACTCCAATGATGACTACTGCCAGGAAACCAGCCAAGCCCAGTTTGCCAAAAAGATTGTGCGGGATAGGCTTGCAGAAGTTGCAGATGCACGATGCATTCTGCAAGAAACACAGAAACACATATTTGCAACAGGCGTGATGGTGAATGACTCTCCAATGTGCAGACAGCTTGGCCTGTTCAAACTTTTGCATGCAAATTTTGATGTGCAGAGCACATGACCGTAAGTAAGCAAGTCATGGCAAGACAGCATTTGTGGTCAGGACTATTTGTGTCATTGCAAAGCATACATGCAGAGCTGGAAGCCCATCAAAACATGATCAGTCTGTCAAAAGAGTGGGTTGTATGCTTGCATAGCAGGTCAAGCAGCCAAGCAGCAGCAATGAGTGCCTTGCCACAGTGGCAAGGTAATGCATCAAGGCAGACAAGGCATGCTGACATAAACTGTTACTGCATGGATTGTTGCTGAACTGTTACTGGAGCCTTACTAGATGGACTTCCAGCGAACACAAACTGTTACTGCATGCACGGTTACTGGAGTATCACTGAGTAGACTTACAGCCGGACAGGGCAGGCCTCTTTCAGCACACAAGTCAGCTATCTCATTTGCAGGAAGCTTGTACGAGTTGGCTGGGCACACAACCATGTCATAGGTGTCGTTCTGAGCCAGGCAGGATCCATTGACCAGAACATTGGTGTCCAGCTGCATCTGATAGGCATCCAGATAGTTGTAAGGCGTGCTCCAGCTGTTGTAGTGACCGGCCACAGCAGCATAGTGACTGGAGTTGATACTGCAGGCAAAGGCATAGTGAATAGTTAGGAGTGTGTTTTGCGCTGGCGAGCAGCAAGTGTTCAGTGGCGGTCACCATTGCTGGAAGCAGTGTATAGGATTGGGCTCAGACTGATGGGTGTTGCATGCGAGCAGCCAGGGTGCATTCTGCCGTATTATGCTACGCCATGACGGCCCTGACCACATCAGCACAACATTGGAAAGGCATTCTGCTGGCTGAAAGGGTGAGTCATGCGTGTGCCCTGCAGAGTCGGTTCATTCCTGCAAGAGGCCTTGCATGGATGGGATACGTGACAGCAGATGCTCTAAGTGCAAGTCTGCTGCCAGATTGGTAACATGACCTGAGCAGCAGGAATTTGTGACAACTTACATCTTGACATTTCACTTGACATGCAGCAGAGCAGTGTGGGACTCACGCATACAGGGCCTCCACAATAGCCTCCCGAACAGCCAGGGGCACATTGTTGGGGTTGGCAGACAACCCATACTCTGGGTACAGCCTGGTGGAAGTGGTCCAGGGGAACCCGGGAAACCTCATCTGCAGGATGATGCCACGTTTGATGATGGTTTGCTTAGCAATGGACCAAAATGACGTTCAATGCAAGCTGCAGTTGAGCAAGTCTCCAGCGGCAGCCGTGTAGCAATACATTGCATGCAAGACATGAGGCAAAACGTCACTGTCAGCATGAAAGGCAGGGGACTATCAGGGGTGTGCAATGCTGCAAATCGCATTCTTACAGGAGACAGGATCTTGACATCCTCAAGACTGATGACTCCTTCGGCTGCCAGGATTGTTGGCTGGTCTGCTCGCACAAAAGCAACATCTGCGGCGCCCTCCACCACTGCCAGCACCTGTGCTTGCTGATCATGCAGGAATATCACCTGTGCAAATGTGCACACATGGGATGATTACCTGGTCGACATAGTGTTTGTGAGGGTGCTAACATGTGCGCTGGTGTGCTGGGTGCTGGGGTGAACAAGGGTGCTGAGGGTGATGAGCAAGGGTCTGTAAATCATCACAAGGGTGGTGCATATGGGCCAGGGGTTAAACAGGGGTGTTGAACAGGGCTTTACAGGTGATGAGCAGAAGTGTGAGGCTGGCAAACAAAGATGCACAGTCATCAACAGGGATGCAGCAGGTGTTCCTTGGTCATGCAGCAAACAGTCGCCAGCAAGGGCTGGGTTGCAAGTCCATTTCAAAATCTCTTGCAGAGAGGGTCCCTGCTTGCATCACATGTACTGATAGACAGGAGGTGTTGCTGGGGCGAAGCTCTCACTGAGGCTGCGCTGCTGTCTGGTGACACACAAAGTATGCTGCTGTGCTTTGCTGTGCTGTGCTGTGCTGTGCTGTGCTGTGCTGTGCTGTGCTGTGCTATGCTGTGCTGTGCTGTGCTGTGCACCACATCAAGTGTTGTAAATAAAAGCTATGTTGCAATGCTACAAGTAATTGCGCCATCCTGCATCTGCAATATTGAGCAGAGCTGCAGACCTGTTGTTGTGAAGGCATCTAGTCCTGCTTGCAGAACACAAAACACAGCATGCACAGCTGCCGCAGCAGGTCAGCTGATATGCTCAGGACAGCTGGCATGTGGTGGAGGATACCTGTTCAGCAAGGATGAACGGGTTGTAACCCTTGTCTTTGAGCTCCCTCCACTGGGCCTGGCCTGACGTCAAGAGGGAGATGCCACTCATGGTAAGCTGCATGAAGACACGACATCATGGACTTGACTGAAAGGCAGACCTTGCTTGGCTGAATGCACTCTTGGCGATGACTAGACTGCACGGGGATAGACCTGAATGAATGCCTTGCAGCGGAGCAGCAAGCCCGAGCTTGCATCTTTCTGGGCCTGCATTGGAGGTGGCATACAGAGCACAAAACCTGTTGAGAATATGCAGTATTGGTAAGGGCTCAGGTGTCCTGCCTTGTAGATTGCTAAGACATCACTGTGCTGTGACATGCCTGCATGCACACTGTAGCGCCCACTGCAATGTGCACTTGCTACCTAACTTGGCAGATGAGTGTAGGTAGCTCTCAAGCAATGCATTCTGACAATGCTCAACCAAAGAAAGTGATTTAGTGGAAATTCTGCATGGCCAATCATGCAACATGAGAGTTTCAAGCACTGACCCTCTGATTGTTGATGTCTTCAAGGGTGTGCAGATCTGTGCGGTTGGCCCGGGCCACTGCAGACCCAGCAAGAAAGGACAATGGCTCTCCATTCACCTCATTGATCAGAGATACCAGAGGAACAGTTCCGAGTTGGCTCTGCACCACAACAGGCAGCTGCTCATAGCCATTTGAAGCACACAAACCTCGTTGTGCAAGCTGAGCAAATGCTGCATATCATGTCAGCCAAAAGATCAAAAGCTGGCATGTCTTCTGCTATGTATGCAATTATTGCGCTCTGTGGGCCTCGAAAACATGCAGCATTCTCCAGCTACAGCAGCAGCAACAAATGGAAGGTTGAACCAAAGATCTAGTAGAGAAGGCAAGGCGCTATGCACTCTACCTGTAGACAAACAAAAACTCCAGGACCAGCAAAGAAAACATCTATGCTGCCATTCAGGCCAGCAGCCACAAACGCGTCAGGTGACGTGAACAGAGTCATGGTCAAATTGCAGCCAGTTTCAGCTGAAAGGTATGTCTGAAGGGTAGGGTAATACATCTGTTCTGTAGTTGTGACTCCATAGGTGTTTGCATCAACGCCCACGGTGTATGCACACTGCCCATGGACCTGAGAAATTCATACATCCAGTGTGTGAAGTGTGCGTTAGACTATTCATACACGACAACACAACAGGGAGGAAGCTACGCAGGGACACAGGCTTGGGAAACTTTGCAGCAGTGCTGACTGTGCTGTCAGGCGCAGACCTGTTTCAAGGCTCTCAGCAAGCAACAGACAAGCAATGGCCAAGCCGTGAGGCATAGGTCCACACGGAGTAAGCGCGCTGGCTGCATTGTGCCAACTAGGCTGTATTGCTGACGTGAGGTCCAAATAGCACATTAGGGCTGCTCACAGCCAGGTTTGAGCTGGCTGCGAGCAGCATCGTCTGTGGCTAATCTTGACAGTGGTCGGCTGCGCAAATATGGCGCAGTGAGTAGAGCAGACAACTATCGACGCGACGACACTTTTGCAGAACGAAGTCCAACGCCTATGGTGCATACACATTCAGAGTGGTGGTCGCGACCCACAATTGCTACAACCTGGTCTCGCAGGTATGGACTCACAGTCACTACTTTCACAAGTCCACATTGGGTGATGCTGTAGCATGTCTGACAATTGTTTGGCCTGAGCTGCACATCACCATTGCACATCACCATTGCAACACAGTTGTTTGCACAGCAGTTTGATAAGATCGCCTGATGACTTGTACGAGTATCACTTGTGCCCTGAGTGACTGTGCGTACCACAGCTGCATCAAAACCGGCGGTGGTGTGAGTGTCTTACAAGTGTCTTGCTTTGCAGCCTGATGGGAGATTGGACGTGGGGCATGCTGTTGCTTCTGTAGCAGCAGCTCAACAGGCAAACCACATGCAGATTACTTTTGAAGAGCCTGGATGCGACAGCACTACCTGGCATGTTGACAGACACTGGACAGTAGGTCAAATGAGGGTCATGATCCAAGCAGAGACTGGCATACCCATACAGGAGCAGGAAATGATCTACCGGGGCAAGCCCCTGATGGGTACCGGCACTCTGATGGATTCTGGAGTCGTGGATGGTGCAATGGTTACATTACGCATCAGAAGAGCAGAGGGGAACTCGATTGCGGTCAATGTGAGAATGCTGAGTGGCAAAGTCCTCACTCTAGATGTTGAAGCAGCATGGACTGTGTTGCGCGTCAAGCAGCTCATTGAAAGCCTGGAAGGCACACCTGTCAGCCGGCAAAGGCTGCTTTTGCCTGGTGAAACAATGAGCAATAGCAACATGCTGTCTGACTATGGCATTGAAAATGGCCACACCTTGTTCTATTGCATCCATGTGAGGGGTGTTTAGGATGAAGTGCACAATCTCAATCCAAAGCAGCTGCTAGACAACTGCCAATCAAGGGGTTTGTTGGGCTCTTTGAAAGTTCAGACATACTTTCAAACCACACGCATAAGTTGGCACACACTGTTGCACAACTGATCACCTCAAGTGATACTTGCCTTGTTGAGCTTATGATGTATAGAAAGTCAGCATCACTTCTGGCAGGCGCATTTGACTATTGTGCTTGTGCTTATCCGTAAATTTTAATAAGTAATACGATGATGGGCAGCTGACATTAGCATTGTGCAGGGTGCGCTACTCACTCACATTGTGCTACATGCTTTTGAGTTGTGATTTCTTGCAGAGGCACTTGCAAACAGCAGATGCTGTCTATGTTCAGGCGGGTCCTGCAATCTGAACTCTGTATTATCATGCCTCAAGGCCTGCCGTGATTTAACACACATGTTGTGGTGACACAGCATGTCATACGTAGAAGCCTTTGCAACTCCTGAGGTGCGCATATATGACACAAGATAACTTATGGTAAGATGCTCTGTCCCTCTGTGCAACCTGACGCTTTACTATGCAATAACACGGGCGTCTGTTTATCTGCGGTCAGCATGCATATGGTGGACATGAATTGTGATGATCGGCTGAGAAGACTCCTTCTTTGATGACGGACCCAGATGAGGCATATATATGCCTGTTGGCAGGCCAAAAAGGCAACATGCAACCGCAAAGACCTTTAAGTTGATTACTTTGCTATTGCTGAAAATAAATCCATGTGCATCACAATTAGCTCATTCAGAAACATGCTCTGCAGATTGCTACCAAGAGGCATTGCAGCTCAAGCATTCAAAAAAGCAAGATTCGCAGCACACACACTGAAGACATGAAAGAGAAAAGCGGTTTGCTTTGAGATGTCATAGACCTATGTCAGGACTGCAGTGCTGGATGCACAGCAGAACTTACACTCATACTTCCTGTGCAAGACGATAGGCAGCTCCTCTCAATCCCGAAACGTCTATTGTAATTCAGAAACGTCATTCTTGCAAATCAAGGCGGGCCAAGGGGATCTGAGCAAGTTCAGCGCATGCAAGATTTTTCATTTGGATCTCAGAATAAGTGAGGCACTGCCGCAACCTGACTGGCTGGCTCTTGCGACTGGCAGCTTCCCACATGATGCTGGCTGCCAGTTTCTGTCCATGACTGTAGTGCTTATGGTGAGGCTTCCTGTCCACCTCAAACACAGCACTTGCAGCATCAGAGGTCCTGCGACTCATTTTGGAATGTCTGCTGCTGGCTGTGTTCATCCTAGCCTGAGACTCAGGCACATGTGGGCTACCTGGAAAAGGGACAGGGGATCTGCGACCCAGCATGACTGATCCACCTCGCTGTACTGATTGTTCTGCTGACTTTGCTGACACAGCATTGCTGATGGTGACACCTGTGGCGTGATCTGTAACAGCATCCAGGCGAGCTGGCACATCCGCATGATCAAGAGCTGCAAGGGCAGCTGCCTGCCTAGCTGCCTGCTTAGCTGCCCTAGCCTGTTCCTTGAGCTCAATCTTAGCCACCTTGTTGGCCAGAGGCGCCAGCCCATCAGGAAAGATTGTCTGCAACAGGCTGCTCACGTTCTGCCGCTTGCTGTTGTTCTCGGAACCCATGCTGGTCCAGTAGCGCTCTGCCGGCGTCCCATTGCTGTAGTACCTCTCACCGCTGTCTGTGCGCTTGTCTCTCATGGCTGCATTGCTGGGTTGCAGTGGAGCGTTGCTCTGCTGCACACCTCTGTAATGCCGCACGATGGCTTCCACTGTGGTCGCCTCAGCTTCCTGAGCATTTTCACCTGGAAACGGCAACCATGTCAGTCATCATCAGAAGCACCCTTGTCACTTTTAAGCACGCTTTGGTGCAAAAAATGTGTAGGCACAAAAGTAGAAGGGAAGATTCAGAGGCTGCAACACAGGGGAAACATTTGAGCCGCCAGAACAGGACATGCACCATGTGTCCTGACAAGGAACGGCACGTCGACTATGACAGATTGCACAGCACTCTCCTGAAGACGTATGGAAACGAGTCGTGGGTGTAGCAGGCACATGCATGTCCTGCTCAGGGACAGATCATTGCCATCGACAACATGCCGGCAGAAGAGATTGCATTGCACTGACAGGAACCCAGCCAATTTCATGGGTGGTCAACTCAGTGTCGCACTCTTTGCAGCAGACACCATATGCATAACCCTGAAGCAGAGCGCACGGCAACTGCTAAAGCAGTGGCAACATCACATAGGATCAGTTACCTGAGGTGGCAGTCTTCTGGGTGGCAGCCTTGCGCTTACTGGTCTTGGCCTTTCCCTTCTTCACTGCCTTGTCCCCGGGCCCCAAGGAGGCCGAGCTGTGACCCACCACTGCATCCACCCCCACCAGCCCTGCCCTCCCCTGATAGTATGTCAGCCTGAAGCACACCTGCAATCCATGGTGAAAACATGAGCAATGAGTGGTGCAAGGAGCACAAAGGTGGTGGTGTGCATCTACCCATTGCAAGTGCACCTTGCTGAGTGGTGGCCCTCAAGACAACATCAACAATGTGCACCACATGCTGGCGCTCTTTATTGAGCCTATAAATTAAGGAACAACTTGCAGTGTTGGTTGTTCATGTGAAAGAACAAGATGCACCTGACAGCTGAGCAGTTGGAAACCCGTAGGCTGGTACTGGTCAGAAATGAGATGTCAATGAATGTACCTCATCTCGCATGACGCGCAGCACGTCCGGTGTGGCGTGCTTGCTGAAGTCTGCAATGCTGATGACCAGCAGAGTGACTGGGCTGGCTGCACAGCTCACCAGCGCAGCCTGCATCGCACATCGCGCCATCAGCTTGCCACAATCTTTGTCAAGATTGTGGTCATGGTACTCATGTGTTGTACACATGCGTGGGCAGATGTTTCTCCAGTGTTAAACCACACTGTGATGGCTGTGCTAGGTGACAGACAGCAATCGTGCTCAGTCAGACCTCAGCTTGTCTGCATTGTGCAGAGTGAGAGTATGAGAGCCATGCATGCAATGTCTGTGGTTCACGCTGCAGCTGTGGGGAAAACGCTCTGGAGACATTTGTATGGACAAGAACTAGCATCAGCGTCCCTTGTTGCCAGTGAGAAAGCTTCTACAGCCAAACATATTACCAGGCCGCACACCTTTGGAAACCTTGCTCTGACCAGTGTTTGATCTTGTGACTTTCACAATGTACTGTCAGCCATTGTTGGAACGAAGTCCAGGTATTCAAATGGCAGCATTACTGATGTCGAATGTCAAAGATACTGTTAGTAACACAGAGCTCAGTTAAATACCAGGACACTCCCTGTAGTACCAGGAAGAAATATTTTTACCAACACAGTGCTAGGTTCAATACCACATGGGGGTGCCTGGAAGGGGGGGGGGGGGGGGATACCTGGAGGTCT
>JAABUK010007452.1_pt1 | contig 15791 bp, 13 predicted proteins | sample 5559141 | NCBI WGS metagenome assembly JAABUK01 (sample SAMN10711869, study PRJNA513367) | rock metagenome | isolation source: Antarctica rocks | place: Antarctica: Victoria Land, Pudding Butte nord | collected 2016-01-03
GGGTTAGGGCGAGAAAGTCGGCCACTACTTTTGACACCGACCCTCGGCTAACCACTCATCACAACCCACTATACCTCCAAACATTTCCCTCAAAGTACACAACAATCCATGGTGCCATACCATCAACCACCCTCCCTCACCATCCAACAGCAAATTCCCATCCACATCCACATCTTTCCTCATCTATTCTACATCACCATCCCACTCCTTACATCCATCTAAACATACATCCCATCACAAAACCCTCACAACAACAACAAACTCCATTACAACCATACCGCCGCCGTGATCGTCATCCTTTTAGGGACTCCTGTAGTAAATCCTCATTGTTTCGATAAAGATCATGGTGGAAATAGGTGCCTGACGGGCGTGCGTGCCGTGGATCTCGCTTACACTTGTGAGATTTGCTTGTCTCCCATTGGCCGCCAACGGTTTTCCCAAGGCTCATCCGATTGGGGACTTTGTGCTCCTTTCCGTGGATTTCAGTGCTTTTTATTAGACTTTGAAGAAGGTATCATCGAAAGGTAGTCGTTGCCAATGCTGATGTAGCTGACAAGGACACGCCGTTGCTGCGCGACGGAAGGTTTGTTATTAGAAAGGTATGTGTAGGTCACGTGGGGATACATTCATCGCGGGACGAAGACTTGAAGGGAGTAATTGGGGTTTTAGACCTGCGGAAAGCAGTTCACGTCTAATGGGCTTGATTGGTAGCTTCTTTGATTGAGGATCTCAGGGTATAAGACAAGTCTAGAAGGACAAGAGAGACGGCGATGCACGCTTGGAGTGTATGAGTCCCCTTTCCCACTATCGATTCTCCAGACCTATCGAAGCCAAAGCCCTCCTCAAAGGATGTCACAGATTCAAACTGTTCAAAGACCTCGACCAACAACCGGAAAATGGAGCTTGCGATACTGACCTTGACCATTGATGTGACAGAATATAGGATGGGTATGTGATCGTTAGGGGCCCGGATGAGACATACAGTATCCGCTTCAGATCTAGAACCCGTCCTTGAATCAGGCTTGGTCCGTACAGAGTACTAGCGGCGTGTGTGTAGTACAATGCTGGTAATGGATGTGAAAATTGCGGCAGAGGTGACGGGAGAAGTTGAGAAAACGGCTTACGCCATAGCACAGACCACAATGTGGTGCGAGGACTCGATATGTGGTGATGGCCAATGTGATAATCGCCCAGTCGCATGCGGAAAAAGATGTTGTCTGCCAATGCTATCAATAATCAGTAGTGCACGCACCAGCTCCCAATACGACTTGATGAGGCGGCAAAGAAGTCCAGATAGGGAAAGCCACTGGGGTGAGATTTCTTCGGCGTTGTAGGGACAAAGCTCGATGCCCGGTGAAAGGTAAGTGGTCCAAATTGCCAAAGATAGGTTCAGGACTCCAAAGCGCATAGCATCCCGAACTCCAGTGGATGCAAGAGGATGAAGAGCCCGAATATACTGTGTAGTGATAGGGAGCATCGCAGATTCCCAGATACCAAGCGAACAGCAACGGTGACGAATTCGCTGCATTCACTGTCAGAATGACACTATACGCCTTGATTGCATTCGTCTTGAAATGGATTCTTGATCCGCAGCGATGTCCATGCCAGCCATTAGAGAAGCGGATTGCCGACCAGAAGCAGTAGGGCTGTCATCTATCTGCTGCCCATGTTGTCCGAAAGCGAATGTCTGCGCTCTACCGAGCTTTGTACGTTGTTGCTTTATGCGTCCAAGTCCGCGTTCACAGGCATTAGCGTGCTCCTTGTCGGCCATTTCGACGTAATTCGGGGGATAGCAACGAAATTTGTGGTCCGGGAAAAATGAGCTATAACCCCCGTCTAGGATATAGACTTCCGGATATGTAAGTTTAGGGTACTGGTGAGCATTGGAAGCACGATCCTTGTGGCGGAGAAATTTGGCCCTATGATTGTTCAGCAACCTTCATGGAAGAGTGATCGAGGTACGCACATGATAGGGGCTCTATGTGCTGAATACTCGCAGTGAAAAATTAGTAGCGTTTTGTCTGGTAGGGGTGATTCGAAAAGCTGGTTTGCCAGTCGATCTTTGTCGTTAACATTGATAGCTCCTTCGATGTGGCCTCCTTCATATTCGTACTCGAACCGACAATCAATGACCACAGACCGATCGTAGCATTGACCATATTTTCCGTCTAGAATATCGATCATGGTGTCCTTTGTGATACGTGGTAAGCTTTCTTCGTTCGAATTGAAGTGCGGTAGTTGCAGTTGGGGGGCATCGTCAATATCCATGATGGAGTCCAGACCTGCTGCTGCAAAGGAAGCCTTTTCTTGCTTTATCACGTCACCTGGGTGTTCGAACATGCTAAGGGACCGACGAAATTGTTTCCTTGGCCGTTGTAGAGGGTTTGAGGGTTTGCGGACATGTCCGACAATGGGTGATCCAAAATTTCTCATATGCCCATTCAAGCCTGACAAGGATTGCTTGAACCTTGGGGGCCCCATTATTGGAGCTGCAGGGGAGTGTGCTGATTGCGGCCGCTTCTCACGATGAGGAGATGATTCGAAGTACTCTTCTGGACACACCAAGGGCTGCGAGGGAGCGGTTGAACAGCTACCAAATTTGAATGGTGGGCATTCGCTTCGGGCAGGCTTCAATGACACGGATGTCGTTGTCAACCCTTTGGCACGAGCCGAGGACGATTTCATCAGGCTAGGCCTCCTACGACTAATTCAGAAGTCAGTCCAATATTCTCTATGCACATGTGGTTTGTATCCCTCACTCGTGGAGTGCTGGCTGCTTCATGGTAACCAGCGGCGAGTCCTGCATGTCCTCTATGGGAGCTGGCGAGTCTTCCTCCATTGGGGTGATCTGCGGTGTCGGATCGACTAGAGCTATGACAGAGAAGGCTATCTTGTGAGGAAGCGGGGATATCTCCATGGAGTCGTTTCCAGGGCCGGGGGACGACGATGGCAGAGGTGGCGTTGTAGTTCTCTCTGCTTATGCTTCATTAGCGATGACTTTCACAACCTAGCAAAACTACCATACCCCGACCATTGAGGGTACCGAAGAGATTGGATGAGAACAGGGATCGACGTGGTGTTGGTAATTGAGGACTAGAATAAGTCAGCTTTGTAGCCAAGAATATCCATTGCGACTGCCAATTGTACCTTTGATCAACGTGAAAATTTTGTGACAAGTCGGCAGCGAGGCTTGCTGTTGGTGATGAGCCGCGTACGGGCTTGAGACTGAAGTAGTCCGCAGGAGCCCTTGCCATGCTTAGGTCTTTGAAGTTGAAGCTCGAGGGTCCAAAATTGAGTCGGCCCCCATTGTATTCCGAGTATGATGATTGACTGTCTCGACAGCCCCCCCAATGTCCGTAAGGGAGGGACAGTGGCTGCATAGCAGCCAATGGAGATGAACTTTCCATGGCCGTTTCTTGTATGCCTCCACCTGAAGCCTCACTATTCGTGCTCAAGGTGTTCAATTCTTTGAGGAGATGCAGAGGTCGACTTCGAAGGGCAATGGGGAGGAGCTTGTCGGACGAGCACGAGCGATGGACGGGGTGTTTTTGAAAGTAGCACGTTCAGGGTCAAGAGTCAATGGTGACTAAAGCTGCGGTGTCTACCTGATGCAAGATGTAACAATGGGTACAAATGCAAGAGGTCGTGTTAGTAGCTGTACAATGGGGGTCCTGGGAGCCGGGTCCTCGAAGTGGGCTCATTCATAAGATCGTGGCCTGTCTAAGAACGAGAGTTCCACTCCTGGTACCTGGCGGAGGTTCAGCCCCGCCGAGAAATGAGGATGGCGAGTGGAGAGTGAGAAGGGAAGAAGGAGAGTCCGGAGAGAAGAGGGTGGAGTTGAATTGTAACGGTTGTTATGTGGTGATGCTGCCAAGGTTTTAGACTTGAGTCGAGCGGGGTCTACGCTTTCTACAGGATTTGAGCGCGTCTTTAAAGACCAATTGAGAGCCAGCGTTTATTGACAACTACTATTTGAACCACTGAGACTCTACCATATCCCTGAGAGAGCTCAATGGGTCTCTGATCTTGACATATTTTGCATGAGTAAAGAGAGAACCCGGGCATTGCTCCCCGAGCAGGCCGTCGATCTCCTGTAGCTCAGCGGCAGTGCGTCCAAGGAACGTTCACCTATTTCCTTGCTTGAGATTTGAGAGCCTTGATAGGGCGACGGTGCGATCCCACCTTCCCTAATTCGGTGAATTAAACGGAGAGTTAGACGCTTTGGACAGGCCAGCATCCCAGCTTTCGGCTGATGATTGCTCCCTTCCAAACGAGATTGGCCTCGGGCCTCGCATGAAGGATTGGGATTGGGAGCGACGCAGGGTTGGAGGGGACGAGGCACACAAACAGAGCCCAGAGGCCAGCCTGCTTCTCAGCGTGCTTCTATTGGCAGATCAGATCATCACGGCTTGACTGCTCTTCATCTGAGAGTGAAACAGGGCCTTTTCGAGCCTAGACAGCACATCGTGGCTTGAGCTTATCTCCCGGCATTGGTGTCACGCAATCCAAGTTCCCGTCTATTAGTGCCCAATTCGGAAAGGCCCAGCGCTTGAGAGCTGAAGACCCACATTCTGGTTGCTGGGCGAGAGTGGATTGTAAACAAAGGCTGACACTCCGCGTATACCCTTCCACTTACACCCCCATAGACAGCCATACACTGCCATACTTTGCGCCGACGACGTCTATGATCTACATCTAACCCAGACCCTAGCCTAACTATTATATTTAGAATAGATTTCATGTAACGAATGTAATAAAGGGAAAAGTGATTATATTTTAGAGATGGCTCATGCAGTTGACGATCATGTGATTGCTTATCTCATCTAATACTTACTTGGGCCCACCCCGAGTCAGTATTTCACCATGGCAATCATCCCTACCTCTAGACTCGGTCTCAACGAACAATAGCGCTATGTTCACAATCAGCAGGCTCACATTGCTGAGATCCCCTAGGGTGGAGGATCAAGCCCAGCAATATTGCTCGGTCTCCTCATCTGCTCGTGGATTCCTGGAGCATTGTGCTTCTTGCTCCACTTCACAACGCCGTCGTAATTTCGGCATTTGTGCAGCGTGTTGAAGTTTGGCCATGGCGTAGCCCTCCTGGAAACCCATGTGTGGGCAATGATGCCTACATCCGCGTCGCAGGTGAGCTTTTGCCGGAGCATTTCAATGCAATGGTCTGAAATAGCTGCTTGTTAGTTTGGTACTAATATTCGAAGGATCGCAGGACTGACCAACGTGAGTACGGAGCAGATCTGGCGGATCGGTAAAGGTGATAGAGCGATTTTGTTAATAATCCTGATACGTATACTCGCGTATCAAGTTCTGCACGTAATCTCAAGTATGAGCACTCAACAATATCGTTGCGTCTGACTTCGAAAGCATGTCTTCAACGTACCAGGCAGTGCATCTGATGGTATACTTCAAGACCAGCGAAGATGCCACCTCCTTGACTCTCATCCAGCCGGACGACGTTCTCTGTCAAAGGGTGGCCGAGCTTCAGGTATTCTTCTTCAGATATGCTGAAAGCTTCGACTGTCGAGGAACATCAGCTCGCGGTCACGTTTGGAGACCAAATCTCATACTTGATTCCTTCTTCACAAGAGTCTCCCATGCTGCGTCAAGAGTAGGATTTGGTGTTCCTCTAAACGGAGAAGGATAATCCAACGTGCCATTGAAATAGAGGCTTTTGTAGGGAAGAATGGCCGAGAGCGCAGGGGCTATCCTACTGTTAGTATGATAACAATGTCGAGCGTTGAGCAACTGACACCAAGTATTTTCTTGACGGGTACAGTCAATAGCAGATGCAGAGCTTGATTTGAAGAGAAAGAACGCCAAGATGCCTGTTATGGCTGTAAGGTAGATCGTGTGCGTGACCCATAGTAGGTGAGTTCGGTATCCCTTTGGTGTCTGAGGTTTGTTATAGTAGAACTCGTCCGTAGACAACAGAGGCTGAGCTGATAATTTGCTGGCAATTGCGGTGTATTCCTTGTGACAGTCCATTTTCGTGTACGTCTTAGAGTGTGAAGTTGTTGATTGAATCTGATGAACAGCAGAAGAACACAACGTTCCAATTATTCAATGATTAGACTCTACATCAAATCTGGCGTAGTGTCACGCTCGTTGTCAAGTGACCAGCACAACCTTACAAGAGCCAAAGCCCACCTGCCATACAGTATCAGCACATCCTGGTGCTGATGGAAGATGGCGTGACGGTGGCGGTGAAGGAAACCACAGCGAGTAAGCGGCAGAGTGTAGTCGAAAGTCAGTACGAGAGATTACAGCTCGGATGTGATTGAGGAGACATGGATTGGTTTTTGATGCAGGCTCCTAATTGAACATGCGGAGTTCAGTCATGCGAGCCTAAGCACTTTGACCAGGGCCGCATATGAAGCTTAATATCAGTATCTCACTGCTCGAGGCGACTATCGTTGCACTAGTGCGACGCGAGCACTTCTCTCCAACAGAGCATAATCAAGGCGGACACAGATGGTAAGTCTCGGCCGCTATTCTCATAATGAACGCAGGGTTTCCACTTGAAAAGGCTGGCGGCATTTGCTTTTGAGTATGCAGCTTCATCTTTGGGTCATTATCAGCAATTGCTCATTTGAGTAGACGCCAATTTGATGGACGACACAGTCCGCAAAAGAAACCATTTCACTCCTGGAGTTCATCAGAGGGAATGAGGATCGGAAAACATGAAGTTGACCAGCGATTTGACTACACAGCAGAATACGCATGGAATTGTAGCTGCTGTAAGGCGGCCAGAGCGACACAGTAAGCAAAATAGTAAATTTGATATATGCGACGTAAGGCCCCCCGTGAAACAAAGTCAATTAAGACAAACCACATGACAGCGGTATAGTAGCAGCAAGAGCTGATCGTCACTCGATCAGCACGCTTTGCGAAGCTCGGTGGCTCATTGTTCACAACCATGTTAAGAGAGCCTTCACGCTAAATCGTTACAGGGCTCGATTGGGGTTTCGCCCTAGGTCTTGGCACCATAACGTAGTGACATGGTACGTCCTTCTTCTCACACTTGTCAGATAAAAGGCAACCGACGTTAGAATCGTTGAGGCACTCGCCGTAGCCAGTAGCCATCATGCCTGTCTTAAGCTTGAAAGCGATCACGTAATGACTATCTGCAGCCACCACTCATGCAGGTAAAAGCACGCTCTATATTCATGCAACTCAAAAGCATTGGTTCCCATCTTTCTCACTGAGCGCGCGATGGTTTCTGCATTTGGCCTTCTCCGTGAAGTAGTGCCAAATTTTAAGGCCCGTACTTGTGGACCCCGGAACGTATGCCGGCCATGATGAACGACTTTCTTGGTAGGTTGACAAACGCTCTGGTCCGATGCACGATCCTGCAAGTAAATAAGCTTGTAGGGCGCCTGAATATGACATCTATATCATCATTCTAGAGATCAAATGCTCACAGGTGACGCTATCGACTGGTTCGCTAATGGCAGACGTGTTCCGTCATCCCTGCCTCAAGCAGTAAGCCGGGTGCGAAGAATCCTCGTCAAGGCCTAATATTGCTTGCTGCTAAGCAAGAAGCAAAATCGTCTACTTCTTGAACGATTGCAAAAACAATGTGAGTTGTATAAGAGATGGGTTGTCTGCTCCAGAACTTCCCGAAATCTTCAAGTCGACTACAGATTCCAAACACACCATATCTCCTCTCACTATTATATAAGAGACATTTCGAATCTTCTCTTGACCGATCAGTCACGCTTTGAACATGCACTACCAACCAATCTTTGTTCTTGTTCTTGGCCTTGCTGCCATTAGCATCGCAGCACCGATTCTTGAGCCAGGCAAGTAACTCATTTTAAGTTAGCGAATATCGCTGACATATCCCTAGTCGATGTCGTCAAACCTGTGAACGATTTACAGTACAAATATGGCAGATACGCTGGCGACAAGCGTGAGGTCGTGAATGACTTGCAGTACAAATATGGCAAATATGCTGCCGACAAGCGTGAGGTCGTGAACGACTTGCAGTACAAATATGGCAAATATGCTGCCGACAAGCGTGAGGTCGTGAATGACCTGCAGTACAAATATGGCAAGTATGCTACCTCCGAGGGGGGAGCCGAGGGCACAGATGTCGACACTTCAGTCTGATTCCCTTCCGATCCTGGGCTGCGACTGCTGTTGTTCGGGATGTTAGTATCTCCACACGCCCCAGGTGCATTGATACTGACCCATAGATAGATCTACATCGCAGTGCTTCCCGCCATACACCCACCCAAAGCGGAAAAGGGTTCTCATAGCTTAGCTTTCGTGTTCTCGGTGTTAAAGCTATGCGCAACATCTTCAGAGCAGTTCAATCATCTTTCTTTCATTGATGAGGTTCTTGTGACATTGCAATAACTTTGTAGACAGCCGTTCCAACCACAGGAGATGATCAGAAGGACGTTTGGGATTCCTGTCAGGGACTAGACTGGGAGCTACCAATTGGATATATAGATTGCAGTTGTAGGGTCTGGGCTATATACCGGTGTATATCCCATGTCCTGGCAACTTGGGCACTCGCCTTGGCTAGGCCTTAGCAGGAACCCCGAAGCCCTGCTACGATATGGTCACAAGACGAAAGGCAAGGAGGGAAGGAAAAACACAACGGGCTGGGTATACTGCCTATCTAAGCTGGGACGAAGCCTGCTAGTGTTCCCTTGAAGGGCACGGCTCACGTGATCATGCTGGGAAGTACAGCGTGCTCTAGCACTGTGACAGAAAGAGAATCTAAAAATTAGTGATAGGCCGTAAACAAGGGACGCTTTCTGTATTCTTTACTCAAAGCTCGTTTGAAAAACTACTTCGGAATTCTCCGAAGCCAGCCGCGAGTTCTGAGCGAAGTCTTCTCGTGTTGATGTTAAAAGCTTAGAATTTGACTGCTTGCGATTTCGATTCTCATTCAATCTCCCCTTACATCATCATATATAGCCTTGAGATCAGCTGGCAGTCCCAGTATAGCGCTTCTTAAGCCCGTAGTAATCACTTTCTCATGTGATGTGTATACTTTCTTTCGCTCGTACGAAAGTCTCGATCGGCCTTGTCGAGAGTACACATCCTTAGAAGCCGCCAATAGTCCTTGAAGCTCGAATCTATACCGTTTCTATTCACAAACCCTTGGCGATCGTTGAACGGCGGTGACAGGATTCGATAGAAGGTGAGACACTCGTCCACTTCCTCAATACTGATGCTATACTTTACTTCGCGCATAAGGCAAGACGTAAGCTCCGGAGGCCCGTTCAATATTTGCAGACGTGTTTCTGGAAGTGCCATACTTATTGCTAATGCAGAGATGAGAGACCGAATGGGGGAGCGGGAAGTAGGAGCAGAGAAAGAGAGGCTTCTAATCAACGGAGCACAATTTATAAAAAGAAGAAGAGTGTTAACTAGAGAATATCTTATGGTGCAAATATTGACATAGAGTCGTACTGGGTTCATTTAGCCCATCATGAGCCTCTTAGCCTGCCGATTAGTGGCAGAAGATTCTACCTCAGGATCGTCTGAGCCTTCTCCACGAGATGGCCGAGTCCGACGGAACTGCTATGACGATGAGATACGCGCTGTTGCAATCGCCAGACCCAACAGTGAAAACTTGCGAGAGGTAGAACCGGGTCATAGATCCCGACGAAGATTATAATGACGCGAAGGCATGGTTTTGAATGATTATTGACACAGCGTTTCCTTTGGTGGAACAAGTTAGTATACAGCCTCTAAGTCAAGACACGGCCAAGTAGAGTTGTTGCATCTACCCTATAAGAACCTTTAATGGCAAGCTTCGTTCGGTGTCTTGTATGGTGTATTCAAACCTTACCTTACCTCGTTAAGAGCGAGAGTGCCTCAGTGCTTAGCTCCTTGTCCATATAATCGTAGGGCTGAACTACAACTAGTTCTAGCGGCAAGACAGCCGAGGCCGCCAAGACGAACTCCCGAGGTGCGAAATCTATGGGCGAAACACAAAGATTTCATCCTCACATGTCTTACAAAAAGAGGCGTCGCGAGCAGCCGCTTGTGGATACGCAGCTAATTGAAATCTATGAAGATCTTGCTAATATAGATGAGAAGATTCGCCTCAAAGCTTGCCACTCCCTACTTATCAACTTTGTCTCTGAGACAGCGAATGGCGATCAGCTCAACAAGATCCTTACGCGACTCTTCAGGGGACTATGTAGTGGCCGTAAAGCCGCCCGATTGGGTTTCTCGGTTGCACTCACAGAAATTTTGACTGAGCTTCTAGGACCTAGGGGGAGGAAGGTACCGGGATCTCAGAGCATTCCAGATCTAATTCATACTCTCCAAGAACAGACGCGTACTTCTGGAAATGTATCTGGTCAAGTACGTATCTCCAAGAATGGCCAGTGAGGATGTTGTGCTAATACGTCGTGAGTCAGGAAGAACGGGACCATCAATTTGGATGTCTGTTTGGCGCAGAGTCAATCATCAAATCAGGCATTCTATTCCAATCCGACGTGAATGAAGATATGTGGGCCCAAATCTTGGACATGATCTGTGAGCTGGCGAAGAAAAAGCCATGGCTCAGAGAAGAGTGCGGCTTTGTCCTCTTCAATGCGATCAAGGTAGTACACGACAAAGACTCAAAGTACGCTCAAATGATCATTGAGAGGCTGAAATCCAAAGGTCTTGCCAAGACACCTGAAGGTATAGCTGTTTGGGTCGTAGCGAAAGCTGAATGTCCAACTTTGCAATTTCCCCGTCACGTGTGGAAGCATGACGATCCGTTGGATCGGAAGGAGAAATCAGCAGTAGCGAGGATCCTAAACGAAGGTACTATAGCAGAGACTGTCCAGGACGGCGTCGAAGCAAAAGCTACTCAGAAGGGTGCTTGGAGTACCAAATTTCACTTCGCATGGGATGTGATCTTAGCCAGACTTCTCCATGTCAGCCTCCAAAAGGAGCCAAAAGCGTCGAAGACCATGAGCTTTGCAGAGTTCTGGGAGGAATCTGTCGATAGTAAGCAATACCAGATTAGACTTCTTATTGACGCTAATGTGTGTAGACACTTTATTTACCACTGTCTCCTCACAAGAGCGGAAGTATTGGGGCTTTCTACTCTTTCAACGCGTGATTCATGATGCACCCGCCGATCTCATTCCTGCCATGTTCACTCAAAACTTTGTACGATGCCTTATGAACCAGCTCTCGTCTCCAGAACGATTCCTACATCGCGTCGCTGAGAAGACCACCTTGTCTATTATTGGAAGAGCTATATCCGGGCCGGACAGCAAGATTCCGATCCTCAAAGCTTTACTGACTGCTCCCTACGGAGATATAAATTTCGACAGGATTACTAAGAGCAAGACGGTCGAAAACCTCCTTTCGCAAAGCAGTCTTTCAGATTCCAAAGAATTGATTGCATTCTATGAAGAGCTGTTGCTAAGACCGGGAGTTCAGGATGAAAAAGTTGCGGCAACAAGAAGGCTGGTCGCAGCGGATCAGCTTGTCTCTGCCGTTCGAAACAGGCAACTAAAGCCTACTGATAGTGGCCACTACCATCCAAGTGACACAGACTTTATAGGGAACGTGCTACGCTTATTTTCAAGATGTGCATACTTCGAGCTTGACACTCTGGCAAATTCCCATGCCGGTAGGCCAAGCCCTCCCATTTCTCTATCAACAAGGAATACATTCAGAACACGGATCTCGTCATGTTTAGCCTACCTCGTCGCTAAGCGAGTAGACCCTGCTGAGTTCTCCTATGACTTGATATGCATTTTTCATGATGAGAGCAATGAGTCCGATTTTGGAACCCCATTACTTGAAGCCGATGAAACCGTTTTCCGGGTTATCAAACGGGCCTGGGAGATTTTGAGAAAGGCCAACTCGGTATCAGAAGCGAAGTCCTCCGACTCGACCAAGAGGCACTACTATTGTTCCATCAAGCTTTTGTATTCTTTAACCATCCTGCAAGTATACAACGCGGATGCCGACGCGGTTTATGTGCTTGAGGAATTGAATGATTGCTTCGATGAGCTACTCCACGAGAAGAAGGTTGAAAATGTTTCTACTACCCTTGTGGAGATCCTTTTAAGCTTCGCCTCAAAGCAATCACAGCTCTTTCGTCGATTGACGCAGCAGGTTTTTACGGCCTTCGCTCCAGACGTTGATGACATAGGCTTGCAATCCATGGTCAAGGTTTGTGATTCATATTCGTGCTGATCAAACAGACGCTAATTAGAATAGATTTTGGAGACGAAAGAGACTCTCTCCGGGCAAGCGGAAATGTTCGACGACGATGATGACGAAGATGACGATGGTAATGACGAAGATGATCCCGGCGAGGCCTCTGATGTTGAAAACGTTGATATGGCCGACATCAGTTCTGCAGATTCGGCATCGGAGGCTGCTGTAGTCGGTGGTATAGATGATCTATCTGACAGCAGATATGACTCGGAGAGTCCGGACGACGAGCTGGCGGCATTCACTGCAAAATTGGAAAAAGCCGTCAGAACCCGGCCTAGAACCCAAGGCTCGGACGCCGAGGAGAACAGCTCTTCCGATGAAGATATGGACGATGAGCAGATGGAAGCATTAGACCACCATCTAGAAAAGGTGTTCCGAGAGCGAAAGAAGCTAACGAGCAAAAAGAATGAGAAGAAGGATGCAAAAGAGAACATTATCAACTTCAAATGCCGAGTACTGGAGTTGTTGGAAATCTATCTCAAGCAGCAGCATGCTGATACTTTGGCTTTGAGCCTTCTGCTACCAATATTGACCGTCGTTCGATCGACAAGCAGTCCGCTCGTCTCAAGCAAGGCCTGCAACCTCATGAGAGAATATGCACGACTTTGCAAAGGCGAAGGATTACCAGATGCCACGGACATTGAATCCGTGTTTGAGCGACTCGAAAGAGTCCATGATGAAGCTGGGAAGGAAGCATCGAATGCTCATGGCAACGCATGCAGTCAGGCTAGCTTGTTGCTCGTTAGGGTGCTTGTGGCTCAGGACAGGGAACTTCTGAGGCGCGTGGTCAAGGTATATTCAAGCACGCAGGAGAGAACTCTGTTTGATTCTACCTGCAAGGTGAAGACGCACTTCTTTACAGACTGGCTGAACTGGTGCGCTTCGGCTAGAAAATAGACCTTCCCACATTGGAGCCGGTTTTCATGCCATACTGCTCTGTTAGGCAACGTTAAGTGGCCAGTTAGAAAGACTAGTCTTCTCTCGAGGATCTCCGGTATGATCTATTGGGCAGTACACCTTCAAATACATTCTAGGTAATGCAATGTTGGCAGCGTTCGTTTTGCTGTCGGTCTTGATACTATGTATGCGAGAGAAACCTTTGAGTAGTTGGGACATAGTCGAACATCGGATGTTCAAAGTAATCGAAGACTTTGTCTTGTTGTGGAATCTGGACACAACCTCCCTTAGTGTTGAAGTAAGACTGTGAGATCGTGCGTAGAGTCCTCGTCTACTTTGGTAGTCGTCCCAGGGCATCCTGCAAAGGCAGCGGTGTAAATGATATTGACAGCCGGTGTTTTCATGTTTCGCTGAAAGCCGATTCTCTACTTCAAAAAGCACGACCGTGTGTTTGCATTTCTCGTTGTCAGGTCAGTACTAGCGCCATATTTTCGACAACATCAACATTGTAAGACGCTGACCAAGCGAGAATCATTCCATATACTCCGGACACGGTGATTCAAATGGAGGACCTAATCAATTTTGATATCATCGAGACTCATAAGGAGAACATCCAATCACTCCCTGGAGGTCGATCTGCGAAAGCGCTCGCCTCGACCTTTGCGCCCACATCTAAACGACCTTCAGGACCTACGCCCGGAGACACACGAAATCTTAACGAGGCAATTCGAGAAGAGTACGAAATTGAAGTTGCTGCGATTGGGGACTCAGATGATCCGTTAGACACCTACGACCGATACGTGAAATGGACATTCAGCGCCTACCCCTCGGCACAAGCAACACCTGAATCACAGCTACGACCGCTTCTCGAACGAGCAACAAAAGCATTTCAGTCAGCGACACACTACAAGAATGATCCGCGATACCTTAAGCTATGGCTAAATTATATCCGCTTCTTCTCTGACGCTCCTCGAGAAACATTCGCGTACCTTGCGAGACACAACATTGGAGAAGGTCTCGCTCTGTTTTACGAAGAGTTTGCAGCGTGGCTTGAAGGCGCTGGTCGATGGAACCAGGCAGATGAAGTCTACAAATTGGGCATTGAGCGGGAAGCTAGACCTTCTGAGCGACTGATACGGAAATTTGGGGAATTTCAACACAGATTCGAATCGCGAGTCCAGAATGGAGATGAACCTTCATCGCCCGCTTTGCCAACTGTACGGCCAGCCTTAGTGGCAAAGATGGACCCTTTCGCAGTATCAACTCCTCGGCCGGCCGACCCCCAAGCCCCACGATCTTCCTCTGGCATTGGTGGATCATCAACGTCACGAGGAGGGAGACAAAAACTGGCAATTTTCAGCGACACTGACGGACCACCTCGGACGGCAAAGACAGTTTTGGGAGAACCTGCCAAGGGATGGGACACCATTGGCACCATAGCGGACAGAAAGAAGGAGAACACTATGGAGGCTCGCCCCTGGACAGGAGAGACCCTAAAGGTAGGGAAGAAGGTGGGGGGAGCTCCAAAAATGGCAGTGTTCAAAGATACGGTATGTCCTTTCAACGAATATTTCCGTACACATATTTACGATCACAGGACTAATTGCTGGCTTGTTTGGCGTCTTGTAATATAGTCGGGATCCCAAGTTACGAATACCAAAGAGTCAAATGTGTCAAGATACGCAGACCAACAGCAAGTAACCAACGTCAAGACTGGCAAGGTCGAACGTGTTTTCGTTAATCTTGAAGCGGTATACCCCAATGAGAACGATCCATATGAGGAGATGAGCTTTGAGGAGCTGAGAGCCAATTCGAGAGGCTGGCTGAGCCGGGACTGGGCCGCGGAAAGTAGACAGAGAGTGGCTGAAAAACATCAACATTCAACTTTAGAGAAGGAGGAGTCCCGAGCGATAAAAGCGATGGGGCAGCACGTCGAGGTGGTAGATATTTCGCAATCACAGCAAGATACTCAGCCTGGGACAGATACACAGGACAGCCTAGGTACGACACTTGAAAACACAATTTCTATCGACATCGATCGAGAAGGTAGAAGCGGACGTCCACGGAAGACCAAATTGAGGGAGGTGAAGGGCGAAACTCAGACTAGTATGTGTCGAGATTCTGTCTTCTGTATATCGGGACTGATATGCTATAGTCAAAACCAATCTCGAGTCGCCCACTGGGCCAAAGCTGAGAAGGAAGAATTCGGCTGAGCCCACCATGACTCTCCATACTAAGGCTGCTACGGATGATATCCTGGATATTTTCAATCAACCTCTGCGAAATGTAGATCCGATGGCTGGCCCAGCAGATAGTGCTGGTGAGAGTGACTACGACGACGATGATTATACCAGTGCAGGAGAAAGTACAGGCACTGGTAGGATCTCTGGCACTAGCGAATTTGGGGACACCGAAGCCGATATTCAGACAGTAGCTGATCCCGAAAATATTAGTGCTGCAGCACCTAGCGTGAGCCCATGGTCCGACTTTACAGCTAGCAAGCATGTCCCCATTCTCATTGCAGACGAGAATGTTTACGAAGATGACACGAACGGAACCGATGGACTTGGCTTTGTGGTACTCCCAGACTCTGCCCAAATAGGTGAGAGCCAAAAGGACGATGACATAGATCTGATCACTCCTACATCGCCCCAGCAAGATGATGAGCACATCCGTCC
>JAABUK010007453.1_pt1 | contig 15790 bp, 18 predicted proteins | sample 5559141 | NCBI WGS metagenome assembly JAABUK01 (sample SAMN10711869, study PRJNA513367) | rock metagenome | isolation source: Antarctica rocks | place: Antarctica: Victoria Land, Pudding Butte nord | collected 2016-01-03
GCTGCAGGGGTGACTAATCCAAGGCCGGACACTCACCTGTCCCTGACTGAGATGCTATTGTTGGAAGAAGACTCACTCGCTGAGTCCAAAGCCACTCCTCTTCTTCAGCACCGGGTTTCCATGGCCAGCAACATCACAGATGCTTTCCCCCTCTCCCCTTCCTCTTCTGCATCTCCCCTGCACTCTGACAGATCCATGCTGGGATCACCCGATCATCCCAGACCAGCTGACTCAGCCTCCGGTCAGCAGGCTGAGTCCAGTGGGGTTGGGTTTGGGGGATGGCCGGGACCAGCACCAGAGTGGATAAGCGTAGTGATGAGAGGGAAGCATGGAGGGAACCGCGAAGCCTTCATCCAGTACCATGTGCCTGAGGGGCTGGTGTATGTAAACGGCACCAACCTCAGTCTCAAGGCAAGTTTGTGCCTGCCAGCTCTTGGTGTTACTGTATGCACTCTTTCAGTAGACAAAGCAGCAGCAGCCAGTCTGCAATTGTCGCACCCAGTGAGATAATCCAGGCCCAAGAGCTTTGTATTACTCTTGCTGGTACCACTGTACCTGCCCATCTTCTCTGCAAGGTGTCCAGGACCTGTGTCATGCAGCCACCCATTGTCTGTGCAAGGCGCTGAAGATCTGCATCATGCAGCTGACCTGAATGTCAGGTCCTGTACACACACATCCGTAGAAACCCCAGCGACAGCCCTGTTAGTCTCCACACATTCACGCAGACAGACAGGCAAGGCAAGACACGCCCTTACCTGCATTGTGATACTGGTGTTCCTGAATTGCAGGACTGGGCAGTGCAGCTGTCAGAGAGGAACTGGCGCAGTGCTGTGCTGGTGCACAACACCAACCTCTTTCTGCACGACTGGCTCAAGCGTGCCGCCCTCAAGGAGGGCTTCTGTGCCTTCTGCTGCCGGTCAGCACCACCTGACATTGCTCCACTGCATGTCTGACTTTCAGTTGAATGAGTGTCAGGATTGACTACATCAACTAATAAAGTATGCACACACTCTAGCCATGCTGGCATGCATTGTATGGACCACTTGCTAAACACAGATCGACAGCCTCATGAGTTTTGCTGTTTGACTGACCAGACATGACCACCTGTGGTGCACTTACAATGCAGTATGCTGCACAGATCATCAACCTGCCTTCCTTGCAGCAAAAAAGCTCTCTGCTTGTCCATTCTGCTTGTGCTGCTCGCTCAACACTCCTGCAGAGTGCATACATGATGCACGACACTGCATCACCCGGCCCAAAGCATGTGTCTTTAGCCCATTCATTCCCTACCCTGGTTTCATGACAGAACATACAGGAACAAGTCAGGCAAGAAGCTGCACCCTGAGTTCAACAGCCTGTTCATTGCCTGCCCAGGTTTTAGGTTCTTGCAGAGGGCATACGTTATGCATGACACTGCATCACCCAGCCCACATAGCATTTGTCTTCAACCCATTGATGTACTGCTGATGTCTGCTCAAAATACATGGCTGTGTGCTGACAGGAATGAGCCAGGCAAGAAGAAGCATCCCGAGTTCAGCAGCCTGCCAGTGTGCCAGGAGTGCTTTGACCTGCTGGGGGCGGCAGCCTGGCACCTGCAGGGGGACTGGAAAGATGAGGGAGGGCATGACAAGTACTGCCGTTTCTGTGCTGGCTCAGCTCCTGGGGGTACCAGCACCCTGTTGCACTGCGCCAAGGACGGCTGCAAGAAGGGCTTCTGCACTGGGTGACCCATCTCATCTTTTGTTATGTTTACTTTTTTTTTGTCATATCAGGAAAAGGAAAGGATACAGGAAAACTGCCTGCATCACCATTGATGTCATCACTGATGCGCTCAAAGGTGTCAGGGAGTTCTGCTGTGACCAGCACCTGCTGAACTGCTTTGAGCTCTAGAGTGATTCACCTGCAGTTCTGTATACATGGCAGAATCTGGGCACGTGCCTGCTGCCAGCTGGACCTGTCCTGCTGCAAAAGATTGGTAATGTCATTAGGCTGCTGTTAAATCAGTTCAGCTGCCATGTTGCATGGATGAGTGCATGCAGCATTGGAGGGTGCACGCCAAAGTGGGACTGCAGCTTCCCCCTTGCTTGCTGATATGGCTTCTTCCGGGTGAGATCCCAGCTTTGTACTGCAGGTGCGTATGGCGTTTCACTGCAGACAATCTGCAGGATGTTCAGAGCAGCCCTGCCTGGCAGTGCCCCTGCTGCCGCCCACCCCCCGCCCTAGCCCTGCAGTACCCTCCCCGCTCCCGCCACCGCACCAGTCTCCAGCTGGGCAGCTGGGAAAGGGGACTCAGGGAAGAAACTCCCTTCAACAGTGGAGGCAGTGATGGCATCAAAAGGCGGCCTAGTCACAGTGGACCATCAACGCCCAGGAGAGGGGTGTCTGCATCAGCAGAGGTGCAGCAACCCCTGTGATTCAAGGCATCTGCTGTGGCTGTCATGCTTTGCATGTTGCAACTTGCTCCATGAGATTGCATAGTTTGCTGTGTGACAGGGCAGGTGTGAATCTGTTCTAACCTTGTACTGGACAAGCATATTATGATAAGCTGCGCACAGCACGCCAAACATGATGCATCGTAATTTCTTACACCGGCAGTGTAAAATTGCGTAAGCTAGATTGGGGACTTTGGTCAGTCTCTATACGGACACAATCAAAGCCCCACTGTGGGTATTTAGATCGACTGCTTTTCTGCAGGCAACCATTGATGCCCATGAGGGTGACTTTGTGATCCCAACAGTGCGCCAGCTTAGCAGAGGCAGCTCCCGGCACAGCATCCTGGCATCAGCCAGCCATGACGCGCAACACAACAAGGCTCAAGGCTATGCTGATCGCTCTGCCAGAAGATCGAGCAGTAGGAAGACCTCCTTCAACCTGGGACAGGAGGCTGCAGACCTTCCTGAATCACCACAGCCATCAGCACGTCCAGTGCCTAGTCAGACTACAGCCAGCCTGCCAGATCAGCAGCAGAGTGTAACAGACCCAATTTTTGGATCAGGTGCTGAGAGCAGACAGCATAGTGTGAGCATGATGCAGCAGAAGCCAGAGAGCAGCACAGTCTTGTCGCCTGGCACTCATAGGCAAACTCAGGATCCAAAAGGACAAGATGAGACTGTCAAGCAGGCTGGGGCTAATCAGCATTTGGGGCAGACTCGGTCTGTTGGTGCTAGCAGCAAGACACTGCCCAGCAAACCAGTACAGAAGCGAGACAAGGCTGTTAGACCAATCCAGGATTGGGTCGGTCTTGGCAGCAAGAAGCAGCCGCACAAGCAGCAATAGCGCATGTTTTGACAAGGCTTGGGTATCTCTGTAAGTAAAAATGGGCACTGTAGACTTCATTAATTGGTGTGGTATGTACCTGTGATAAACATGTGATGAAGTGCAACATTCAGATAGATCTGCTGTGTTTAGCGGCCAATCAGTGTTTCACCTGTGAGATGCAACTTACGTCATCTCAACATTTGATTTGGTACTGCTGTAAGCAGTGCGGTCAGCATTGCTATGTGTAATATGACCTTTGAACTGTCCAAGCAAAGGAGCAACATACGTACGTCTTCAAGCATCCCAGGCCTTTGTGCAGCAAGCAACACCTTTTCCCACTGGCAGAATCACCCATGGAGCAGCAATGCCGGCTGCAGTTTTGGCCCTAGGTGACATGTTGGTTCATGAATGCAGGTTGCAAGACAATGCTCACATGGACGCATGTACATTGAAGGGATATCTTTTACAAGCCAGTTGGTGGCAGTGGGTTGCTTTGTTTTGCATTGCAGAAGTGACAAGGCTGTCAAACCAAAGCAGGATTGGACCGGTCTTGTTCTTGGCTGGTCAACCACCGGCTGCGCATTTAGTATGCTGAAGATTGTGTGTTTTAACACACTGTGTTATATCTGGAAAAGGAAGCTTCATCTATACGTCCCGTCTGAAGTTGTGGACAGTGACTGGTCTGGTGTAACGACGCTGTATGAATCTATAGGTGCTAAGTTTGCAAATCCAATTGGCAGCCATCTGTTGGTACATGAACACCTGGTGCAATCTGGCACACCTCACCATGCAGGGGGTGATAGGTTGTCAATGGGAAACCTCGCCATGCAGGGGGTGATAGGTTTGTCAGTGGGAAAACTGCTGACGCGTCAAGCATTACAGCTGCGGTTGCAAATGCCCGTGTCCAACACACAAACAAGCATGAACACAGGTGAAAAACTCCTAAATGTAACTGAAACATCTGCAAAGATCCTGCACACTACTGGCGTCACAGATTCCATCTAATGTGGCAACCACGCTTGTCTGCAAGAAATCTTTTGTAATGTTATAAGTTGCTTGGAAACTTGCATTGCATCCGGTGCACATCAGCACCAGGGTACTAGTATATAGATTTGAGCAGTAAAGTTAGCTCAAGCTAACATGCAAAATCAGGTGACTGACATTTGGGCAATGGCAGAAAATATGTGACTATCGCTGCTTGTCTTCTGTACGATTGCGTATGCTTTGTGCCCCTACGGTAGTGCCTCTGCTGTGTGTGCCAAGAGATTCTCCTCTGAGTGCTGCCTCATACCTGTCTTCACTGTGTTTACCACTTTGAACCTCTCCCAGCAAGACAGCAAGCCTCTGTCGATTTGCTTTTGCGAGACTCTGCACGCACACATTTTGGGAGGCTGGCTGACACAGCATCCATCCTTGCCAGAAAGTTTAGCATGCCGACACAATATGCCTGTTGGCAGCCTGAACGACACTTGCAGTGAAACACTGAAAGTGCGCATACACACATACAGACAACGACCCTGAGCTGTGACTGTGGCCATGTACAGACTGTTGCCAGACACTCTGCTCCTTTTTTTACCAGCAATGCCGTGTAATCACTCAGCATGACTGACCTCATGATGATATGTCTGTCGACCTTTGAGCTCTGCTTGCAGAGCCATGTCGCGTTTCCGTGCCACTTCAGGGTTTGTTGCCCACATCACTGCCTTGCCAAGGCCGTATGGCACCACGAAGCATGCAGCTGCAAAGCCAGCGTAAAACGAAGGAGATTCTCTGGTTTTGGCAACAATTCTTCGCCAAGCAGGGCTCTTTTCGAATACCCAGGCCATCACGAAGTGGGAGGATGTCTTTTTGGACACAAACTACTTTGCAGCCTCCTTCTTGCCTTCTTCAGGCTTCTTTTTGGTTGCTTCTTCGTCAGGGAGCAAGCTAAACTTGACGACTTTCTGCGCAAGGCTGTCTACAATTAACAACTGCTCAGGAATGAGTCATCGCACCGCTTCGGAGCATGCATACCTTTTTTTCGATGCAGGCTCGCAACTTCTGCAGCAACGGTTTGCACTTCGCCTCCGTGTACTGCTTGCTGGCCACGCAATTTAGCAAAGCAGAAGCCTCGATGCCACAGACAAAGTCGGTCTCAGGGGGTGCGGATGTCCCTTCCTTCTCACTGGACATCAGCTGGATCCAATCTGCTAAAGTCCCTCACGCTACACAGGGCAAGCTGCAAATGACATCGGTGATCAATGCTGTCTGCAAGAGAAGCCGAGTCGAGTGCCACAATAGGCAATGCTTGATTACTAATCTCCTGCGTGTTTAAGCTTGATTGCCTAGGTCCTATCCTGAGTACGACCAGGCAAGCTTGAATTCTTGCTGAAAATTGCCCTCATACAGCGACCATTGTAAGACTGATCTGCAAGCATGGCGAACTCCCTGGGCTGCAACCCATGTCTGCACGCGAGCCCTGTCGGGTCGTTGCGCACGAAAAATGCATTTTGTGAACAACGTTGTGCACCCGGCAGAGGCTCACAACGTAGACCACAGCACCAGCGCGTATGCTGTACATCATCCAACGGCAACACTGACGCGGTATGGTGATCTGTACGCTCACGAGCCGCTCACGGCTATCAGTCGGCCTTCCTCCTGACCATCTGCTTCGGCTGCAGGCAAGCAGTTTAGGGGCGAGCTTGCGCAACTGTGCTCTCGGGCTTGCTGCAGCGGCGACACTATGTTTGCCGATGAGTATGATGCCATCACCTGTGAGATTGCGTGCTCACCTTGATCACAGCCAGGAACGTGTGATGCCTGACTCAGCAACCTGACTCGCTGTCCTTCAGATGATGCCCAGTGCAGAGGCAAAAGCCTTGCTGGATAGAGAGCCTGTGAAGAACGCAAGAGCTTTGCTTCGTTATGCACTGCCCATCAACGACAAGTATGTCAGGCAGATGCAGGTACACCTTCACCTCCTTTGCCACACTGCTTGACGCTTGTGCTGTGGCATCTCACACTTTAAATTACTCGATCATGTTGCAGAGAGAGCTGGAGGGTATCAGTGAAGCTCTTCGAATTCCAGGCAACAAGTCCCTAGGTCCTGTTGCAAAGGTATAGGGTTTAGCCATCTTGCTTCTGCAGAACACCACGCTATGGCAAGTTGTTGACAAGCGTGTCACTCACGTAAATAAGTTATCAATCATCACTGATGCGTAATATGTCTGCAGGCATTCAGGAAAACTGAGAGCGTGCTGGGCAACAACAAGCAGGCCATCATTGCAGACTTTGCAGATGACAAAAAGGTACTTCGCAATTTTCTTCGCTCACATAGCAAGTTCACGGTGTCACTGTATAGTACAGTCTCCGTATCTACTGGGTGAATTCGTTGGTGATAGTTCTGGTTGCTCCAATTAAGATCTGTGCATAGTGCGTCAGCGCCAGAGATCGAGACAATAAAATTTCACACAGCTGCTACTGCAGCAGCAGCGATTCAGCAACGATACAGCAGCAGCCATGTCTGCTGCAGCAAGAAAGTCAGCAGCTACTGTACCACAACATATAGCAAAAGCAGAAGCAGAAGCAACAGCAGCAGCAACAATCACTCAGCTGCTGACATCTCTGTTGTCTATAGCTGAGTATATGCGCCAACACCAACCCTTTCTTAGCTCAGTGCACATTATGGAAAGACTTGATGGTGTCAGCGTGAGATTTAGTGACAGCCATCTGCAGCCTGTCAGGTTTTGCACATAGTGCCTCTGTATGCCGCTGGCAAATCCACCTTGCGCATCCTCCCTTATGACACTATAATGGTCGACCTCAGCCCTCAAATCCCGCCTCGGAGGCCAGCAGCAACAGCAGTCAGATTTCTGTTTTTGGCCTTTTCACAGGGCTGTCTGACCTGACAGAGATGTAACTGAATCAGCATGCCTTGTTCTTGATGATCCCCACCAAACCTGCTCTATACTCTGAGTGGCTTTGAATGCACACAGAGGGAATCAGACCCTCGTCTTCTGCTTGCAATGCTGCTGGGCGTTGCCACACACCAACCCAGTGGCGATGAGTAATGCAACTTTAGTCTGGTGGACGTGCAGGATGATGGTCTGAAGGCCATTGCAAATCTGGAAGAAGCTCTGAAGGCGTGTGACAAAGTGGTTGAGAGTTCTGATAAGCAAGCTATCCCCTCAGTGCAGCAGAATGCTCTGACCTATGTGGGCCAGATAGAGGAGGCCATGATGAAGGGCTTCCCTTTCGAAGTGCCCTCTCAGTATGACAACCTTCCCCAGTTGAAGGCAAGCTCCTGCCCTCTGAGACTGACTGCACTCCTTCATATGCAACGCTCCTTGCTCAGCAAAGATTGACTGATTACAACAGTGGTCAAGCGCATGTGAGCTTGCATGCTTGAACTGCTTTACAAAAGTGCAACGTGCACTCATTCATCTCACTATTTCACTTGGGGATCAGACATCTGATAGCAGCAGAAATGGTTCAGTAAGACATCAACAATAGCCCTCGCCTACCGGTACGTGTCAAATATCCCTCAACTTGTGATCGCTGAATCTGCAAGCTGCAGCTGTTGTGTTGAAGTAGTCCGCAAATCCCAGCAATGTCAGTGTCCTGTAATTATGTGACCAGTCAACATGAGGGAATAAATGTATGAAATAGCACGCGCATTTCACTCACATCACTGCAAAGAAGTTACTTTGTTCATCACTGACATGACAGGGCCGCGCATACCTAGAAGCAAAAATAAAGCTGAAGGAGAAGAGGTATAACAATGTAGAGGGCGGCATCATGAAGATTGTTGTTGATGGCTACAATGCACCCGTGACAGCTGGCGCCTTTGTGGACCTGGTGGAGAAGAAGTTCTACGACGGCATGGAGGTTCAAAGATCAGATGGGCTCGTGGTGCAGACTGGCCGACCTGAAGGCGATGTGAGTCTTTGCTCCTTCATGTTCTGCCCCTCAAAATTTCCCCTTCCCTTCCCTTCTGTCTGGGCGCATTTGCTGTGAGTCTTGGTTGTGTTGCTCCTGCTGTTAGTCGTCGGTGTGCCAAAATCCAGTGTAATTTGGAGCATGCTCACAGAGAACCTTGCTTCTGGTGTAGTGAAGCTTTGCAAAGGCTACTGCCTCCAAGCTTGTATAACCAGCTAGAAGCAGTTGCTGCAGCAGGCGCAAGTGCTGCAAAGCAGCAAAGGGATCAGCCCTTTGCGTGACTGCAAATGAAAGATCAGTCTTTTGCACCAAATTCACAGCGCCAGCAACACTGTTCTGCCAGTGCCTGCTTAGAAAACATACTGGATTCTGGATTGCACCTGTCATTGACAACAGGAACAGCATAAACCAGCTTACCAGCAAACCAGATGGAAGGCATGAATTCAAGTCCAAGGAGTCTCAGCCAACAGAAGCTGCAGACCTGGCATGCAATGATACATGTTGCTTTGGTATTTGTTATACATGTTGCATGGGAAGAGCATCACAGCAGCTGCATCGGTCCCCTAGGGACAGCCAAGTTTTCCAACAAAACCAAAGAGACAGGAAGGGACACAAGTTTTCCTTTGGCTTCCATCTCTTGCACAAGAGACACCTGTGATGTCACACCATCACTATAAGCTTGTGCATTCCAGACAGCCATTTCACTGTGTCAAACCCTGTTCACATCATGCTGCCCAACTGACTTCCAGCCTGTCCCTTTCCTCAGGACGAGGGTTACAGAGACCCCAACACTGGTGAGATCCGCCGAGTGCCTTTTGAGATCATGGTCGAAGGGGACAAGGCTCCCATCTATGAGGAGACTCTAGAGGATGTACGCCGGTTCAATGAGAACCCAGCGCTGCCCTTCAATGCCTTTGGCACTCTGGCCCTTGCGAGAGCAGAGTTTGATGCCAATTCTGGCTCCAGCCAAGTCTTCTTCTTGCTCAAGGTCAGCTACTAGCTTTTGAGTACCTTGTTTTCTGTCTGCAGCTTATCTGATCTTGGTCTTGGCTTATTGATGGGAACAAAGTGACTTCCAGCTCTGATCTTGCTGCCGCAAGTCATAACAAGTCTGCCTGCCATTACACACTGTGATACACTCAATTGCTATTGGAGACTTCGCTCATGCAAGGACTATGCTTCTGTGTTAGCATTGACTCAGGGCAGCTTTTGCTTGTCATATGTCCCACTTGCTTGAAGTGTTGAATGGTCTTCAAGTGTCAGTGTCACACTGCGTATTCTGGCATAACAGCATATCATATGCACTATGACTGTGTTCCTTACTCACCCCTTACTACATTTACACACAAGATGGCACCCTGGGCTACCTAGGCACAGTTTTTATTCTTTCCAACAGGAATCTGCTGATTCTGAGCTCTGGGCTGCCGTCTTGGGGGGCTCCCGTTATGATCGCTGCAAAGCGTAAACTTTTCTCCCTCTTTTCTTGCTGATTTCTGATAGCAGTGTTGTCTGCCCTTGATGCAGGAGTCTGAGCTGACACCCACAGGGGCAAACCTGCTGGACGGCAGGTATGCTGTCTTTGGGTACGTGGTTGATGGTGCCGATCTGCTTCAGGAGTGCCAAGTGGGTGATGTGATTGAGTACATCAAGGTCACAGATGGTGGTCAGTACTTGAAGGTTCCAGTGCCACACCCCAAGAGCGGCTCAGGCACCATTTGACTGCCAGTGTGACATTTGTCTGTGTCACTAGTGTGACCAGCATTTTGATAATCTGTTCTGTATTTCATGGCTCACTTCAGCTATGCAGCCTTCAAGAGATCCAAACGAGTGACAGTTTCAGGCCGGACAAACAATTTTGTGGGTGTTTTGGAGCATTGAATTTCTTGAGTGTTTTCCCAATTTTGCTCAATCATGACAAAGTTTTGAGCACAAGGCTTTGTGTGATGCTGTAATCAAGCAGGCTCTCTGCTTCCGAGCTCAGGGCAGGCAGGTCCTTGTGGACAACACTGCCACGAGTCATGATGGCCGGGCCACCTCAAGACTCTGATCCTGGCAGCAATAACAATAGCTTGAGTCAAGCAGCCAAGTGAAGAGAAAGGGTAGCCTGTGAAATGCGTGCAGCATCACTTAAGCCCTGCATAATGCCTAGGAGAAGTAGTAGACCATCTCAGTCTTGCACAGGAGATCATGCAGTACCCAGTCCGTCAGGCACTGAAAGGTAGCCGGCACTGAGGTACGCCCAAATGGCATGACCAGAAACTCAAACAGCCCGTCACAAGCGAAATGCAGTCTTGTGACGGGCTGTTTGAGTTTTTAGTCATGCCATTTGGGCGTGCCTCAGCGCCAGCCACCTTTCAGCGTCTGATGGACTTGGTACTGCATGATCTTCTGTGAAAGAGTGTCTATGGTCTACTTTGACGACATAGCTATATTCATCTTCACCAGGACATGGGAGGAGCACCTAGCAGTGCTAGATGATGTACTGCAGAGGCTGCGTGCCGCGGGACTGACGGCTTCACCCAGCAAGTGTGCATTTGACCAAGAGGAGCTGCTGTACCTGGGACACCTGGTCACCAGAGAGGGCATTCTGCTGGGTGCAAAGAAAAGGGCCATGGCATCCAATTGCCATATATGTGCAGTTTTTTAAGGGATTGTTGGCTGGAATGGTTGCAAAGTTCCATAGATAACCTTGGGCATATCGTGTTACTTAGGAAGCCCTGTTTGTAGTTCTGGCTGCCTTCAGTATCTCAGTGGTATTAGTTGTACCATTTGTTGTTGATGATGCCGGTAAGAGCAGTTCTGTAGTTTACCGGTATGTTGGACATCAGCGATCTGAATGCTTCCACCTTATGGGAAAAAAGCAAAGAAACTGCTTAGCAAAGAAAATTTCATCAGCGAGGCTGTAGCTTGCGGCCACAACAAGCTTGCATAGTTTGTGCAGCTCCACGGTCCCAAGCATATGGGGGGACCAACGTGTGTTTCAGATGTTGAGCGTCAAAACAAATTCTGTTACAAAAATGGGGGGTGATACACTGAGAGATGCCTGTCAAGCAACACTGACGGATCCGGAACGCTCTTGCTTGAAAGAAATACAGAGCAAAACGACACTTTGAAATCTAGCAACATTTTGCACAATAGCAGCCAGGCTTGCAGCAGCACCTTTCATTAGCTACCTATATTTACACAGAAACTGCACCACTTCATCCCATACCCTGCTCAGTACGCAACACAAATGCGGGGTCTGCTGACTGCTGTGTTGCAGAGCAAGCAACATTGCAGACAATAAAGCAAGGCACATATGACACACATGTTACAGCAAGCTCACTACATCTCTGCATGGCTGATCAGTCTGCAGGCAGCTCTGACACATGCTGTATGTACAGTCCCAGATTGACCAGGCAACTGTCCCGAACTGCATCCCCAAGATGTCTGCCTGTCACTGGCAGCACAACTTTCCTGGTGTGTGCTTCGACTGCCATGCTCATGAGGGGCTTCACAAAAGGAGCCTTGTGATGCAACAAATACAAGCCAGCGCGCTGGATATTGTTACCAATCTTGGCATCTTGTAGCGTCAAGGTGCAAGGCTGGTCGCTATCTGCAAAAGCAACACAATGCTAACTGCTGTTCAGCTACAAAACACACAACGAGGTTGCGATGAGCAGTGTAAGCCCTCTCACACTATGTACAGCTCAGCACAGCTTAGCAAAGGGTGCTGCCATGCAGTTTACTGTAACACACACGGAGGCATTTTCAAAAGCCAGCCATGAAGTTTGCCCATGCATGCATATTGGGCAATTGACCAGGCAGAGACAGAGGCAGCTCTTGTGCATGACTACACAGTTGAATCTGCATGCACAGCTCCACAGAGCACAGGTCAGCTGTGCTTGAACTTGCTTGAAAGCAGAAATTGCTGTCGCCAACAGACCGCAAGCACAGCAAGCTCCAGCTAGCTCAAGGCTCCACATCACATTCAAGCTTGCAGCCATTATTGCATCTCCATGTGGAGAGTTTACATGAGTCAGGGCAGCCCGGGATAATACTTGGCTTCTCATTAAATTGACGCTGAAACGCATAGTATTTTCTTTACTTTTCTCTACATGAGTCTGAAGCTGCTCACCTCTGGAGGGTATGGTGAGCTCAAACACAGTGTGGCAGCCATCCAGCATGTGAAACCTTCTCACAACTTGCTCCTTCCTAGTGGAGGAGCTGGAGATGAGACTGGTGCATCTACTGGTGGCTCGCTCCTTGGTGATCCTGTCGCGCCTGAGCCATGCTCTGCCATCTCTGTGCATGACACACGCCTCCAGAAGCTCCCGGGAAGCTGCCTTCACGTTTGCCTGCACCATGGAGCTCAAGCAGCGCATCTCGCAGCTCTCAAAGGTGGTGAACTGGAGCAGCTCTGGCAGCAAGCTGTCTGAGGGGGACAGGCCGCAGGCTGTCAGCAAGTCACACACCTGCATGCAGCACAACCCTTTAGTACTCCTTGCACGTGATCCGCGTTCACCCGCACGAGCAATCACCCTAAGTTTGTGATATGGCACAAGTGAGCAGCAAAAGCCTTGTGGGAGTAGCTTGATGTGCTGACTTGGCAGACAGGTCAAGCTTGTGAAAGGATTGTCAGAACAGGCAAATCGAAGAGGCGTGGGGTGGGGAGCAGAGACGGACATGAGCCTATGCATCATCTAACAAAACCAAGTTGAGAAGCAAGGGCAATGGTCAAGCAATGTCGGCCTATGTTGTCTCAGCATCCGCCATAAGCAGCACAGCCAGCCAACCATTCAGACAGACGTACAGACAGACATACAGACAGACGTACAGACAGACAGACAGACAGACAGACAGACAGACAGACAGACAGACAGACAGGCAGGCAGGCAGGCAGGCAGACAGACAGACAGACAGACAGACCGACCATGCCTCACCTGCATTCCACACATGTTGCCACAGGCTTCACTCAGCAGCAGCTCTTTGCACAGCTCCGGCTGCTGAACCAATTCTATGAAGACCTCGCACAGTGCAGCGTAAACGTCATCTGTCCAGGGCATGTTGACCAGCAGCTGCAAGGCCTGCTTCTGAGTCTCAGGCGTGGTCAGGTAGCAGGTTTGATACAGCTCCACAAGCTGCTGGGCTGAGAGCTGCTCCGGCTGCAGGAAAAATTGGATGCAGGCATCTGCAACTGCCTCAATCTGCAGCAGCAGGAAGCACTTTTGATTGGGCTAGCTGAGACAGAGAGTTGCTGTCACTTCAAGCTACAGCTGAGCTGTTGAGCAAACAATCCTCTACTGCAGTGGAGATCTGTAGAGGGAGCACTCATCCAGGAAGTGTCTCAACACCACAGCACAGCACAGCACAGCACAGCACAGCACAGCACAGCACAGCACAGCACAGCACAGCACAGCACAGGCCCCATGTTGACTCACCTGCATGGCACTTGCCAGCAGCAAGATCTCTTCTGCATCATCCCCCAAATCAATCTTGCCACTGTAAAGCGCCTGAACCACCTTCCTGACGGCTGCCGGTGAAGTAGTCACAGGCACCACAACATGCACAGCACCTCCAGCAGTCCAGTCACATGTCTGCATGTCCTCCTTGTGATCGTAGCTGATCTTAGCCCATAGGGAGTGGCTTAGCAGATCAGCCAGCCCAATGCCCACATGCTGATCTGGATGATCTACATCCCCAATCAGCCGGACACTGAACAAGCATGTGTCTTGCTCACGCTGGAGCCAAATGTGCAGCAGGTTGGAAGGCGAGTGCTCTGCAAGATGTACTGTATACTCGTCTGTGTTGAACAGCTTGAGCACTTTCACAGCTTTGCTCTGGCGCTGCTTGTGTCTGGGCGTGCATGCGAGTGTCTGGGAGGGGGGACGGGGGGGTGGAGGGGGCATCAGTCGGGGTCTGGCCTGTGGCGGCTCATGTTCTGTGTCACTGCTGGAGGGACGTGCACGCTTTGCAGCTGCCTGCAATCAAAAGCAACATGCAATTATGTCTCCATCAAGTGACTATCCAACACTAGAAGTTTGCCCACATTGCAGCCTTCATCCTGTTGTCATCCCATACTGTTACCAAGCTTTGACAGCAAGCGAGGGATGTGCAGGGCCAACAGCAGCATAAGCATGTAAAACCTAGGGCAATGTGCATAGGCATGCACATCAGGCGGCAGCAACAGTGTTGGTGAGGCAGTCAGGTATGGTAAAGGCAGTTGATGATTGAATGTGCTGAAGTGAGTGTTGTCTTCCCACCTGAGAAGAGGAAGCCTGATGGTCAGGTCTGTGAGGTTCCTCAGGCCTCTGAGCTTTGTCAGGCCTTTGAAACCGCTCAGGCCTTTGAGAGCTCTCAGGTCTCTCATCATGCTTGCCTGGCTCATCTGTAGCACCAGCCAACAGACCATTAGACTGACAGAACAAACCACTGGAACGTATGCAACAACATATGTTGTCGAAGTGTGTTGCATGCGCAGCAATACTGAGCTTTGAAATGGAAAAGGGGTCTGCAGCAGAGCAAGAAACTACCCAGTGTTCATAACACCACAATTTGTCATGAAACGAAATCTGCAGCCTGACATGCTTCTCAATGGGCTGCAAAAGCATTGGCTGTATGTGATGTTTGGGTCAGCTTGCATAGCCTGTTTCTGCTTAGCATCAAGGCGGTACATGGGGGTAGTGAGGGTGAATGACTCACCGCTGCCTACCAGAGCAGCTACCTTGAGCCGCTTTCCCTGAAACTCCTGGCCGTTGATCCGCTTTATGGCAGCATGAGCTGACGCCTTGTGGTAGTACTCACAGAATCCAAACCCCCTGTGCCTGCCTGTCTGTCTGTCTGTCACCAGTCTGCAGCAGAGTCAGGGGGGACTAGCTGACCACTTTCGCAAGCCTATGCTTGGCTGCTGATGAATGGCACTGTCAGGACACTGGCAGGAAGTTTGGCTTGCTATGGCAGCTGTTACAGCAGCACTGCTGTCATGGGGGGTTGACACTGTGACATGAGACATTGCATGCCAGGCACTGAAGCAGCAGAAGTCAAATCGTAGTGGGTGTTGGGCAACACAAACTGCTGTCAGGGGGGATTGACACTGTGACATGAGACATTGCATGCCAGGCACAGAAGCAGCAGAAGTCAAATCGTAGTGGGTGTTGGGCAACACAGACTGCTGTCATGGGGGATTGACACTGTGACGTGAGACATCGCATGCCAAGCACAGAAGCAGCAGAAGTCAACTTGTAGTGGGTGTTGGGTAACACAAGCTAAGGGATGAAGCTGTACCTGAAGTGTCGCACTTGACCAGCCTGGCTCAGCATGGATTCCACTGCGTCTTGAGTGGTTGCAACAGGCAAGTTCCAAACTGCATCAGCACATGTCTTCTGACTTTACCAGTTGACAAAGAATGAAAGCGCGTACATGATAGTCATTCCTGATCGTACCGTACACTGTGTGGCCAGAGTCTTGATCACCTCAGAGTCCTCGGGCAGCTTGCCACTCTTTGTTCGGTGGCAGGCGCATGCAGCGCTTTCTGCAGTTTAGGCTTGGTTGTCATAGCTTGCCTGTTGCTGCTGGTCGTTTGGCTGGTGCTGCTCATGTTGCCAGGGCTCACAGGGTGTGCTTGGCTTGCAATAGT
>JAABUK010007454.1_pt1 | contig 15787 bp, 10 predicted proteins | sample 5559141 | NCBI WGS metagenome assembly JAABUK01 (sample SAMN10711869, study PRJNA513367) | rock metagenome | isolation source: Antarctica rocks | place: Antarctica: Victoria Land, Pudding Butte nord | collected 2016-01-03
GAGGGCGCTTGCCTTGGGCGCCGGTTCGAAGGATCATGAAAGCGACCCGGTCGTCCGGCCGGTCGACTCCCAACCCAAGGTGTTGTAAGCCAACCCGGCGGCCCGAACAAGGCATCCGGCCCCCCGGCCCGTCGGATCGGAAAAAATAACGGAATCCGGCGTTTTTTTCGAGTACACTAACATTAAGGTCGCCACGACGGCAATCACACCGTCGCCCGGGCATTCCCTCTCGACGCATCCGATGTCCGCTGGTGTTGAGGAGCCTGACCCATGCCTGAGACCGTCGTCCACTTCCAGATCCGCATGCCTCCGGTTCTCCACGAGCAGCTCGCGAGCTGGGCCAAGGAAGATAAAGCCTCCCTCAATGCCCTGATCGTCGGCATCCTCGAGCGGGCGATCGCCGCCCACGAGGCCAAGGTGCCGGTCAAGGAATGAGCCGGAGCCCGGTGGGCTTCCCGCTTTCCGCGAATCGGGCTTGAGTCTCCGGCCCGGGCCGGGTATCCTGGTCGCTTCCGAATCCCCGATAGCTCAATCGGTAGAGCGAGCGACTGTTAATCGCTAGGTTCTAGGTTCGAGTCCTAGTCGGGGAGCTGGTTCTCGAACCCGTTCATCGCCCAAAAGGCGCGAGGCCCGCGGCCACCGACCGCGGGCCTTTCTCATGGATGGAGCGGCCGGTCATGTCGAACCCCGGCATCATCGTCCTGACCAACGACGACGGGGTGGACGCACCGGGCCTTGCCGGGCTCCGCGAGGCGGTCCGGTCGCTGGCCGAGGCGCTCGTCTTCGCCCCGGTCGGTCCCCAGTCCGGCTGCGGCCATGTCGTGACGAATCACCGGCCGATCGGGCTGGTCGAGCGGCCCGGCGGGGAGGTCGCCGTCGACGGGACGCCGGCCGATTGCGTCCGGGTGGCGATCCATCGGTCCGGGGGCCGGATCGCCTGGATCCTCTCGGGGATCAACGCCGGGGGGAACCTCGGGGCCGACCTCCACCATTCCGGCACGGTCGCGGCGGTCCGCGAGGCGGCGATCCACGGCATCCCCGGGATCGCTCTCTCACACTACATCGCCCGGGGCCGCGCGGTCGACTGGGCGAGAGCCGCCCGCTGGGCCGCTCCGGTGCTGGTCGAACTGATGGCCAGGCCTCCGGGGCCGGGGATGTTCTGGAACGTCAACCTGCCGCACCCCGAGCCCGACGCGCCCGACCCCGAGGTCGTCTTCTGCCCGGTCGACCCCTCGCCCCTGCCGCTCGGATTTCGCGAGGTCCCCGAAGGACTCCTCTACGCGGGCGACTACCAGGCCAGGCCGAGGGTCGAGGGCTCGGACGTCGCCACCTGCTTCGGCGGGCGGATCGCGGTCTCGCTCGTCCAGGTGATGGCGTCGTCCTGAGGGGCGGCTCAAGGGGAAGGTCGGGCCGCCGACTGTAGCTCGCGTTGGATCGCCTCGATCGTCTCGGGCGACGGCTTGAAGTTGCCGGGGCGATGACCCTCGGCGATTGCCAGCGGGGTCCAGCCGTGCTTGTCCTTGCGGTCCCAGACCTCGACCCGGGCCCCGCTCTCGGCGAGGAGGTGGACGACCTTCGGGAGGCTCTTGTAGGCCGCGCCGTGCATGGCGGTCTCGCCGTTGGCGTCGACGGTGTTGACGTCGTTGCCCAGGCGAATCAGGAGCTTGAGGGCCTCGATAGCCTCGACCTCGGTCCCGGCCTCTTCCTCGGGGGCGAGGCAGCCCACGCCCGAGGCGCCCAACAGCGGGGTGCAGCCGTCGGCGTTGGGTCGCTTCGGGTCGGCCCCGAGCCTGACGAGGCATTCGATCAGCGGGACGTCGGCGGTCCTGGCGGCGAAGAGGAGCGGCGTCGCGCCGAGCCGGTTCAGGACGCCCCGGCCGGGTGAGCCTCGGCGGAGCCCGGCATTGACGTCGGCACCTCGGCGAACGAGTTCTTCGACGAACTGAAGGCTGGTGAGCTTCCCCGAGCCAGTCGGCGCGGGGTCGCCACTCTCATCGTCGCCCCGGTTCGGCTTGCGGACCCAGGTCAAGGTGTGGAGTGGCGAGGAGCCCGACCGCTGGTCGTTCGGGTCGGCACCGGCTTCGAGGAGCACCACGGCCAGCTCGAAATGGCCATTCTCAATCGCCAGGATCAGCGGCGAGGTCCCCCGGGCCGGGGATCGGCCCGGGACCTTGGCCGGTTGCATCGCCTCGTTCGCATCGGCCCCGGCCTTGAGCAGGGCCCGGACGACCCCGATCCGACCTTCTCGGGCGGCGAACGCCAGCGGGGTGAAGCCGGAGGGGAGAGGCGTGCGGAAGTCGGCCCTGGCTTCGAGGAGGATCTTGACGGCCTCCTCGTGCCCTTCGGCCGCCGCCCACATCAGGGCCGTCTGCCCCCGGCGCTCCCGGGCGTCCGGGTCGGCCCCCCGGTCGAGCAGGGTCTTCACGAGCGCGGGATTGCCGGTCCGGGAGGCGGTCATCAAGGGGGTCTCGTCGCCGGGGAGTCGGCGGTTCGGGTCGGCCCCGGCGTCGAGCAGGAGCCGGGCGACCGCCTCATTCCCGTTGATGGCGGCCAGATCCAGGGGCGTCACCCCGTAGCGATTCGCGAGCTTCGGGTCGGCCACGGCGGCCAGGAGGAGCTTCGTCGCCTCGACGTCGTCATGGTGGACGGCCCAGTGGAGCGCCGTCATGCCGTCGGCCTGGGGCCGATTCACGTCGGCCCCGGGCTTGAGCAGGGCGACCATCGCCGGCCGGTCCGACCGCTCGGCCGCGTCGGCCAGGAGGGCGTCGGCCGCGAGCGTGCTCGACGCCAAGGCCGAGAGGGCGAGGGCCAACATCAGGCAGATTTGTCGCCGCTTCGGTTCCATCGCCCGTCCTTCAGATCGAGAGGGGTTCGAAGAGGTCGTCGACCTTCCCTCGGCTGTCGGCGAAGGAGTCGAGGCGGACGCCGACCTTGTCGAGCAGGGTCAGGTGGAGGTTGGCCAGGGGCGTCGGCCGCTCGTACCGGATGTGCTGGTTCCCCTTCATCTTCCCCGCCGCGCCCCCGGCGACGAGGATCGGCAGGTTGACGTGGTCATGAAGGTTCGGGTTCCCCATCCCGCTGCCGTAAAGGTAGAGCGAGTGGTCCAGGAGCGAGCCGTCGCCCTCGGGCGTGGCGGCGAGCTTGGCGAGGAATTCGGCGAAGAGGGAGACGTGGAAGGTGTTGATCTTCGCCAACCGGGCGACCTTCTCGGGGTCGTTGCCGTGGTGGGTCAGCGGGTGGTGGGCGTCGGGCACGCCAATCTCGGGGTAGGTCCGGCCGCTGGTCTCGCGGGCGAGCTGGAAGGTGATGACGCGCGTCACGTCGCCCTGGAGCGCGAGGACCTGGAGGTCGAACATCAGCCGGGCGTGATCGGCATAGGAGGCGGGGACGCCGACGGGTCGGTCGAGGTCGGGCAGGGCGTCGTCCTTGGCGTCGGCCTCGGCTTTCTGGATCCGCCGCTCGACCTCGCGGACGGTCTCCAGGTAGCGGCCGACCCGGTCGCGGTCGGCCGCGCCCAGTTCGGCCTCCAGGCGGGCGATCTCTTCGGTGACCGAGTCGAGCAGGCTCGCCCGCTTCTTCCGCGACGCCCGGCGGTCGGCGGCGGTGCCGCCCTCGCCGAAGAGGCGTTCGAAGATGATCCGGGGGTGCGCCTCGGAGGGAAGGGGGGTCGTCGGCGAGGACCACGACAGGTTGTTCTGATAGACGCAGGCATACCCGTTGTCGCACTGGCCGACCGTCGAGAGCAGGTCCATCGACATCTCGAGCGACGGCAGTTGCGTCTCCCGGCCGAGCTGCCTGGCGGCGACCTGGTCGACGGTCGTCCCCAGATAATAGTCGGTGCTCTCGGTCAGCCGGGCGCGGGCGGCGCTGAGGAAGGAGCAGTTGGAGGTGGCGTGCGTCCCGGGGTAGGCGTTCCGCAGTTCCAGGTTCGAGATCGCGGTGACGTGGCGGCGGACGGGGGCCAGGGGGCTGAGGATCGGCGAGAGTTCGTCGAGGGTGTTTCCCTGGGGCGTCCAGCGTCCGAGGTCGCACCCCATCGGCATGTAGACGAACCCGAGCCGCCGGAGCCGCTCGGGCGCGGCGGCCGTCGCGGCCGTCGCGGTCAGCGAGGGGATCATCGCGTCCAGGAGCGGGAGGGCCAGGGTCGCCCCGAGGCCCCGGAGGAACGTCCGGCGAGGCAGGGCCTTCTTCGTGCCGATCATTCGGATCTCCTCATCTGGAAGGGCGTGCTGGAAACGATCCCCGCGATCAGGGACGAGAATCGGAAGTCGGAGGCGCGGGCCTCGCGGACGATCTTGCGGACCGCCGACGCGTCGGAGGGCTCGACGCCCCGGCCGAGGGCGAAGGTGAGGAGCTTCTCGGTCAAGGTCGACGCGAAGACCTCGGGCCGGGCCATCAGGGCCGCCTCCAGCCCTCCCACGCCGTCGAATCGCCCCCCGCCCGGGAGGCCTCCGGCCGCGTCGACCGGGCGGCCCTCCTCGAAGTCGCGCCAGCGGCCGACCGCGTCGAAATTCTCCAGGGTTAGGCCGACGGGGTCCATCAGGTCGTGGCAACTGGCGCACGCGGGGTTGGCCCGGTGCTCCGCCAGCCGCTCGCGGACCGAGAGTGAGGCGGAGACCGTGTTGTCCTTCAGCGCCGGCACGTCCGCGGGTGGCGGGCGGGGGGGTGTCCCGAGGACGTTCTCCAGGACCCACTTCCCCCGGATCACCGGCGAGGTCCGGGTCGCGTACGACGTGACCATCAGGACGCTCCCCTGGCGGAGGAGGCCGCCCCGGGTCGCGGCTTCACCCAGCTCGACCCGGCGGAAATGGCTCCCGTAGACGTGGGAGATCCCGTAGTGCTTCGCCAGCCGCTCATTCAAAAAGGCGTGGTCGGACTTCAGGAGGCCCAGGACACTCCGGTCCTCGCGAACGACCTCTTCGAACAGGAGTTCGGTCTCGCGGCGGAAGGCCTGGCGGAGGTTATCATCGAAGTCAGGGAACAGTCGAAGGTCCGGGGTGATCGACTCCAGGTTCCTCAGGTGGAGCCACTGGCCGGCGAAGTTCGTCACCACGCTTTGCGATCGGGGGTCGGCCAGCATCCGGCGGGCCTGCGTCACCAGGACCCCCGGGCTCGACAGCTCGCCGCGCTCGGCCAGCCCGAGGAGCTCGTCGTCGGGCAGGCTGCTCCAGAGGAAGAACGACAAGCGGGACGCGAGCTGGATGTCCGGCAAGCGATAAGCTATGCCGGGGGCGACGCCGGCCGGGTCGGCCTCGATGCGGAAGAGGAAGCGGGGGTTGACCAGGATCGAGGCCAGGGCCATCTCGATCCCCGCATCGAAGCCCCCTTCGGCCCGAGCCTCGCGGAACATCGCCATCGGCTTGCGAAGGTCGGCCTCGGTCGAGGGTCGGCGGTACGCCAGGCGGATCAGGCGGGCGAGGATCCGGCCGGCCCTCGCCTCCTCGTCGCCTTGATCCCTCGCCTCCTCGCCGAAGACCCGGCGGCGGCTCGGCGTGTCGCCAACCCCTTCGGCGGCAAGAGGCCCGGTAATCGAGACCTGATAGAGCGCGGGCGAGAGCCGGGGATGCCGGTGCATGTTGTAGTGGGCCTGGTAAGGCTGACGCTTCGTCTCCTGGAGCGAGTCGGAGGACTTCACGAAGGCCACGCCGAGCCGATGCGGCCCGGCGACGACCCGGACCTTCGCCACGAGCCCTTGATCGGCGAGTTGATGGTCCCTCTCGTCGCGGGGGACGGCAATCGTGAGCCGGGCCCTGGGCTCGCGATCGAGGAGGATGTCGACCGCATGGGGCTCGCGGAGGCCCTCGACGTGCTCGTTGCGGTCGCGGGCCAGGCGGAGCTGGATTTCGTACTCGCCGTCCTGCGGGAAGGTGTAGGGGAGGACGGCACCGCCCCGGGTCCCGAGTGGGAGCCCTTCGACGTGCCCTTCCTGGGTGAGGTCGGCCCGGATGCGGAAGGTCTCGCCGCCTGGCGAGCGGCCGGGCGACCCCAGGGCCAGGCGGCTGATCGAACGGGCCGCCGTGAGGTAGCGTTCGAGCAGGGTCGGCGAGAGGTCGCCTACCGTCACGTTGTCGAAGCCGAGGCTCGACTCGTCCGGCGGCAGGAGCGTCGTCGCGTCGACGTCGACCGCCAGGAGGTCGCGGATGGCGTCCTGATATTCGGTCCGGGTCAGCCGCCGGAAGGTCCCGGTCCGGCCCGGCTGGGGCTTCGCCTCGGCTTCGCGATCGAGCGCGGTCGTGATCGTGGCGAGGGCCGCCTCGCGTGCGGGATTGGAAGGTCGGACGGCGTCCTTCGGCGGCATTTGCCGGGTCGCAAGCCTTCGAACGACCTTCTCCCAGGCCTCCGAGTGGCGGCCCCAGTCGTCGGACGCGATCGAGGCGAGGTCGAGCCCGCCGGCCTTTTCCCCGGCATCGTGGCAACCGGCACAATAAAGGTCCACGAATCGCGCGACCTCACGGCGCCCCCGCTCCGACCCTGGCGGATCGGCGGGCCGCTCCTGCGCGAGGGCCGCCGCCGGCCCGACCGACGCAATCGCCGTCAAGAGGGAGAACCTGAGCAGGTATCGTCGCGAATCCCGACCGATCATGATGCCGGGCTCCGGGCGAGTGCCGACCATGGACTTCACGCAAAGGGGCAGGGCGGGCGTCGAACGGTCGAATGACCGGCTCATCATTCTAACCTCGCCTCGATCGCCGGTCGACGGGTTTCACCGGTCGCGAGTATCGGCCGGGTCCGCGGAACGGGTGGCCTCGACGCTTTACGCTTCCGCCGAAAGGCGATGATCCCGAATTCGAATCGACGAGCCCGAAATCGCCTCGACGCCGTCGCGCGTACCCATCCGATCAGCGCCGAGGTCGAGGTAATCGCGATCCAGAAGGTCAACGAAGCTCACAAACGGCTGGACATAGCGGACGTGAAGTATCGCTTCGTCGTCGACATGGCCTCGCTCAAGGCCGAACGATACCAAGCGGCCCACCGTCGAGGGGGCTTGAACCCGATCATGACCACCCGGGTCTCGGGGATCGGCGCAGCTTCATCGGGATGGGCTTCTGCTCCGATTCGGCCTGGGAAGGTCCAAGAGGCGTGTCATACACCCGCCGATTGTCGACCTCACGTCGATTTTCAACGAGGAGCGCCCGACGGTTGGCGAGAGTCCTTGGATACTTCTTTTTTGCGGACGAGTTCCTGCCAGGCCTTGAGGCCCTTGCCTTCTGGATTGTCCGGGTCGTAATCCAGGGTATCGCGTCCGGTCAGGATTCGAAGGTTGTCCAACGCGAGTTGGCGAGTTCCTCGACTCGGGGCGAGCGAGAGGTATTCCACCAGCTTGGCGATCTTGGCCTCATCCTTGACGTCTTCGATGCGATATCCCACGATGAGTTTTTCCGTGACCTCGGCCCAGGGTTGGTCAAACTGGCGGATTAACGCCTCCCTGACGGCTTTAGCCGAATCGGCGCCGAGGGCGAGCCCTGCGCGGAGAACATCGATCCCGGCCCGGTGGACCGCGGGGTCTTCCTTGCGACTGACGACTTCGACCACCTGCTCGATGGAACCGATCGCCCCCAGGGCAAGGACTGCCATCCGCTTCACGTCTTTTTGCGGGTCATCCATCGCCTCGACGAGGTCGGCAAGGATTGGTCGACCCGGGCGGAGGAGAGCAACAAACTGGTCGCCGACCTCCTTCGAGAAACCAGACGGAGACGACTCGGTGACCCAAGGGGGGACCGATTGGCGACTTTTCTCGCCGAACTGGCCTGTGAGCAGGAGCGAGATCTCACCAGGGCCGTCGAGTGCCTCCTCAACCTCGGGCGACTTGAGGATGACGTGGCCTTCGGGAACGTAAAGACGAAGATGGGCCGGGGCGGGCTCCGATTGGCCGGGGATGAGCGTCGGATTTCGCTCGATACCGACGCCAACCCCGGTCCCCGCCGCGATCGTGAAGGTGGTTCCCTCGAAGCGGAGAGCAAATGGCGGCGAACCGACCGCCGTCCGCAGGACTATTTGGCCCCGTTTGAGGTCCAGGGATGCCGTTGTTGCACCGCCGGGCCGGTCAAGGATTACCTCGGTGGAATCGATGAGATCGACTTCGTCTTTGCCGAGCTTCAGCGTGTTACGGAACGGAGAGAGGTTGACGAGGCGTGTCCTGTCGTTGATCGGGGACTTCTGTTCGACCCGGTCCCAAATACTGGTCTCCAAATTCGACCGGAGGACGACTCCCTGGATCGTGATGAACGAAGCAACTTCATGGGGTGTGGGTGGGTCCAAGGGCACCGACGCCATCATTTTGGGAACGACAGCCACCGGGGACGGGCTCGGATCGGGCTTCGCGACCTTCGGCGCCTCGGCAATGACAACCGGCCTTTCGACGGCTTTGGGAAGGGGAGCTTTCGCACGATTCAGCGCTGCAAGGTCGGGCGACATGTCCAGTCGCAGGCTGTAAGCCGCCGCCCAGAGCAGAAGACAGATGGCCGTCAGCACTCCGATGGCCGCCCCGAACCGTTCAAGCCAGGATCGTCGGCCTGGGGCATCGCCCGACCACGGAGAGATGGGCTTGACTCCAGTGGACTTCAAAACCGGAGCGGGGATCGAAGTCCTGGGATTGGTGGCCGGTCGCGTCGTCTCACGGCCCCGGACCAGTCGATACATCCTCTGTCGGGCGTCGGCAGGCACCTTCGCCTTCTGACCGATCAGGCTGAGAACCTGATGAACGCTGGCCACCTCGGCGAGATTGACGTCCGAAGTCAGGCAACGTTTCTCGTAGTCGGCAACCTGCTCCGGATTCAGAGCATTGTCGAGATAGGACGCGACGAGGTTGGGATCAATGGACTCAACGCCGCCGTCGCCGGGGAAGGTCAACCGACGCTGACGGGTCACCCGGTGCACTCGGTCCACGAGATCCTTGGCGAAGGGACTTTCGGCCACTTGTTGGCCAATGGTCCGCACTTCGGAAGGAGTGAGCGTGTCGTCCAACCAGGCAATCAAAGTACGCAAGGTGAGCCGCATCGTCCGCACTCCAGGTTATTGGGGCGTTGTGGTCTCGGTGCAGTGACCGCGTCTTCGTACAATTATTAGTGCAAACTGACGGGACGATCCGTCGAGTTGCTCGGAAAATTCGGGTGTCTAGCCTTGTCTCGAGTCGACCCCGTGGACCGGCCCAGCGCTCAAGCGACTTCGACAGGCCAGCACGCGGGGCAGCGATGGCGAAGACGCTGAAGGTCAATCCGGCAGCGATCAAGGCCCTGGTCGCAATGGTCGAACTCAAGTCTGATCTGGCGATCATCTAATTGACCGGCCGTCATGGCGAAGATGCGAGGCCGAGCAAGAACACAGGCCTGAGCAGATCCTTGTAAGACTTATAGATAAGGCCAAGGCCCCAGCGAGTGCAAAATTCACCGGGAATCCGATCGCCCAAGTCGTCGTCCTGCTCGAGACTCACGTCAAGAGTGGGCTCGGCCGTGCGGTTCTTGGGGCGGGTTGTTGTTGATGGCCCCGGCAGGCCGTGGAGGGGCGGATGAAGTCTCAATTCGCCCGAAAATCATTCGGCCTGCACTGGTCTGCAAGACGCTCGTCACGGTAACACGGACCATTTCTCCCAGGTGCTGTTGACCGTGTTCGGTGACAACCATGGTCCCATCGTCGAGGTAGCCAACTCCCTGACCAGGCTCCTCTCCACGTTTCAGTAACTTGACCATCAACGTCTCGCCAGGGAGGACAATCGGCTTGAGGGCATTGGCGAGGTCATTGAGATTGATGACCTCAACGCCCTGAAGCCTGGCGATCTTGTTGAGGTTGTAATCGTTCGTGACCACTCGTCCGCCGAGATGCTTCGCGAGAATCACGAGCTTCTGATCGACCTCGCGGATGCCCGCGAGTTCCGGAATTTCGGCGTCGTGGATTTTCACTTCGATCCCCGACGATTTTTGGAGCTTATTCAGGATGTCCAAGCCACGCCGTCCCCGGTTACGGCGGAGTTTGTCGGAGCTGTCGGCGATCCCTTGCAACTCCTGCAGGACGAAACGAGGGACGATCAAGGGTTGGTCGATCACCCGTGTTTCGGCGACGTCGGCGATTCGACCATCGATGACGACTGAAGTATCAAGCACCAAGGGCCGGCTCCCCTTGATCTCTTTCGAAAACTCGACATAGGGGATGATGAAGCGGAAATCATCCTTGGTCTGGAGCAATGTGCTGACGCAGGCGTAACAGATCAGCACAGTGAAGACCAGGGTCAGGCCACGCTGGGTGTTGGGGTCGGGAAGCAGGATGATGAGGGTCGGCTCGATGGCAATCTGCACGAGGTAGCCCAGGAACAGTCCAACAATCAGCCCGAAATAGATGGCCGAGATCGTCTGAATTCGCTTGCGCGGGGTGAAGACGTCGAGCAGCAGGACGGCGATCGCGGCGGCGAAGACCAGTCCGAAGAGCAGGACCGGATTATGCGTCTCGCCGGGGACTTGGGCCAGTCGGACGCCAAGGCCGGCGACGATCAGGATGAATGCGGCCCGGATGATGATCAGGAGCATGGACAGACCCTCGCCGACAAACCATTCGCGTGTCGTCGCCAGTGAGCGACGAGACAGGTCGAACCTAGGTCAGGCAACGCTTCGATCAACAGGAAGGATCCAATTCGGTGACCAGCCGATCATAAAATTCAAAGAGGCTTTCGACGATCACTTTGGTATTGCCCAGGACGGGCATGAAGTTTGTATCGCCGTCCCATCGAGGGACGATGTGCCAGTGGAGATGTCCCGGGAGGCCCGCCCCAGCCGCTTTTCCCAAGTTCAAGCCAATATTGTAACCCTGGGGCCGGAGGATTCGATCGAGCGCGGAGACGGCCCTGCGGACCGCCTCGATCGGTCCGATCAGTTGGTCGCCTTCGAGACCGACGAGGGAACCCACGTGGACAATCGGGGCGACGAGCAGGTGGCCACTATTATAAGGATAGCGATTGAGGAAGACGGCCGCGTGAAGACTTCTCCAAACAAGCAGATTATTTCGGTCCAGGGACGTGTCGGAAGCCAGGCTTCGGCAGAGGAAGCACGCGTCATCCGAAGGCGCGGCCTTATTCGAGTTCTCCTGAATATATTGGGCGCGCCAAGGTGCCCAGAGTCGATCCATGGCTCGCCCAACCTGATTCGAGGATCGAACGGAGGCCGGGGCCCGTCCCGGAGATCTACTGAGTTCGCCCGATAATTCAACGATGGCCGCCATCGCGTGGGATCGAGAGATCATCGTAACACGCGATCTAGGTAAAGTCGCGAGTCCAATCGCCAAGCTCGACGAATTCGCGACCGTATTCCCTGCGAGTCTGTCCGGGTTCGGCCTTCGGTTTCTGATCCTCCAAATCATGCCGAGGCCCGACCGATTCCTAAATCTTTTGGAGATCGGGAGACCTCTGGTCGATTCGCCCGGACCGCCCAAGTATTCGGGGCGCCTAAGAAGATCCAATCGAGCCCGGGGAGTGCCTCCTACGGACAGCGTTTAGAGGCATTCTCTACCCTTTGAGGACATAAGACCCATTATCGGACGTTGGCCCGGAGCGGTTTCGCGTCAAGGGATGGAACAAAGTCATCCCGCACACCCCGAAGAATTGAGCGGCGGTCGCGACGGTTCGTTGACAGGTGGCCTCCGGCGTTGTCTATTGATTTCCGAGGCCAGCCCGGTCGCGGGCGGAGATCGATGCCGATCCGAGGGGTTTCTCGTGCTGATCGACCGGCGGAATTTCGCGCGACACCGGCCCTGGATCGCCTTCGTCGTCGCGGCCACCGCCCTGGCCAGCGCCTGGTATTTCTGGAGCGGCCGGGATGCGCCGGAATGGCCGGGCGGCAGCAGCCCGCCCGGGTTCACCTTCGGCATCGTCGGCGGCCTGCTGATCCTCTTCGAGTTCGCGCTCTGGGGCCGCAAGAAGGTCCGCTCCTGGCGGGTCGGCCGGGTCCAGGACTGGATGGTCGCGCACATCTGGCTCGGCCTGCTCACGGTCCCGTTGCTGGTTTATCACAGTGGGTTCCGCTGGGGCGGGTCGCTCAGCAGCGTGCTGATGGCGTTGTTCCTGGTGGTGATCGCCAGCGGGGTCTGGGGGCTGATCCTCCAGCAGGTGATCCCCTCGAAGATGCTCCATCAGGTCCCGGCCGAGACGATCCATTCGCAGATCGACCGGCTGGTGCGGTTCATGGTCGAGGACGCCACCCGGCTGGTGGCGGCGACCTGCGGCCCCCTGCCCGGCGAGGATGCCGAGGAGGTCGAGCAGGAGGAGGTCGCCCACGGCGCGCCGGTCTCGCACATGACCGTCGGCGCGGTCCAGACCGTGGGGAGCGTGCAGGGCAAGGTTCTGGTGACAAAGGTCGCTCAGCTTGCCGTGCCGGGGTCCGAGCCGCTCCGCCAGCTTTTCCGGTCGAGTATCGCCCCTTACCTGGCCGGGGGGAGGAAGTCGGGCTCACCCCTGGCCGTGCAGAACAAGGCCGACTTCATCTTCCGCGAACTGCGGAAGAAGCTCGACCCGGCCACGCACGACGCCATCGGCGTGCTGCAAAACCTCTGCGACCAGCGCCGCCAGCTCGACCGCCAGAAGGGGCTGCACTACTGGCTGCACAACTGGCTGATCGTCCACCTTCCGCTCTCGGTCGCGCTCGTCATCCTGATGTTCGTCCACGTCTGGGTGGCCCTGAAATACCGTTGAGGCCCGGCGTCCCATGCCCATGAATCGCGAGACCGGCAAGGACCGCTGGAGGCGCGTCCCCAAGGATTACTTCAAGACGCGCGACCGGCTCCAGGCCGCCAAGCTCCAGCTCTCCGCCGTCGCCCTGGTGCTGGCCCTCGGCTGGGCCGCCCTCGGCTTCGACTGGATGGGGTACAAGCCGCTGACGGCCGTCGACGGCAACAGCCTGAGGGCCAACCACGGCACGCTGGCGAAGGTCCACGCCAGCTGGGACAACCGGTGCGACGCCTGCCACGTCCCGTTCGAGCCGATCGACGGCCGGGCCCTCTTCGCCTCGACCTCGTCGGCCACGAATCGCTCGGGCGACCGGCTCTGCATGGAATGCCACGCCGGTCCCGCCCACCATTCGGCGATGATCGAGTCGGAGGTGAAGGGGTGCGCCGAGTGCCACCGCGACCACCAGGGACGCGACTTCTCTCTGGTCCGCCTGCCCGACAACCAGTGCACCAATTGCCACGCGAACCCCAACGCCCACGTCGACACCGCGAAGAAGCCCGCCGGGAGCCGGCCCTACGGCAAGGTTGCCCGCTTCGACGCCGAGGCCCACCCTGCCTTCTCGCCCGAAGGGGCGACCCGTTCCGGCGACCAGCTCCGGGATCGTGGCCGGCTGAAGTTCAATCATGCCCGCCACATGATGCCAGGGATCGTGAGCAAGCCGGGCGACACCCCGTACACCGTCGCCAGGATCCCGATCGCCTCGGAGCGGGGCCGCTACCAGGCCCGGGGCGGCTCGACGACCGACGCGGTGCAGCTCGACTGCTCGTCCTGCCACCGGCTCGACGCGACCGAGGTTCCGCCCTCCACCGACCCGGCCTTCGCCTCCTCGACCCTCCCCAAGCGGAGCCCCGGCAAGTATTACCTGCCCGCCACCTTCGAGAACTCGTGCCGCGCCTGCCACTCCCTGAACTTCGACCCGGGGATGAAGGACGCCGAGGCCCCCCACGGCGTCCAGCCCGACCGCGTGGCCGAGTTCCTCGAACGGACCTACGCCGCCCAGGTCCTCTCGGACGACCCCAAGCTCCTCGATGCCTACGTCCCGGCCGTCCGCCTGCCCGGCAAGTCGCCGGTCGACGCGACCGTGCGGAAGAAGCGCGACGAGGCCGTCGCCCGCGCCTTGACCTTCCTCTTCCCCGAGCCAGCCGCCGGACTCGCAGCCTCGAAGGCGACCAACGCCAATAGTTGCCTCGAATGTCACTATTACGGCGAAGGGCGGGCGAAGGGCACCCCGACTAACGTTGAGCCGACGAAGGTCCCGGAGGTCTGGTACACCCACGCCTCCTTCGACCACACCGCGCACCGGGGCGTCTCCTGCCGCGACTGCCATGCGAAGTCGTACGCCCTGGAGCTCGACGGCAAGACGCCCGTGCCCGACGCTTCGGTCGTCGCGACCGACGTGAACCTGCCGGGCCTGGACAACTGCGTGAAGTGCCACGCCCCGGCGAAGGGCCAGGGCGGCTGGTTCGCTTCGTCCTCGACGGCCGGGACCGGCGGGGCCTCGTTTGACTGCACCGAGTGCCACCGCTACCACAACGGCGACCGGCCGCTCCAGGGCGAAGGCGCGAAGGCCCGGGACGCCACGGTCGAGCGGACGATCGCCGACTACCTCCGGGGATCGGCCCCGAAGGCGTCGTCCCCGCGCAGATGAATTCGACTCCCAGGGGAGGGGGGGATCTGCCCACGCGAGCAAACTTCGCGGGCGGCCCCCGGGCCCCGGGGGGCATCGGATGCGTGGGACCTGGATCTTCGGCGGCGCGGTCGCGTCGCTGGTCGCGATCGGCGCCTCCTCGGCCGATCTCGTCTACTTCGCCAACGGCGGCCAGGCCCAGCTCAAGGCCAGGGTCGCGGGCGAGGCCGTCGAGCTGGAGACGCCGGAAGGCCCCCGGTCGTTCCGGCTCGCCGACTTCGCCGCGATCGTGCCGGGAGGCTTGCCGGACGAGGAGTGGGCGCGTCGGTCGGAGGAGGCCCGGCGGACAGGCACCGTCGACGCCCGCTTCGCCGCCGCCTGGTGGGCCCTGGAGAACGGCCTGACCGACGAGGCCCTCGCCGCACTGCGGGACCTCGGTTCGTCGGCCCCACCCGGCGGCCCCGCCGCCCGCGCGATCGGGGCCGTCGACCGCCTGGCCCTCCCCTGCTCCGACCCGGACCTCGAACCGCTCAGGGCCCGGCTCCGGCCCGGCCGGTTCCGCGAAGTCCGGGGGCCTCACGCCGTCCTGTTCCACCAGGGGGGCGAGTCCGACGCCCTGGCGCGGCTCGACGTGATCGAGCGGGTCGTGCAGACGTTCCACGTCGCCTTCGCCGCGCAGGGGATCGAGCTGCTCCCGCCCGGCCGCCGGGTCGCCTCGGTCTACTTCGCCGAGCATCGCGACTATGTCGACTTCCTCCGCAGGTCCGACGCCGGGGCCTTCGCCGAGACCCAGGGGTATTATCATCCCGTCCTGCAAGCGGTCTTCGCCTTCGATACTCGATCGGGCGACGAGCAGCGGTCGGGCCGTCGGGCGATCGGCAACCGCAAGCTTGCGGGCGACCCGCCCTCGGAAATGGCCAGGCGGGCGCTCCTGCTCGACCTCGCCTGGCGGGCGACCGACCTCGGGATCGTCGCGCACGAGACCGTCCACCAGCTCACGGCCTCCGGCGGCCTGGCCCCCGCGCCCGATGCCTTCCCGACCTGGCTCCACGAAGGGCTCGCCGCCCAGTTCGAGGTGATCCGAGGCGGGCGCTGGGCCGGGTTCGGCCGGGCCAACGACCTCCGCCTGCCCGACTGGCGAGCCATCCACCCGAGCCCCCGGCTTGCCCCCCTGCTCCGAGACTCCGGCTTCGGCCACGGTTATCGGCGCGACCTCTACGCCGAGTCGTGGGCCCTGGTCTACTTCCTCAAGAAGGCCCACCCCCGCGAGTTCGTCGCCTTCCTCGACCTCCTCCGGGTCCCCCAGGCCGGGCGTTCGACCGACCCCGAACGGGCCTCGCGAGCGTTCCGAGCCGCCTTCGGCGACGACCTCCCCACGCTCGAATCGGCCTGGCACGCCTTCCTGGCCGACCTCAAGACGCCGCTCGAACAGGGGCGGCCCAAGGCCGCGGCCC